>OAVB01001497.1_pt1 | contig 13961 bp, 13 predicted proteins | sample 1516871 | NCBI WGS metagenome assembly OAVB01 (sample SAMEA2580069, study PRJEB22360) | human gut metagenome | biome: human gut; feature: human-associated habitat; material: faeces | place: Denmark | collected 2008/2010 | reverse complement strand
GCATGCTCCCCTAAAATTTTCTCCATCTCTTGAATTTCTTTATAGTCCATCATGTCCCTCCAAAAATCTTTTATTTATTAGATTTTATCATTATATCCATTTTCTCGACTGCGAACGTTCTCGGAAACAGGTCGATGTGCTTGTCCCTACTATAAATAAGCAGCCGCACATATTTTCCAATCGCCTCGACACTTCACTCTGAGGGAATATGTCTGAAAAGCTGTGATTTCCCATCCACTCACCTCTACTGCTGCCGGAAGCAATACTTGCCTTTTCCGTGTCCGGTCACCGGCTCAATGACTCCATGTTCCACCATTTCCTTCAGAAGATCAGAGGCTCTGGATGCTTTAAGATCAATCGCCTTCATTACATCTGACCGCCCAAAGATCGTCTGCCCCGGAAATGCCTCACGCAGCTTCAAAATATGGCTTGCCGTTTTCGGTTGAAAAACAGCTTCAATGTCCGGTTTTAGATTGTCAATGTCCGATTATGCAGCGGATGGTTCTCGTTCAACAGGAGATTGCGAAGGAACATCTCAAGGAACTCCCTCGTTTCGTGAATGCCGTTTTTCAGGTCATTGTAATTTGCCCAGACCAGTGAATTCCGAAAATACCAAGCGTTCTCAGCAAAAACATCGTTTGTCACATCAAAGCCCAACGTGCGCAGATACTTGATAAAGAATACCGCCGTCGTTCTGGTGTTGCCCTCACCGAAAACATGGATCTGCCACAGTCTGGAAACAAAAAACGCAAGGTGGTGGATGATCTCATCCATCGAGAGATTCTTATAAGAGAACTTCTTCTCTTCCGAGAAATCATAATCCAATGTCGCCCGCAGCTCCGTAGCACTGCCATAGAATACAGTCGCGCCATTTAAGACACATTCCTTCTTCGTGATGTTATAATCCCTGATACGTCCGGCGTGAGAATAGATGCCGGCAAACAGCTTTCTGTGAATGGAGATATATTCATTCGGCGTAAAGCTGAAGGCACGCTCGGAAAGCAGCGCGGCAATCCGTGCGGATACCTTTCAGCTCGCAATACAATGTGCCGCCGCGCTTTGATGCCTGATATGCCACAATGTCATTCTGAGCATCTGCGACCAATAGTCCGCCACTTGGCAATGGGCAGAGCCGCATACCGGATCTTCTGCAATGCCGCACTTCGGTGCAAAACTTCTGGCTACACAATCAGTCTCTTTACCTCTGGCCGTTGCATTGTGCAGCCTGCCGGGGATCTGCTCGATCAAAGTCTGATCCGGCTGCATCTCGCGCACCGTTTCTTCCTTATCAAATACACAGATTAAGTTCATAGCCAGCAGCGCTTTTGACGGACGTGCTCTAAAAGCCTGCTCCATTTCATCGGTCACTGGGATCTCCTGCAGGTCATAAATCGGAAAGTCCATCTCATAAAGATCTCCCTTTTTAGCGACCGTAAGCTTTCCACTCATCGTATTGAACTCGACTGTATCTGAGTCCCTGTCGTAGTAATTCAGGACGACAAAAGCCGTCGCCAGTGTTGCATAAAGTGTCCTCCATGAGCCTTATCGTTTACTCGATGATCCCGTCTGTATCAAAGATGTGATCCAGCTCATCGGTGTTAATAGCGTGTGAGACCTTATCCCGGATAGCTGTCCGATACATGTCCAGACGCTTGAACTGGTCTCTTCCGGCTGCGTCCTTGCTCATGCGAATAAGCTGGATTCTGCCGACACCCGGATTCTGGCGTGCGTATTCCGCAAAGCCCTTAGCCTTTCCAAGGTTATCCTTGAAATCAGGACTGTGAGGCTCAAGGATATCAATCACATATCCCACGCGGTCGTCTTTCCTGACAACGATGAAGTCCGGATAGGTCGGCTTAATTTCACCATCGATCTCATAAGGAATGCAGAGCGCCCAAGAGCCTCTGGAAGGATTGCGAATCCAGCAAACAAAGTCCGGACGCTTTTCTTCCGTCTCGATAAGCTCTGCCTCCCAGCCATTCAGCTTCAGCTTTGCGGTTCCGGTCGCCTCGCTGACAAAGAGGTGGTCTCTATATTCCTTGCCGCCTACTTCATGAGGAACCTGTATGGTTTCCGGCAAACGAAAATTATGCTTGCTGACTGGATCACCATCGGAAACGATGCTGTCATATTCCTTGCGGATTTTCTCCGAATCGATAGTGGCGATGTATCTCCTGTAATCGTCATTCAAGCCGTGGAATCGCTCCTCCGCATAGGCATGCAGACGTTTCATACATTCTTCATCGGCAACAAAGAGGATGACATCAACCTTAAAAGCCGTCATGTCAGCGAAATCCATGTACTTATTTCCATAAGCCACGCCGATACCTTCTCGACCGAGCTTGACGTCTGCAATCTGGAACTGACGCTCGATATCGGTATCTGTCGTCGTGAACATGTCATGTACAGAATAATTGTCCACGGTCTCACCAAAGGCATCGAAAATCTGCGTGGCCAGCTTGAACTGCTTAACCTGCTGGACAAGCTCATCATACTTGCCTGCTGCCTTAAGGCTCTCCACATAGCTGTGGATCATCTCGACGATCTCATCCTGCACCTCACGGATGGCCTCACGATGCAATTTGGACATCGTAAGTAGATGCGCCATCCGATACAGCGATTTCAGGTAGTCGTTGATACGAAGGGCTCTGACATTGTATGAAAGCAAGCCTGCATCGTTTATGAACTTCATAACCGCTTCACGGTCAAACAGATCTTCCTCTTCAACGCTCTCTGGCTGACTTTCCTGAGAAACGGTCGCAGCGCTGCCACCAGAAGATGTTGTTGTCTCCAGAGTCTGAGCTGTTACAGGTGTGCTCTGCGCAGGTGCTGTGGATTCGGTTCCCGGCTGATGACTCTGCCCGGTCGGTTCCGACGGACTTGTCTGTTCAACAGTCGTTTGAGACGGAACTACAGAACTGCCCATTCCACTTGCCTCAGCAGGAGTGCTGGTGGTCTTCGGATCAGAGGTCTGGCCAGAGAAGACATCAAACAAGGTCATCTGTCCCGGCGCTTGCTGCTCTTCCTTTTTCTTCTTCGGCTTTACGGTCAGCGTTTCAAAGCGCTTTCCGGAAAGAGACTCTCCGTAAATATCGGACGGGATATCTCCGCCTTCCGTACTCTGCAGGGCTTCCACAACATCCTTGACGGTATCTTCATTGAAGTACGGCAAATAGAGATGAACATCATTCAAGACATCGTCCACCTGAATATGCATCTGCATCGGCGTCCTGACCATTCGGCCAAGGAGCTGGGCGATATAGGTCGCGTCATTCGCATGCTTGAAAGACATCATCGTCTCTGCCCTCGGACAATCCCAACCTGTGGACAGATTTTCTTTGAAGAACACGACACGGATATTTCTGTCATCTGCTATACGGGAAGGCTCCTCATAGCGAACTTCAAGTCCGTTTACGGTAAGAGAGGCCGTTGTGCCTCCGAAGGTATGTACCACCTGACCGTTTTCCAGCTTGAAACCTGTCCGCTCCTCGATCTTTGAAATGCAATCGTCCAAATTGGTATCCGTCAGCTTATCGCCCGTTCCGTTCAGCACCTGAATAATCAGAATCGGATTCACATAGGCGTAGTGCTGCTCAAAGCAATACTGCGTCCAATGCTCCCATTTTTCCTTCCAGTCGTCGGCAGCCGCCTGCAGGATTGCCATATCGTTATTGACGGCGCTGGCCTCCGGATAGGTGATAACAATGCGATCCTTCAAAAGACCGGATGCACGCACCTCGTCTGCTGTGACGATGGATTTGTGAATCGTGGAGGAAGTTCCCTCGACCAGCGCATTGAATCTCTGCGTGGTAGCAGACATGCCGATGACCACCGGCATAGGCGGGATGCCGTCCGAATCGCTGCCCTTAATGAACTTCTGCATGATCGTGGTCGCCTTGCTGGCTTCTCGTCCCTGCATGCCACGGTGTGCCTCGTCAATGATGAAGTACAGCCGATTGCTCTTTTCGCGGACGGTATTCGCAAGCGTCTGCCATATGGTATAGGTACGGCCATCGCCATTCTTTGTGAGCTTGGATGTAACCGAGAGCTTCTGGGTGTTCAGGAAATAGATATGTCCATCCTCGAACATTTCCTTGTCAAAGGATTCCTCAGAAACCGTGACGCACTGCGAAAGGCGAATCTTATCGGCCTTGGAATCGATCTTCTGCTTGGACTGCTCATTCAACTGCGGAGAATCCGAAAGCCAGACGATAATGGCATCCGGCTGCTCCACATACTGCTCATCTCCGAAGAGGACGGCCTCAATCAGCGCAGACATGATGATTGTCTTTCCGGCTCCTGTCGGTGCAGTGAAGGAAACCACCTGTGGCGCATGCGTTCTATGATAGCTGCCCATCGCCTCCGCAGTCTTCATGCGGATATCTGAAAGCGCTCTTTTTTGAAAAGGGAATAATTCTACTTTCATTGTTACCTCCCTGTATTGATCCTGAAATTATCCAGATAGTCTCTGTAAAGCTGATAGCAGGCTTTGCCCTCATAGGTGTGAATCATCGTCCGGTAAGCCGACTCCGAATCCGTTACAATGAACACGGTCTGTATCTCCGGATGCTGGCTCAGCTGCGCATCGAACTCGGAATAATAAATCTCATCGATCAAGACAGCCATCTTATTTTCCGGAAGGACGAGCATCTCAGGAAGCTCATCGCTTTCGAGTGCCGGGCAACGGCCAACGGCTCCGCCCTTCATCCAGAGCACCGGAAGCAGTTCACGAAACTGCCTGCCAAGAGCAACCGAGGTTTTGTCGAGGAAGCTCAGTTTAAAGAAGGCCGCGTTTGTCTTGAAGCCGTCTTTCATTGGCATAATAACAGGCACTTGAGTTGATATAGGTTCAAACATTTCTTTAATGCTATCCTTGAGGCTCTTAAAAAGCTTGTTGTTGGATGTAACAATATAAAAATCTGTTATATGATCCATTCCTTCTAAAGCTTCCAACCATTCCTCACCGGCTGTATCATCTATTAAAATTGACGCAGTATGCTTAGCCTCATCTGACACTATGTATTTCGACTCTTGAGACACGAGTGTCTGAGGTAATTTCTTGTTAGACAAAACTGAAACAAGTTTTTTCTTTTCACCTATTTTCAAAGAGGAAATATCACTCACAAATCCTATCTGAACAACATTTCTATTTTTTTCTTCTGTGCTCGTCTTATATGTTGTGTAATCGCCTTCTAAAGGATTTCCAGTAACATCTTGACCTTTGATACTACACTTTATCCTTGGCCATGTAACATATTTTGCAATTCCGAGTTTTTCCCATTCTGGTTCTCCCGGCTTAAATCCTTTCTCAGTTAGATCGTCGCTTTCCTCTTTTCTCAATTCGTTATTCGTCACACAAATACATCTCCGATTACCTCCATCCTCAGCATTAAGAAGATTTATCGCATGAAGTGTTGTTCCTGATCCTGCAAAGAAATCAATAACAAGCGCATTGGGCTTATTAGCAACGAAAAATCTAATCGCATCGTGAACAGCATACAATGATTTCGGGAAAGTAAACCTGCTTGAGCCGAAGAATTCCTTAAGCAGGTTTGTACCACCTTGCTCAGCATTATGTGATTTTATGCGCCATTGTGTTCCCGGTATAAACTTAGGAATATAGGCATCATCGTCAGTAATAATAGAATCATCCTGTCTATGACCTATAATCGTAAATGCACCTTTGGATATTTTTTCTCTTTCTCCTTTTGCCAAGTATGTGATAGCAGTATTTTCACCTCTCCAATTTCCTAATTTTGCATATCCAATCTCTATAGAAGCTCTCAGATTTTCGGTGCTTATCTGCCAGTTACCTTCTGTTCCATCTGCACGTATAGGCCAAACCGCAACGCAACCTTCCGGAGCGATTATTTCTGACTTATTTGAGCCATAATACGATTCTCCTACAGAATGAAATATCGGTCCTTCATCTGTATTACAAATAAAAACGGGATAAAACTGGTTTGGGCTATCTGCTCTTGCTGTATGTGAACCCGAACGCAATAATTCCTTCCACCTCAAACGGGAAGCTCTTTTATCTTCAGATATCTTCCACTCGTTAGATAACGGCAACGGCTCCGGACTGGATTCCCCAAATTGAACAAAAAACAAATACTCATCGGTTCTACCAAATTGCTGATGCCTTGCGGCTCCTTTAGGATTGATAACACTGCTTACCATCTGTATGTTTGCTTCAGAAAATACTTCTTCCAACAAGCAGCCAAGATGCAGATATTCTTTTTCATCTATGGTTACTATCAGAACAGAGTCCTTCGGGTTAAGGAGCTTCTTTGCGATCTTCAGGCGCTTCTCCATCATGGAGAGCCACTTACTGTGACGGTAAGTGTCAGAGCTGTCCACATAGTCGTTGTTGTACTTCCAGTCCTTTGCGCCAGTGTTATACGGCGGATCGATGTAGATGCAATCTACCATCTCTGCATACAAATACTCCAGCAGCTGCAGCGCATGGTAATTATCCGCCTCAATCAGCGTATGCCAAAGGCCGCTATCCGGAGCGTTCTCCACGCTATCCAGCGGTTTCAGTGTCGGGTAGATCGGCTCGCCAAACTCGGCCACTACCACAAGCTCATCCAGCTGGAAAGTTTTCTGTTCGTGCGTTTCCCTTCGGTCGCAATGAACCTCATCGTCATCTATCTTCATAACGGTAAAGATATCGCTGACATAGCCGGTCTTCAGAGCCACCTTGGAGCCGACACGAATCGGCACGTCATAGAGCGGCGTGCATTCCGGAAGATGCTCTTCAAACACCAGTCCGAACTTTTTCTGCTTCATTAATTTATCGGTTTCCTGCAAAATTCTGTCCCGGAGTGTGGGATCATCGATCTGCTGGATCAGGTCTTGTAATAGTGCCACTGTTTCTACCTCATTCTTCTGTGATCGTCTTTTCTTTTATATGATAAGCAATGCCGTGCTCCTGACAGAAGGCAGTTACCTCTGCCGCGCATTCATTGTAAAAATGCCTGTGTCCTTCGTAGGCGTTTGCCGTTTTGCTGTAATTCGTTCTGCCGAAGATGATCCGGTCGGTGAACGCAATAGCCTCTAAGATTTTGTGCAAATCCTGTTCTATCATATTAGGCGTTGGATAAGGCTCGATGCTCACCCAAGTCCGGCATCCTACATCATGGAGTGCCCGTAGAGCAGCCAGCCTTTCTGTATAAGAAGCGGCACCCGGTTCCATTTTCTCCCGATATTCCTCATCCAAAGAGATAAGTGTGATGCCGTGCTCATTCTCCGAAGAAAGCTCTGCCAGCTCGATGGGCAGGATACCTTTGGTAAGAGTCGTGCATTTTATGTCTGCCTCATTCAACTTGCGTATGGCCGCCACGCTCATAGCGGATACTTCCGGGTAACCTTGCATAAACGGATCTGTTGTAAAGCAAAGCTGCACGGACTGTATCTTGCCCCGGAGCCGTGGGATTTCCTTATCCAGAAGCTCAAGCGTATTAGACACCAGATATGGCTCCAGCCAAGTATCATAGTCTTTTATCTGCCCGAACCGCTTCTTCATCAGGAATGCGTAACATGGATATTTACACCCATGCGCACATCCCTGCACGTGATTCATCGTATAGTCACCATACTCGACTCCCGTCTGATAAAGCATGGATTTTCGCGTTATGGTTTTCAAGTTAACTCCATCCTCCGCCTACTTATTCTTTAATATATGGTCTGCCATTCGCAGCGCGAGTCCTTGCGCTTTCGGACTCTCACTCGTAATCGCAAAGCAGAATAGGAACATCGGCGAGTTCCGGCTGTTCCTGAAAATTCGAGGGTGCTTCGACACGCAAGGGAATATCGTCTCCAGCCGGGAAATGATATATGCCTTGATATGCTTAGGATTAGCATCCTTGATCTTCCTTGTTCCGCTGTCCGGAGCATCCTCGTCAGGGAATAAGTCAAACAGCGACATCTGCGGGTCTTCCTTGTAGAATTCTGTCTGCCAGCCTGAATCGCCCAGCAGTCTGTCAATGCAGCCTTCCCACGTCTCATACTTTCCGTTCTTTTGCAGCATGCGGTTCAGCGCCGAGAACGGGAACAGGTACCAAACATCAATAGACTTCGTCTGAGCGACGTTCTCCAGCGTCGTCCAATTAACCTGCGTCGCATACGGGTCTAAGAACAGAAGCCCACGGTTATATCGCCAGTCCACATCACGAATAATCTGCGCGAGCTTTTCATTAGCGTCTCCACAGTAAACAGTGACGATTCTTGTCAGATGCGGAAACTCAGTGTTGACCATTTCCCGGAGCTCTGCCGCCTTCTTCTCATCGCCTTCGATGAAGAAGTACCGGTCAAACTTCCTGCTGGCAGCCAGCGCACGCTTGGCGGAACCAACAAGATACTGCTCACCATCACTGGTCTCGATTTCTCCCGTCCCGGCAAAGGCGTCAATATAAATCTTTTTAAACTTCTGGTTTTGCAGTGCAATCAGGTACGCATCCAGATAGCTCGTGAAGATGTTGAGCTTCTCCTCCGTCCAATTGCCACCAAATTTCTGTGACGTCGCCATTGCTATTTATTCCCTCGTTCACATTCCGTCTCACTGAGAGAACGAAATGACATATTCCTTCTTATTTGTTTCAACCCGGACGATCTGCTCGATCTTTGCTCCGTAGTCGCTGACCAGTTCTTTCTTAATCTCATTCCGATATCCCTCGGATGGGAAGATCGGGTGATTATCTAGCAAGTCCCACAATTCCGTAAGCAGTACCAGATTGCGGCCTCTGAAATTGTCCTGCAGATATTTTGCAATATCCCTTACATGGAAGCAGGAAGTATCTGTGTCCAACGTGATAACCCCATCAAAATCAAATCGTAACTGACCGTTGTCCGATGAGTGTTTAGTAGAGGACTGTGCTCCAAAGACCTTCCATGCGCTCTTCTTATACAGCTTGAATCCTTCCTTGTGACTCGTGCAATGTATCAGGTTATACATGTGCGAGTTGTTCGTGTTATAGAACGGAAAAGCCGCAACGTAGTACCTGCGCGTCCCATGCAAGGAAGCAATGATTTCCTCCACTCGTGCCTCATAGGCAGCCTTATCGCTTCCGAATGGCACCAGCTTCTCAAAGTCCTCAAGGTAGGTATTCTCATACTTCTCCTTTGTCGTTTTCCGCTTGGCGCTGGTTATGGCTCTCACCGGATCAGAAACCATGTGATTGATCATGACCTCACCCCAGTTCAGGAAAAATGGCAGGAGCGCTTCCCAGTCAATCGAAGCATCATACGGATCGTAGAGCAGGAAGTAATGCAGGTGTCCTGTCTGATATAACTGTGGCCCGATAGTCTTCAGGAGCTCATGGGCATCAAGCTTTGACGTCACGATCTGAAAGTTGCGCTCGTTCTGCGGCAGGTGCTTTTTAAGTTCATCCACTCGCTTGGCGTCCTTATCATTCAGATAAATGTACACTGTCTTATCCGTATATGTCCTCGCAACCTCCAGTAGTGCTTCCGACACCCGCACAGCCGTACCCTTTACAAATTCTCCAGCATCATTCGTGTAAATCCCGCTATTGCACATGCAGTCTATAAAGATCAGGCCATTGCACGAATCGTTTAGCATCAGCTTCTGCGCCCACGATTTTATATATTCCTCTATCAGTTCAAACTTCTTGATTGTGTGAGGGTTGGCCTTGCTAATCACGCTTTTCTTCTTTGCGGGCATAACATCACCCCTCACTCAATGGCATCTTCTTCGGTCGGGTTCAACTCCATGAGGTCCCCGATATCGCAATTCAGCGTTTTGCATACCTTCATTAGCACTTCCATACTGACGGTTTCACCTTTAGACAGCTTAGTAACGGATGTCCAGCTAATCCCGGCCTCTGCCTGCAAGTCTTTCTTCTTCATATCTTTGTCTATCATGATAGTACTAAACACCTTTATTTACAAATACATACAAAATTATATTTCTATAATAATCGTGTAAATCAAATACAAAATGCTTATTAACATAACTACTCCATCCTAGTGCCATCCGGTAATATAATGTCGCATTTTTCCCCACTCACATCAAAAAATCCCACATTATGTTTTTTAGCTAAATCTCGCATAACTTCATACGCTTCGTCTGCTACAGACCAAGGAAAAGCTACATAAATTACATCATATTCTATACAGTAGTCAGCCATACGCATTTCCAATTTTTCAGCTTCATCGTCATCAAGATTGTCAAAATTAGGTGAATATTCTCCATTCATAGGTGGAAAATTTTCTTTCATTTCCATAAACCAATTTTGCAAATTAGGAGAAGATACTCCTATTGTTTCATAATCGTGTTCTTCTTCCCATTCTGTTTGCTTATCATACCAAACCATAAATTCTTTTTTGCATTAGGTGCTTTTGTTTTTTTCAAAAACCATTAAATCATAACTCATACTTAGTTCCTCCTGTTTCTCAGTTTGCTACTTTACCTTCTCGGTATGCATGTAGATTGCATAAACTTCAAATTTTGTATTAAGTTTTTATATTTCCATAAACATTTTTTTATTTCAAATAACTCTTTTATCTTTCTTTCAAATACTGCTTCATTCATTCCATTATTTACAGTTATATCATAGTATTTTTCAAATTCAGGATGATTGTTTTCCTTGACTACAGATAACAATTCTGCAAAATATCCCCAAGCATTATTAAAGCTCTTTGTTGAGCTATAATCTTCCCTTTTAGGCATATATTTTAGCTTCAAAAAGTACTTGTTCAAAATTTTATTCCATGTTTCTATGTCGTCATCATAGCAAAAATATTTTGTTTCAAATAAACTGCCAAATCGTCTGTCCCAAATTTTAATTTCATCCTACTTTAATAGTCTTATCTACACACCCCTCAAAAATCTCCTGATTTTCTGTTATTTACAGGCTATCTTCCATCTCTATTTTGGCTACATCAACTCTTCGAAAACCCTATATTTACTTAGCTTTTTCACACTTTTAATTATGTACTTTAGTCAACAAACTTACGCACTCGACGTGCATGGTCTGGGGGAACATGTCTACCGGCTGCACTTTCCGGATTCTGTAGCCTTCCTGTTTCAGAATGGCCGCATCTCTTGCGAAGGTGGCGGGATTGCAGGAGACGTAGACGATTCTTTCGGGATTCATGGCGGTGGCAGCTTTCAGTACGTTTTCTGCGCAGCCTGCTCTTACGGGATCCATGACGATTACGTCGGGTTTTAGGCCTTTTTTGTATAGTTCGGGCATCAGTATTCCTGCATCGGCGGCGTGAAATTCCACATTTTCTATATGGTTTGCTTTTGCATTTTTTATGGCGTCTTCGACCGCCGGTTTTACGATTTCTATACCGATTACTTTTTTTGCTTTTTCCGCAAGGCAAAGGGAAATGGTCCCCGTTCCGCAGTAGGCGTCGATGACCGTTTCTTTTCCTGTGAGGTTTGCATAAGCGAGGGCGGTTTCGTACAATTTTTCCGCCTGTTTTTTATGCACTTGGAAGAAAGAGTAGGGCGATACTTCAAATGCCAGTCCGCCGAGGGAGGCGGTGAGTGTTTCCCGTCCCCAAAGTAGGCGGATTTTCTTTCCCAGTATCACGTTTCCCGGGCGGGACTGTATATTGTGGTAAAGAGAGGTGACAAAGGGGAGTTCTTTTTGTATATCCCGTATCCATTCTTTTTCTGCCGGCAGTTCTTCTGTCGCCGTGACGATGACGGCCATAACTTTTCCGTCATTGCCCACCCGTCCCATGATATGGCGGATACTTCCTTTTTTTGTTTTTTCGTTATATAAAGAAATACGGTGTTTCTGTATAAATGTTTCTGCCCATTGGAGAAGGCAGTTGTTTTCTTCTTCTTGTATTTCGCAGGTGCTGACGGGAATGACTTCGTGGCTTCCCTGTTTATAGTAGCCCAAGGCAGGAACGCCGTTTACCATGCCTGCAGGGACAGCCATTTTATTCCGGTAGTGAAATGGGTGCGCCGCCGGAAGAACGGGCAAGACAAGTTCTCCCTCTTCTTTGGCAATCCTTTCTATCACGCTGCGGACACGGCGGTATTTTACGTCAAGTTGTCCTTCATAGGTGAGGTGGGAAATCTGACAACCACCGCAGTTTTCATACACCGGGCAGGACGGCTGTGTCCTGTATGGTGATGTTTTTTCTATTTCCAACAGCTTTCCTTTGGCGTAGGATTTTTTGACGACCGTGATTTCCGCTTTAACGATTTCAGAAGGAAGTGCGTCCGGCACAAAAACGGTAAATCCGTCTACACGGCCGATTCCTTCTCCGTGGACACCGAGGTCATTGATTTCTATGCTGCGGATTTCATTCATACGGACCGCAGTTTCTTCGTTTCTCATAAGCTCCCTCATTTACATGATTTTTCCTTATTATAGTGGAAAACAAGGAAATATGCCGCCTGCCCAAACGGGCGGTTTTATTTTTGCCCATAGCTTGCGCCGGGTCCGTGTTTTCTCCCCCAAATGCCCGGTGCGGCTTTTGTCTTGTTTTTTTCCGGTTCTTTCAAAAATATCTTATTTTATTTTACCAAAAATCCGGGAAATTATAAAAACGGTGAACTTATTTTGATTTTCAGTCAGAATAAATTCACCGCATACCCGATATGGAAATCCGTGTATTCATATGATTATTTATCTCCCCGTTCTTTTGTGATAGAAGAAAGGTCGGCATCTTTCCCGGCTTTTTCTAATGCTTCTGTTCTATATGTCCCTACCAATACTTTTGCATTATCTCTTAATTTTCTTACATAAGATATGAATTGTTCCCCTAAATGCTGTCCGCTATTTCCCGAATCCGCTTCTTGTTCTCCTCTGTCTGATAGCTCCCGTCCTCCACGGAATCCATCCATGCGAAGTATCTCTTCTGCTCTTCCGTTAACGGCGTTTTCTGAAACTCCTCTATATACTTGTCCCACTCTTTCAGTCGTTTCTCTTCGGCCGCTTTCCACTTCTTCTTTTGTTCCGGTGTCATTCTTTCCCATTCTTCTTTCATTTGCTGCAGTAATTTGTCCATTATCTGTTGCCCCCTCTCTTATTTATATATTTTTTATTTTCTTAGCGACTTTTATAAGTAATCTATTTAAATACTGTCCGCCAGCTTCCGAATCCGCTTCTTATCTTCTCTGTCTGATAGCTCCCGTCTTCCACGGAATCCATCCATGCTATATATTTCTTTTCTTCCTCCGTGAACGGAATCGCTTCCCTTTTCTCTAAAAGATTCTTGAAGTACTCGTTTGACTTCTCGTTCTCTTCTTCCCACTTCTTCTTTTGTTCCGGTGTCATTCTTTCCCACTCTTCTTTCATTTGCTCCAGTAATTTGTCCATTTTCTGTTGCCCCCTTTCTTATTTATATGGTTTCTCTTTATTATTATCTTCCGACTTATCTTTTTATGCAATATGCTTCCGATAATTGATAAAGGAAATAAAAAAGCCCTGCCGTCGGGCAAAGCTTTTCTTTATTCAGGAAATCACCTGTACGCGGAGAGAAATATCTTCTTTTTTCTTCGGTTCCGGTTCCTCTGCGATACTGCCGAAGGGCATTTGTGCCACCATTTTATAATGACCGGGCAGATCAAAGCGTTTCCTTACCGCTTCATCGATGACGGGATTGTAATGCTGGACCGTCGCTCCGATTCCGAGTTCACGGAGAGCCGTCCAGAGGGACAGCTGGAGCATACCGCTCGATTGGTTGGCCCAGACGGGAAAGTTTTCTGCATAGGAAGGATAGGTTTCCTGCATTTTTTCTACTACTTTTTCGTCATAGAAATAAAGTATCGTCCCTGCTCCCGCCTTAAAGCTGTCTGTCTTTTCACGCGCCACTTTTCCGCCGAAGCAGTCATAAACCAGGTTCCAGAAGTCGTCATGTGCCTCTCCCATGAGAAGAACGACACGGGAGCTTTTCATATCAAAGGCATCGGGCACCAGTTCTGTCAATTCTTTGACCGTTCCCTCCACTTGTGCCGGCGAAACGGGGCT
>OAVB01001494.1_pt1 | contig 13973 bp, 15 predicted proteins | sample 1516871 | NCBI WGS metagenome assembly OAVB01 (sample SAMEA2580069, study PRJEB22360) | human gut metagenome | biome: human gut; feature: human-associated habitat; material: faeces | place: Denmark | collected 2008/2010 | reverse complement strand
ATTTCAATAAAAGCAAAGCCTTTTGATCTTCTAGTTTCACGATCTGTGATTAATTTAACTGAAGCAACTGCTCCATACTCTTCCATTACGTTTCTCAAGTCTGATTCCTTAACGTTATAGTTAAGATTTCCAATGTACAAATTCATAAAATACAAATATAAAAAATTAATAATTTCAATAACAAAGTTCTTTGGAAGTTCTTAATCAGAGATGGATATGCTCAATAAATGAGAAGATTCATGTGAAATAATCAAATCGAAATAAACCTTTTATTGTTTAGTGAGTGCAAATAACGGCATTTCGCGGGAATAATGCACTATGTTCTCTCCTTTTTCTTTTGCAAAATACCCTTTTTTATGAAATAAGACCAAAACTTAACGTATGGGTGTTCCAGTGAGAGTCTGTAATAAAGTCAGAAGCCATATTGAATGCTTTGCGCAAACTCTATCCCGGTGATACCGGGCACCTGAATATCAAGGATATGATCAGAAATACCCCTATGACTTTTAATGCTGAATATAATGTTCGTTTCACTGACATGGCGATAAAGTTACTACTTTTTCAGAACTTATACTTCATTCCCATCGAAACATATACAGCCGGTTTGAAATAAGGGTCCGTATCTCTGGACATATCTTCGAAAAAGGCCTTCAGTGTACGTGTTGTGTAATAAGCAATCCGGCTGCACGATAATCCTCCCATCTCTGCTATCAGACTTAGCTTCAGATATTTATTCAGATTCATTCCTGCCGATAGTTCCATCATAGAAACTTTGATCTGATAGCGTCCCTCAGTGCTCCATCGCTCCGTATACCAAACGTATATTTTCGGACTTTATTCTTTGCTCCTTACTTTTTTATTTTAACTTTGTACGTAGATAAAATACCTAATTATGGAAATAAAAAAATTCATCGAAAACTATCGGGAAGCTTTTGGCGAATATGCTGAATTGCCTATCGTATTCTGGTACTCGGACATTCTTGAAAATGAAACCGGGAAAGTGAACGGATGCTTCTTTAAAAGCATGAGTAAAGTCAGGGGAGGTAATACCATCAGTCTGAATGCGGAAACAATTGGTTGCGGCGGTGGAAAGTTTTATACCGGATTCACCGATATGCCCGAGCACGTGCCGACGTTCGTATCTCTAAAGGAACGATATAAGCAGACGCCGGAAATGGTAAAAAGCTTTATTGAGCAACTAGGAGTACCAAGGGCAGAAAAGGAATATCTGCATTTTGCCCGTATAGATAAAGTGGAAACGTTCGATCATTTGGAAGGAATCCTTTTTTTGGCCAATCCCGATATATTATCCGGACTGACCACCTGGGCTTTCTTCGATAATAATAAGGAGGATACAGTGATTTCCACTTTCGGGTCGGGATGCAGTTCTGTGGTCACACAGACGATTCTGGAGAATCGTAAAGGCGGATACAGAACATTCATCGGCTTCTTTGATCCATCTGTACGCCCTTATTTTGAGGCTGATATACTGAGTTATACCATTCCGATGTCGAGATTTAAGGTGATGTATGAGACTATGCGCAGCAGTTGCCTGTTTGACACACACGCATGGGGAAAGATTCGGGAAAGAAACCATAATAGCTACAAAGAATAAGAATATGGATTTTATACTTCGTCCATGGAAAGTATCTGATGCCAAAGCCTTAGCAAGGCATCTGAATAATAAGAAGATATGGGATAACTGTCGTGACGGGCTGCCTTTTCCATATACAGAAACAGATGCTGATGCCTTCATTAAATACGCTTCGGAACAAGTGGAACAGAATGAATATTGCATCGAGGCGAATCATGAGGCAATCGGTAATATCGGATTCGTCCGCGGGACGGATGTCGAACGCTTCAATGCAGAAGTCGGTTACTGGATTTCGGAAACATACTGGAACAAGGGCCTTGCAACAGCTGCTTTAGAAAGAGCTATAGAACATTATTTTCAGCATACAGATGTAATACGCCTATATGCTACGGTATATGAACACAATGCCGCATCCATGCGTGTGCTAGAGAAAGCAGGATTTCAGAAAGCAGGAATACATCGTAAGGCTTGCTTCAAAAATGGCCAGTTCATTGATGCACATTATTATGAATTACTTAAAAATAAGTCGTAAGCCTCCTTGCTTTGTTACCGTATATATTACTGCCGACTATCTTTATACAGAACCTAATACATCGAACGAGAGGTCCCAATTCATCACGAACCGGAACCTCTCTATGAGTTATTACTTTCGAAGTTTTACTTTATCTCTTTAACTTCTTCTCCTTTTTCATTCAGAAGTACGGTTACTTCCTGGGCGTCTTTTGTAGTGATAATTACTTTATAAACCTTACCGGTTTCTTTTTCGGCAACATACGCTTCCTTGATGGTAGCATCTTCATAGCTTTTCGTTATTGCCTGTGTCACTGCTTCCGGCAAATCTTTCACTTCAATCTTTGTATACTCATCCTGTGGAGCTTGTGTCTGAGTTTCCACTGCCGGAGTGTTACTTACTTCCTGTGCGAATGCTACAGAACTACCTAATCCCAATACCAATGCTACTGCTACTAATACCTTTTTCATAATCGTAATTTTTTAAGTGTGAATAATAGAACTATTGTTTCTTGTACTTAATATATAGCAAAGCAGATGCCAAACGTTTCACTCCGCCATATATAACTGATAATCAAACATATAAACAGCAGACAATATAAATATAATTGTGGAATTAGTGTGGAATTATGTAGAATCTGTTGATACATAATTGGGGAATTACTATTCAACGCTCTTAATTTGGCAAGAACTGATTTCTTTATTCAACTGTTATATACCTATAACAACCTAATTATACAACAATGAAAAAAGAAGTCTTAAAAGAGCTTACAGCCAAACCGGGGAAGGAACATCATGTATCCGATTTCAATCCCTCATTTACTGCTGATATGTCCAAACAGGATGCCAAAGAACAGTTAGCCCAAAATATCGAAAAGCTGTCAGAACTGCAAAGTATGCTTTATGCACAAGACCGCTACTCGGTTCTGGTTATTTTTCAGGCAATGGATGCTGCCGGAAAAGACGGAACGATCAAGCATGTAATGTCCGGCATCAATCCGCAAGGGTGTCAGGTGTACTCCTTTAAGCAACCTTCTGCCGAAGAACTGGATCATGACTACTTATGGAGAATTAATCGTTCGCTCCCCGAACGGGGACGAATCGGAATCTTCAACCGTTCCCAATATGAAGATGTACTGATAGCCAAAGTGCATCCCGAAATCCTGTTATCCAACAAGCTACCCGGAATACTAAAAGCGAAAGATATAGACAACGAATTTTGGAAACGCCGCTACCGGCAGATTAATGATTTCGAACGTTATCTGACTGAAAACGGGACGGTCATCATCAAATTCTTCCTGAACGTTTCAAAAGCCGAACAAAAGAAACGATTCATGGAGAGGCTGAACGATGAATCAAAGAACTGGAAATTCTCTTCTGCCGACGTCAAGGAACGGCAATACTGGGACGACTACATGAAAGCCTACTCGGATGTACTGACAGAAACTTCAACAGAGATTGCCCCGTGGTATGTGATTCCGGCAGACAACAAATGGTTCATGCGATATGCCGTCGGGCAAATTATCTGTGAACGCATGGAAAAACTGGACTTACATTATCCACAGTTATCCAAGGAGGCGCTGGAAAGACTTGAAGAATGCAAGAAAAACGTATCCGATATTAATTTCTAAACAGGATACTTTCTCAGAGTTTAACGGGTTATTTCTGTCAGGACTTGACAAAGCCCTTTTAATGTTGTATATTTGTAAGCAGAACAATAATAAACCTATAAAACCGTAACCAATGAAAAGAAGTCTGTCTTTCAACATACCTGCTGTAATGTATCACATGAACGGTAACATACAGTCAAGATTGATCAGTCCGTAAGGAAAGTACAATATTACAACAAGACATATCTATTTCCCTATAACAAATAAGATATGAGTCATCAGTATACAAGCTGAAGGCTGCGACTTCCAATGGAAATCGCAGCCTTTTTTGTTGCCAAATTTCAGCACAGAAAGCCATAAACGGGATTACATCGTTTATAATAAACTCAGATACCGTTTTACTAAAACTATCACAAAGTTTATTATAAACACAAACACCGATGATTCATAAATCATACATTTTTTTCATTGTCACCGGAAGGAGAAATCCACTGTTCCGGTTCACGCACTTCAATGAATAAACAAAAAGCGATAAAATAATACGTTTCATTGAAAATTTGTACTACTTTTGTAAACATCAAAGCCCAATCATGATTTGACCGGCCAAGAAATTATGAGACCGATTAAACTTTTTCAAACGAGAATAGTCTAATCTTTAAGATATCATCAATCTAAACATTAAAGTCATCAATGAAAATGGAAACATCCGCCAAACTCTATTCGCTGAATTACAGCAATGTGAAAACTTACCTGTTCGCCCTGTTATTCGTAGCAGGCAACATCGCACTTCCACAACTGTGCCACCTCGTTCCTTACGGTGGACCGACTTTATTACCAATTTACTTTTTTACCTTAATTGCCGCTTATAAATACGGCTTTCGGGTAGGATTGCTGACAGCTGTTCTTTCTCCTGTCATCAATCATGTCTTGTTTGCCATGCCATCCGAAGCCGTTCTCCCGATTATACTGATAAAATCAACCTTGCTTGCCGGTGCTTCCGCCCTTGCTGCGCGTACCGTGAAAACCGTTTCTTTGTTAGCCGTCCTTGGAGTAATTCTCTCCTATCAACTCATAGGAACCGCTTTTGAATGGATGATCGAGGGAGATTTCTATATCGCAGTACAAGACTTCCGTATCGGCATTCCGGGTATGCTCATTCAATGGTTTGGCGGATACGCCCTGCTAAAGGCAATTGCAAAACTCTAAACTAAAAAAGAAAGATGGACAGAAGGGATTTTTTTAAGACAGTAGCTATTACTGGTGCCGCCATGACTATACAGCGTTCAGAGGCGATGGAAATACTGACTCAGACAATCAATAAAGCAAATGGTGACAAACCGGACCTAGTGGCCGTCATGGGCGGTGAACCGGAAGCCATGTTCCGTCGTGCTATCAGCGAGCTGGGCGGTATGAAGCAATTCATCAAACCCGGACAGAAAGTAGTGGTAAAGCCCAATATCGGATGGGATAAAGTACCCGAACTGGCAGGAAACACGAATCCGAAACTGATCACGGAAATCATCAAACAATGTTTTGCCGCCGGAGCCAAAGAGGTCACCGTATTCGACCATACCTGCGACGATTGGCAGAAGTGCTACAAAAACAGCGGTATCGAAGCGGCCGCGAAAGAAGCCGGAGCCAAAGTTATGCCGGCCCACCTGGAATCTTACTACAAACCCGTTGATCTGCCAAAGGGACAAAAGATGAAGAAGGCGAAAATACATGAAGCCATCCTGAATTGTGATGTATGGATTAACGTCCCTATCCTGAAGAATCACGGAGGCGCCAACCTGACTATCTCCATGAAAAACCATATGGGTATCGTCTGGGACCGCGGCTTTTTCCACCAGAATGACTTGCAGCAATGCATTGCGGACATCTGCACACTGGAAAAGAAAGCAGTGCTTAACGTCGTAGACGCCTACCGTATCATGAAGACCAACGGACCGCGAGGTCGTTCCGCTTCGGACGTGGTGCTGGCAAAAGGTCTCTTTATTTCACCGGATATTGTAGCCGTAGATACAGCCGCAGCCAAATTCTTCAATCAGATACGCGAAATGCCGCTGGACACCGTAGGTCACCTTGCCAAAGGAGAAGCACTGAAAGTAGGAACGATGGACATCGACAAACTGAATGTCAAGCGAATTAAGATGTAAACCACCATGTTAAGAAAGATACGTATCGGAATATCAGTCGTCCTTTTTGCACTGATTACTTTTTATTTTCTCGATTTTGCTAATATTCTGCCGAACAGTTTTCATCGATTGGCACATATACAGTTTGTCCCTGCCGTGCTATCTCTCAGCATAGGCATACTGATTGTACTGATTGCGTTAACCCTGTTGTTCGGACGTATCTATTGCTCTACCATCTGTCCGATGGGAATATGGCAGGATGTTATAGCACGCATTTCAAAGTCTGTGGGAAAGAAGAAAAAAAGATATCGGTACAGTCCTGCAAAGAATATGCTGAGATGGACCGTGCTCGGAGTGACTGTAATTGCCTCCGTATGCGGCTTCTCAGTGGTATTGGGATTGCTGGACCCGTATAGCGCATACGGACGCATTGTAGTACATATCTTCAAACCGGTGTATATGCTGGGAAACAACCTGCTGGAATCCGTATTTTCCAGATTCGACAACTACACGTTTTATCAGGTAGACACCTCGGTATTAAGCCTTTCTTCCCTTCTTATAGCGATACTGACCTTTGCCGCCATTCTTATATTAGCATGGAAACATGGACGCACGTGGTGTAATACCATTTGTCCGGTAGGTACGGTATTAGGATTTTTGAGCCGTTACTCTTTGTTCAAAGTCCGTATCGATACCGCAAAATGTAATGGTTGCGGACTTTGCGCTACCAAATGCAAAGCTGCCTGCATCCACAGCAAAGAACACGCTATTGACTATAGCCGCTGTGTAGACTGTTTCGACTGTCTCGGTGCCTGCAAACAGAAAGCGCTGGTTTACGCCCCTGCTTCAAAGGGACAACAACGTTCTTCCGCTACAGAAAAACAACCGGTGGCAACAGAATCATCTTCCGTTGCTGCAGATTCTTCCAAACGTCGTTTTCTGCTTGCCGGACTGGCTACTGCCGGAGCAGCTCCCACGCTTCTTACAAAGGCGCAAGAATCCATTGCGACGATGGAAGGCAAAAAGGCATACAAAAAAGAAAATCCGATTACTCCTCCGGGATCTGTCAGCCAGAAGCGTTTCCAGCAACATTGTACATCATGCCATCTTTGTGTCAGCAAATGCCCGTCGCATGTACTGAAACCCGCTTTCATGGAATACGGTCTGGGAGGTGTGATGCAGCCAACGGTCAGTTTCGAAAAAGGATTCTGTAATTTCGACTGTACCGTATGCAGCGATGTCTGTCCCAACGGTGCCATCCCTCCGTTGACGGTAGAACAGAAACATCTCACTCAGATGGGCTATGTCGTCTTTATAGAAGAAAATTGCATTGTCCTCACTGACGGAACCAGTTGCGGAGCCTGTTCAGAGCATTGTCCTACGCAAGCCATTGCTATGGTACCCTACAAAGACGGACTGACTCTTCCCCACGTCAATACAGAGATCTGCGTCGGATGTGGCGGCTGCGAATACGTCTGCCCTGCCCGCCCGTTCCGTGCCGTATATATCGAAGGAAACCCTGTGCAGAAAGAAGCGAAACCTTTCAAAGAATCAGAAGAACATAAAGTTGAGATAGACGATTTCGGATTCTAGCAGCATCAGCCCCAAATATGGATAGCTTTCAGAGGATTGTATACAATTCAAAAAAACTATCCATTATATTCCTCCTACTTTCAATAAATTCACTAAATTCGTGGCGAACTAAAAAAAGAAAGTAACTCATGGAGGTATTCACAAATAACTGGAATAGCCGTAAATATCAGATAGGCTATGCTTTAAGCGGAGGATTTATTAAAGGATTTGCGCATTTGGGGGTGATGCAGGCTCTGCTGGAGCATGATATCAAACCGGACATTATCTCCGGAGTAAGTGCCGGTGCGCTTGCCGGAGTTTTTTATGCCGACGGAAATGAACCTCACCAAGTGATTGAATACTTCTCCGGCCATAAGTTTCAAGACCTGACAAAGTTAGTCATCCCCAAGAAAGGACTATTTGATCTCTGCGAATTTATTGACTTTCTCCATACCAATCTGAAGGCCAAGAATCTGGAAGAGTTGCAAATCCCCTTAATCATCACGGCTACCGATCTGGACCACGGACGTATGGTTCATTTCCACCGTGGCTCCATAGCCGAACGTGTGGCTGCTTCCTGCTGTATGCCTGTCATGTTTGCTCCGGTCAATATCGACGGAACCAATTACGTAGATGGCGGATTAATGATGAACCTTCCGGTCTCCACCCTTCGCAGAATATGCGACAAGGTGGTAGCCGTCAACGTAAGTCCCATCATGGCGCAAGACTATAAAATGAATATCGTAAGCATTGCCATGCGCTCCTTCCACTTTATGTTCCGTGCCAATACTTTCCCCGAAAGAGAAAAATGTGACTTGCTGATCGAGCCATACAACCTCTATGGATACAGCAACACCGAACTGGAAAAAGCAGAAGAAATCTTCGAGCAAGGTTATAAGATAGCCAATGACTTACTTGACCAGACACTGGCGGAAAAAGGGAAAATATGGAAGTAACTCCTTACTTTTCCCGAAAATATTTATAATATGAAATAAAATCTACTCTATATGAACAACGAAAATAAAATGATTATCTATCAGGTGTTTACACGCCTGTTCGGAAACAATAACAACCATTGTGTCTATAATGGAGACATTACCGCCAACGGATGTGGTAAAATGGCCGACTTCACCCTCAAGGCACTTGGAGAAATCAGGAAACTGGGTGCTACCCATATCTGGTATACAGGCATTATCGAGCATGCAACGGAGACGGATTACCGTCGCTTCAACATACGTCCCGACCACCCCGCCATCGTGAAAGGCAAAGCGGGCTCTCCCTACGCCATCAAGGATTATTATGATGTAGATCCGGACTTGGCAACCGATGTGCCGGAACGAATGAAGGAGTTCGAGAATCTGGTACATCGCACTCACCGTTCCGGACTGAAAGTTATTATAGATTTTGTCCCCAACCATGTAGCACGCCAGTATCACTCGGATGCACAACCGGACGGCACTACCGAACTGGGAGCAAACGATGACCCGAACTACGCTTTCAGCCCGTACAATAATTTCTACTATATACCGCAGTCCGAGTTGCGTGCCCAGTTCGATATGAAAGAAGGCGCAGCAGAGCCTTACCATGAATATCCGGCCAAAGCGACAGGTAACAACCGTTTTGACGCTACACCGAACATCAACGACTGGTACGAAACCATCAAGCTGAACTATGGAGTGGATTATCTGAATGGCGGCACTTGCCATTTCTCCCCGACTCCGGATACCTGGATAAAGATGCTGGACATTCTTTTATTCTGGGGCCTCAAAAGGTATCGACGGCTTCCGCTGCGATATGGCGGAAATGGTTCCTGTAGAATTTTGGGAATGGGCTATTCCACAAGTAAAGGAAGCACATCCGGAAATCCTTTTCATTGCCGAGGTCTATAATCCCAACGAATACCGCAATTATCTCTTCCGTGGGAAATTTGACTATCTATATGATAAGGTCGGTTTATACGATACACTCCGCAATGTAGCTTGCGGCTACGAATCCGCTGCATCCATCACCCACTGCTGGCAAAGTCTGAACGGAATAGAAAAGCAAATGCTGAACTTCCTGGAAAACCATGACGAACAGCGCATCGCTTCCGATTTCTTTGCAGGAGATCCACGTAAAGGAATCCCTGCTCTGATCGTTTCTGCTTGTATGAACACCAATCCTATGATGATTTATTTTGGTCAGGAGTTTGGAGAACTGGGAATGGACAGCGAAGGTTTCAGCGGAAGAGACGGACGGACTACGATATTCGATTACTGGAGCGTGGATACTATTCGTCGCTGGCGCAATGGCGGTAAGTTTGACGGCAAAATGCTGACCGAAGAGCATAAACGCCTGTACAGCATTTACCAAAGAGTACTTACGCTATGTAATGAAGAGACATCCATCGCCAAAGGAGTATTCTTCGACCTGATGTACGCCAATAAAAACGGATGGCGTTTCGACGAACATAAGCAATATACTTTTATGCGAAAGTATAAGAATGAATTGCTGTTCATCATCGTCAATTTCGATAGCCAACTGGTTGATGTAGCAATCAACGTACCTTCTCACGCGTTTGATTTCTTACAGATACCACAAATGGAAAAATATCAGGCTACAGACTTATTGACCGGTGCCAAAGAGGAAATCTGTTTATTGCCTTATAAAGCCACTGAGGTTTCCGTTGGAGCCTATAATGGGAAGATTCTGAAGATTACATTCTGATCTGCTCCGATTGAAGGCAAATGATAAATCAATAGTATCTTAACTCTCCTCCTTCCCGAAGGGAGGGGAATTGATGATACTATTGACTTTTTAGGCAGCCCCAATGGAGATACTACTGATTTATTCTCCCCAACTGAAAACAAAAATTCTCAAAGGCTGTTTAGTTAGATAAATAATTTCCTAAACCAGAACCTTATGAAGAAAATTAGTTTTTTGGCAGTCATATTATTATTGTCTGTATCTGCCTTCGCAATCTTACCTCCCGGCAATATACAGGCTGCCTTCAAAAAGATGTACCCCAAAGCCAACGGTATAGCATGGTCGCAGGATGATGGCTATTATTGCGCTAACTTTGTTATGAATGGATTCACTAAAAACGTCTGGTTCAATACGCAGGCTCAATGGCAAATGACACAGACGGACCTTGTCAGTCTCGACCGGGTGACACCTACCGTATACAATGCCTTTGTATCCGGTCCTTATGCCAGTTGGGTAGTAAATGATGTAACCATGGTGGAGTTTCCTAAATGGCAGGCAATCATCGTCATTAAGGTAGGACAAGATAATGTAGATATCAAATACCAGCTCTTTTATTCCCCGCAAGGAATGTTGCTAAAAACCCGCAATGTCAGTTATATGTACGACATTCTCGGTCCGGGAACATTCTTATAAAAAAAGCCCTTGCCAAACATTAAATGCTCGGCAAGGGCTTTCTTATTTTTTATTCCCTGAGTTATTTCTTCTTTCTCAAAACAACAGCTGTACGTGCAGGAATATAGAGTTTCAGCCACTCTTTCTTTTCCTTCTTATACAACGGATCGGCAATCGTGAAATGAACTACTGAATCATCTGCAAGACCATTTCCGCCAAATGCAACATTATCCGTATTCAAGATTACTTCATAAGCTCCCGGACTAACGAGGAAACCATAATCTACAAAAGACTGTTTCGGATTGAAGTTAAATACAAATATCAGATCCTTACGTCCATAAGCCAATACCTGATCACCATCATTATGCCAGATCTCCTGGACCGGAGTCGCCTGGAAATCTTTCACACTCTTGATCACTTTCAGCATCTCAGCATCAAAGTCCCCCATGTAGTGATAAGCCAGATTCTTGTTATCTACCAGATCCCACTGACGACGGGCATACTTACAAGACCATCCATTACCTTCACGCGGAAAATCGATCCATTCGGGATGCCCGAACTCATTACCCATAAAGTTCAGATAACCGCCATTGATCGTCGAAGATGTCAGCAAGCGGATCATCTTATGTAAAGCGATTCCGCGATTGACTACATAATTCTCATCGCCTTTCTGCATATGCCAATACATATCTGCATCAATCAGACGGAAAATAATAGTCTTGTCTCCTACCAATGCCTGATCATGACTTTCCGCATAAGAGATCGTCTTTTCATCCTGTCGACGGTTGGTTACTTCCCAGAACATACTGGAAGGCTTCCAGTCCTCGTCAATCTTTTCCTTGATAGTCTTGATCCAGTAATCAGGGATGTTCATAGCCATACGGTAATCAAATCCGTAACCGCCATCTTCTACTTTGGCCGCAAGTCCCGGCATACCGGAAACTTCTTCAGCAATAGAGATAGCCTTCGGATTGACCTGATGAATCAACTCATTCGCCAATGTCAGGTAGCAAATGGCATTGCCGTCCTGATGACCATTGAAGTAATCTCCATAATTACAGAATGCTTCTCCCAACCCGTGGCTATAATACAACATAGACGTCACACCGTCAAAACGGAATCCGTCAAACTTATATTCTTCCAGCCAGTATTTACAGTTGGACAATAAGAAATGGATCACTTCATTTTTGCCATAATCAAAGCATAGTGAATCCCATGCCGGATGCTCACGCCGAGGAGCCGGATAGAAATACTGGTTCGGATCACCGGCAAAGTTGCCCAAACCTTCCACTTCGTTTTTCACCGCATGAGAATGGACAATATCCATAATAACGGCAATCCCCATCTCATGAGCAGCATCAATCAGCGCTTTCAGTTCGTCAGGCGTACCAAAGCGGGAGGAAGCAGCAAAGAAACTGGATACATGATAGCCAAAACTACCATAATAAGGATGCTCCTGAATGGCCATAATCTGAATACAGTTATAGCCTTCCTGTGCTATGCGTGGAAGTGTTTTTTCGCGGAATTCATTGTATGTGCCTACTTTTTCCTCCTGTTGTGCCATTCCAATATGACATTCATAGATCAACAAAGGATTCGTAGTAGGCTTAAATGTCTTTTTCTTGAATTTATATGGCTTTTCCGGTGCCCAGACTTGTGCGCTGAATATCTTGGTCTGCTCGTCCTGCACCACACGTGTAGCCCATGCAGGAATGCGTTCACCTTGTCCGCCATCCCAATACACATTCAACTTATATAAGTCTCCGTGCTGAATGGCATCTGCAGGAAGATTGATCTCCCAATTACCGTTTTTCAGTTTTTTCAGCTTATAAGCAGCTTTCTCTTCCCAGTTGTTGAATGTACCTACCATATAAATATGAGTAGCATTCGGTGCCCATTCGCGGAACGTCCATCCTTTGGGAGTACGGTGCAGACCAAAATAAAGATAGCCTGATGCAAAGTCCGAAAGAGTTTGTTTTCCTTTATTGGTCAGCTCGGCTTCCTTGTTCAGTGCATACTGGTGACGACCGGTAATGGCATCTGCGAAAGGTTCCAGCCAGGGATCGTTTTTGATAATGTTGAGTGTCTCCTTCATATCAGAATTGAATTAGGATTATGCTTTTACTTTTACGATCACTTTCTTCACTCCGTCAGGAGTAATGCCGGGAGCATGTCCGTCTTGCGGAAAGAAGATGGCAAACATTCCCGGTTTCACGGCTACGTATGTCTCTGCCAGTCCTTCAAAGAAAGTAATATCTTTTTCGACATTATAAGGAGTGTCGGCAGGCACACAATCTTTGGCAGCAGTATACCCCATCACTTCTGTTCCCGACAATGGGATCTGAATATCAATAAATTCATTATGCGTTTCCAATTTCGCCTCTTCCTTAGTCTTAGGCTTTGTCTGTGCGATATTCACTAGCAGATCTTTTCCTTTCAGTTCAGTCTTGCCTATTTCCATGGCTTGGAGGTCATGAGATTTCAAGAACTCAATAGCTTGTGCAAACAAAGGATTCAAAGACGCGTATTTTTCCAGATTTTCTAAAGTATCTACTACCATATGAGTTTAATTTTTAAGTTTATATTTTTAGGTATTATTTTATTCAAAATCATCAATTGTGTAATTGATGAAATCGGCAAATCTCTTGAACTGTCGGAATGCTTTCTCTATCTGCTCCATCGTGTCTGCCCGAGTGAAAAAATCATCGGGAACAAGATAAGAACAGACAAACTGTCTGCACTTCAGATAATCAATATATTTAAAATCTTTCGGGAATCCCTTGGGAGCTGTTTTCATGAAGTCCTCTCCCACTACAGGAAAATATTTTTTGAATTCGGGGTCTTCTACAATGGAGATATACTCTTCCACATTGTCATAAATGGCTTGGCGGACAGCTTTCAGTACATTGGGAGGCAAACACAAGCTTCCTCCGGCAAGCATACTTCCGTCAGGCTGCAGATGCACATAGTATCCGCAATGATCGGACTTCTTGCCTTTGGCATTGATATAACCGCCAAAATGTATCTTATAGGGTGTCTTATCCGCAGAGAAGCGGGTATCCCGATAAATACGATAGGTACAATCTTTGGGCTGGATTCCCCGGATTGTTTCATCGAACAAAGAAATGCGGGCGATTACTGTTGCCAGAAAGTTATCAAACTCGGCACGGGCTACTTCATATTCTGACCGATGCT
>OAVB01001484.1_pt1 | contig 14015 bp, 12 predicted proteins | sample 1516871 | NCBI WGS metagenome assembly OAVB01 (sample SAMEA2580069, study PRJEB22360) | human gut metagenome | biome: human gut; feature: human-associated habitat; material: faeces | place: Denmark | collected 2008/2010 | reverse complement strand
AAGTATCCACTCTTAATTGTTTTTTTAAATGTTACTACTAAATGTTTTGCTTCACCACGAATTAACCGCCTCGGACAAAGGGAGATTAACTCGCTATGAATTAAATGCTTATCCTTATGAGATAATAATCGGCTTGCAAAGGTACGGATTTTCTTATAACTGGCAAACGTTTTCTTCTTTTTTTTAAATTGCACTTGGCTGATATACAACAAAAAGAAATTATCTTCCGAAGAAATAAAAATATCCCCGGAAGATAATTTCAAAAGTTCCCGCCCGCGCATGCAAACACCTGTAAACAGGACATTCCCGGATTTGCGCAAGGGGTATGAAATGGCATTTGTTTTCTGTTACCGGACAATGTCCTCCGGAAATGCGGATGGCATATTCACCCGTTTCCAGGTTTCATGAAACCATGTATTCAGTTCATTTCCGTTTAAATCTTTTGCGATAAAATATTTCAGATACATCACACCGCCCTCACCCATTTCAAATTCAAGGATATTATCCTTATTATCCAACATAGGCAGATGGATGTTCTTCTCGATGCTTTCCTTATAGGCCGTGCCCGATATTTGCCGATAGGTGCCATACCCCGTAATAATGGCGTCCGCACCGGGTCGTATCGTGAAATTAACAATACGGCCGTCATCGCTCAGCACCTTAAATGTATTGCTCGGCTTCAATATTCCGGGAATATCCGGATTTTCGGACACATAATGACACAACTGCCAAATACCTTCCAGATGCGCCGGCTCGAAAACAGCCTTATCCTGCGCCCGGACTCCTGTTACCGCAAGCAGCACCGCCGCCAGCATGGTAAAGAAATAACTCTTTTTCATATTCGTATGATATTGGTTAACGCTATGTCATTCCTGTTGACACAAATATAAAGATTTATTTTGAGAAAATAACAGTTTATCGCATAAAAAAGCCCGCATAAACCAAAGTTTATGCGGGCTTATCCGTTAAAGATATTCTATTCCGTTCTCCATCGATTAGAACTCCGCATTGCGCGGAGTACGCGGGAACGGTATCACGTCACGAATATTAGTCATACCGGTTACGAACAGCAACAGACGCTCAAAGCCTAATCCGAAACCTGAGTGCGGACACGTACCGAACTTACGGGTATCCAGATACCACCACATATCTTTCATCGGGATATGAAGCTCCTCGATACGGTTCATCAGTTTAGCGTAGTCGGACTCACGCTCGGAACCTCCGATAATCTCGCCAATCTTCGGGAAGAGTACGTCCATGGCACGTACCGTTTTACCGTCGTCGTTCTGTTTCATATAGAACGCCTTGATTTCTTTCGGATAATCCGTCAGGATAACCGGACGCTTGAAGTGCTCTTCCACCAAATAACGCTCGTGTTCGGAAGCCAGGTCGACGCCCCAGTATACGGGGAACTCGAACTTATGTCCCTTCGCTACGGCTTCTTCCAGAATCTTGATACCTTCCGTATAAGGCAGACGAACGAAGCTTTCTTTCAGAACACCCTGCAGACGTTCTACCAAGCCCTTGTCAAACATATCGTTCAAGAACTTCACGTCATCGGCGCAGTTATCCAAAGCCCACTGTACGCAGAACTTGATGAATTCTTCCGCCAAGTCCATGTTATCGGCAATGTCGTTGAACGCGACTTCCGGCTCAACCATCCAGAACTCCGCCAAGTGACGGGGAGTATTGGAGTTTTCGGCGCGGAACGTAGGTCCGAACGTATAGATAGCGCCCAATGCCGTAGCGGCGAGCTCACCTTCCAACTGGCCGGAAACCGTCAGGCTGGCCTGTTTGCCGAAGAAATCGTCATCGTAGATAATGGAACCGTTTTCATCTTTCTTCAAATCATACAGGTTCATCGTAGTAACCTGGAACATCTGTCCGGCGCCTTCACAGTCAGAACCCGTAATGATAGGCGTATGGAAATAGAAGAACCCTTTCTTATGGAAGAACTCATGAATGGCGATAGCCATATTGTGACGAATGCGGAACACAGCGCCGAACGTATTCGTACGCGGACGCAGATGGGCTATCTCACGAAGGAACTCCATAGAGTGTCCCTTTTTCTGCAAAGGATATGTATTGTCGCAAGTTCCCAACACTTCGATTTCACGAGCCTGGATTTCGGCTTTCTGACCGGAGCCTACCGATTCCGTCAGCACGCCGTTCACGCTCAAACAAGCGCCTGTGGTAATATCTTTCAGCATCTCCTCATCGAAGTTCGCCAAATCCACCACAATCTGCACATTATTTATTGTAGAACCGTCGTTCAGCGCGATAAAATTAACTTGCTTACTACCTCTGCGGGTACGAACCCAGCCTTTCACGTTGACCATAGCGCCAAAATCCTCGCGCTTCAACAGGTCAACAATCTTTGTTCTACTAATTTTTTCCATAAAACAGTTATTATACCTTATTATATATATTATTCGAAAGAGCCCATACGCAGGAAGTTTACCTCCGGTTCAGTGAGGTAACGCCACTCGCCGCGACGCAAGCCTTTCTTGGTTAAGCCGGCAAAGAATACACGGTCCAGTTTCACAACCTTATATCCCAGCGATTCGAAAATACGACGCACGATACGGTTCTTACCGGAGTGGATTTCTATGCCCACCTCATCTTTTTTGAATTCATCAGTGTAACTGATAGCATCCGCCTGGATTTCACCGTCATCCAACTGAATACCGGCCGCAATCTGCTCCATATCGGCTTTAGTCAGATTCTTATCCAAGTGCACATGATATATTTTCTTTTTCAGATACTTGGGATGAGTCAGCTTGGAAGCCAGGTCACCGTCGTTCGTCAGCAACAATACTCCCGTAGTATTACGGTCCAGACGACCTACCGGATAGATACGTTCGTCGCAAGCGCCTTTCACCAAATCCATTACAGTACGACGCGCCTGCGGATCATCGGAAGTTGTCACCGTATCTTTCGGTTTGTTCAACAGAACATATATCTTACGTTCGATGCTGACCGTCTGATCGTGGAACTTCACTTCATCGCCACGCTTAATCTTAGTACCCAATTCCGTAACCACCTCTCCGTTTACAGACACTACACCGGCTGTAATAAACTCATCCGCTTCACGACGCGAGCACACACCGGCATTAGCCAGGAACTTATTCAGACGAATCGGTTCGTTCGGGTCGACAAACTGTTCCTTATACTCTATCTGTTTCTTCTTGCTGTACTTGGCATTGGGATCGTAATCCCCCGTACGGCGAATCGGGCGGCTGTAACTATCCCTGTTGCCATAAGGGCGTTGAGGACGGTCGCCATTCGAGTTATAGCGCGGACGGAAAGGACGGTCGCCACCGGCATTGTTACCGTAAGGACGCTGAGGACGGTCGCCGCCTTCGCTGTTATAACGGGGACGGTAAGGACGGTCACCACCGGCATTATTGCCGTAAGGACGTTGGGGACGGTCGCCGCCTTCGCTGTTATAGCGGGGACGGTAAGGACGGTCACCGCCGGCATTATTACCGTAAGAGCGTTGGGGGCGGTCGCCGCCTTCACTGTTATAGCGGGGACGGTAAGGACGATCGGTATTATAAGAACGCTGAGGGCGGTCGCCATTCTCCGCATTCGGATTAAAACGCGGACGGTAAGGGCGGTCACTGCCGTAAGAACGTTGCGGACGATCGCCGTTTTCACCATTAAATTTCGGACGATAAGGGCGGTCCCCATTTTCACGGTTATAAGACGGGCGGCTATAGCTTCCCTCTCTGTTAAATTGGTTACCATCACGGCCGGCGCCTGAGTTCTCCTCTGAGGAAGAAGCATCACGCCAAGTTTCATTTTCTGTACTCATTGTTTTTTTATTCGAATAAAATTAAACCTACTGGCCTCACGGCCATTCTTTCTTTATCTCTGATTACCTTTTCTTTTATTTTAGCTTATAAACAAATTCCGGATTAAAAAGTTGAATATTCCGGACTCTCTTGTCGCTTCTTAAAGCCCCGTATATGTATGGGGAGTAATTGCACGTAATTCTTTCTTTATCTCTTCGCTTACATTCAATTCTTCGATGAATTCTTTAATAGAATTCTCAGTGATAGCCTGATTGGTACGCGTCAACGCTTTCAGCGCCTCGTAAGGATGCGGATAGGCCTCACGGCGCAGGATTGTCTGGATGGCCTCGGCCACGACACTCCAGCAGTTATCCAAATCGCGGTAGATAGCCGTTTCGTTCAACAGCAGCTTACGCAATCCTTTCAATGAACTCTGAATGGCAATTACGATATGCCCGAACGGAACACCCACGTTACGCAATACGGTAGAGTCCGTCAAGTCGCGCTGCAGACGTGACACCGGCAACTTCACGGCCAGATGCTCCAGAATAGCGTTCGCTATCCCCAGATTACCTTCGGCATTCTCAAAGTCAATCGGATTTACCTTATGCGGCATTGCGCTCGAACCGACCTCGCCCGCCTTAATCTTCTGCTTGAAGTATTCCATGGAGATATACTGCCAGAAGTCACGGTTCATATCAATCATCACCGTATTAATGCGCTTCATCGCATCGAAGACAGCGGACAGATTATCATAATTGGAAATCTGGGTCGTATACTCCTCACGCTCCAATCCCAGCTTCTCCGCAACAAACTTATTACCGAAAGCCTTCCAGTCATATTCCGGATAAGCCACATGATGCGCATTGTAATTTCCCGTAGCACCGCCAAACTTGGCGGTAACCGGGCAAGCCTTCAGTGCAGCCAGCTGGCGTTCCAAACGGTATACAAACACCATTACCTCTTTTCCCAAACGAGTAGGAGAAGCCGGCTGTCCGTGTGTCTTGGCAAGCATAGGAATGTTCGCCCACTCTTCCGCATAAGCACGGAGTTGCGCTATCAGTTCCTCTATCTGAGGGTAATACACCTGCTCCAATGCCTCTTTGACAGACAAAGGAATAGAAGTATTGTTGATATCCTGTGAAGTCAGTCCGAAGTGGATAAACTCTTTATAGTCGTCCATTCCGCCCAGCTTATCAAATTCTTCTTTCAAAAAATATTCAACAGCCTTTACGTCATGGTTAGTCACGCTTTCAATATCCTTGATACGTCCGGCATCGGCTTCTGAAAAATTGCGGTAAATGTTTCTCAATGTTTCGAACACACCCTTATCCACCCCTTTCAACTGGGGTAAAGGCAGTTCACACAAGGTTATAAAATATTCCACTTCAACCTGTACACGGTATTTTATCAGTGCGAATTCTGAGAAATAGGCGGCCAAAGCATCCGTCTTGCCCCTGTATCGACCGTCAATCGGAGAGATTGCGGTAAGTAAATCAAGTTCCATACGTCGTATTTATGATAATTATCGGGCTGCAAAATTACGGCTTTTTTCCGAGTAATAAGGTATAAAGAAGAAATAAATTACAAAAATGAAGTCGCAGGACAAAAAAAATAGCCTTGCATGATATACGCAAAGCTATTTTCAATAAAAACTACACTGTGGGCGTTGACGGATTCGAACCGCCGACCCTCTGCTTGTAAGGCAGATGCTCTGAACCAGCTGAGCTAAACGCCCTTTTGATGTACGGAAGTGTTTGGATTTTTGTGTGGGCGTTGACGGATTCGAACCGCCGACCCTCTGCTTGTAAGGCAGATGCTCTGAACCAGCTGAGCTAAACGCCCGTACACTTCCGTTTCAAAAGCGATGCAAAGGTACAGCTTATTTTGAAACTACCAAAACTTTCGCCATCTATTTTGCAAGTTTTTTTTCACACAATACCGACTGTTATTGAAATTCAAGCAATTAGCCTCATCACTTTTTTACTTCATTTTTTCGGATTACCCTTGCCGGATTCCCAACGGCTACACAATCGGACGGAATATCTTTTGTCACTACACTCCCCGCACCTATAATACAACGGTCGCCAATGGTTACCCCGGGACAAATAACAGTGCCGCCGCCAATCCAGCAATCTTCACCTATCGTCACCGGATAGGCGTGTTCCTGCTCCACACGCCGTTCCAGATAATCAACCGGATGCTGAGGGGTGTAAATCTGCACACAAGGTCCTATCAGCGTATACGCTCCGATAGTGATGTAACCACCGTCCAGGAAAGTACAATTGGAATTGATAAAGACATGTTCCCCAAGACGGATACCGTCACCATGGTCGCAACAGAAAGGCGGCCAAATAGTTGCGGAAGCGGGAATACCGGGTATCAATTCTTCCAATACGCTCCGGCATTCTTCATCATAACCGCTCGTGGCATTCAGTCTCAGCAACAGTTTTTTCGCACGTTTAAAACGCTCCTGAATTTCCGGAGAAGCAGTATTCGCCAATTGCGAGCTTCTCATTTTATCTACCTCACTCATATTCTTATCCTAATTGCTTTTCATTGCAAATATACTACAAACCATTACATGTATGCAACAACGCTGTCAGCCTTTCCATCCAATCTTCATCGGGAGCTACATGTAACCCGCGTATGCCAAGCGCTTCCGCAGCCCTGATATTCTTTAAGCTGTCATCTACGAATATCGTTTCTTCGGCTTTCATACCGTCAGCGGCCAACGCTTTAAGAAAAATATCAGGTTCAGGCTTGTAAGCCCGCATTTCATAACTGCAAAACAGTGTGTCGAAGTAATCGCTTATCGGTCTGTGTTCGTCACTGAACTTATCGCTACGGGTAAAAGCCATAATAAACGGGTTGGTATTACTAAGCAGGCAGACGTGGTATTCAGTCCTCAACTTCAACAAGTTATGAAGCCTGTCCACCGGAACATCACGTATAAAGCCCAACCAGCAATACTGCGCTTCATCCCAACTGACAGACTCGCGTCCGGCAGCCTCAGCCATTCTCCGGCAAAACTCGCCGGCGTCGATTTTTCCCGTTTCCACATCCAGGAAAAAACCTTTCTGGCCATATTCACCCATGTAATCATCCGTATTCACTCCCATCGCCCGAAAACGGCGATAAGCCTCTTCCGAATTCTGGCGGAATATCACACCGCCCATATCAAATAATAGATTCTTTATCATACGCCAATGCCTATTTAAGGAAAAGAGGCTGTACAAAACTCTGATAAACATATCATTCTGTCATCAGCTACGCTCTGCACGACAGAATGATAGTGGGATTCGAGTTTGGTACAACCTCTTTATTACAATAACATACCAACCGGCTTATTTATATTCCTGCCAGCTCTTGATTTGGATATCTTCCATTTTCATCTCACAGAAAGCTTCAATGAAAGCGCCTGCCAGACGGGCATTCGTAATCAACGGAATATTGTGGTCGATAGCGCCGCGGCGAATCTTGTAACCGTTAGTCAGCTCGCGTTTGGAATGATTCTTCGGAATATTTACAATCAGGTCGAACTTATGCTCGGCAATCATTGTCATTACATTATTTTCCGCATCGGCACGTTCATCCGGCCAGAACACGGCTTCGGTGCTTACGCCATGCGCATTGAGGAATGCGGCGGTACCTGCCGTAGCGTAAATCTTATACCCCTTCGCAAAAAGCATGCGGCTGGCATCCAGCAAATCCACTTTCGATTTCATCGCGCCGGAAGAGAACATCACACCCTTTTCAGGACGCGGAATCTTGAAGCCGGTAGCAATCATGGAGTTCAGCAACGCTTCGGAGAAGTCATCACCGATACAGCCCACCTCACCCGTAGAGGACATATCCACACCCAATACAGGGTCTGCGTTGTGCAGGCGGGAGAATGAGAACTGGGAAGCCTTCACGCCGATCCAGTCGATGTCGAACGCCGACTTGTCCGGACGGGAATAAGGAGCATCCAGCATAATCTTCGTGGCAGTTTCGATAAAGTTGCGTTTCAGCACTTTAGACACAAACGGGAAACTACGTGAAGCACGCAGGTTACATTCGATAACTTTCACCTCGTTGTTGCGTGCCAGGAACTGGATGTTGAAAGGACCGGAGATATTGAGCTCTTTTGCAATCTGGCGGCTGATTTTCTTGATACGGCGCGCCGTAGCGAAGTAAATCTTCTGCGCCGGGAATACCAGTGTAGCGTCACCGGAGTGTACACCGGCAAACTCAACATGCTCGGAGATGGCATATTCCACCACCTCGCCGTTTTGAGCAACAGCGTCAAACTCAATTTCTTTCGTATTCTGCAGGAACTGGGAAACCACTACCGGATATTCCTTGGAAACCTCGGCAGCCATTTTCAGGAAGTTCTCCAATTCTTCTTCATCGTAGCACACGTTCATCGCAGCGCCGGAAAGCACATACGACGGACGCACCAATACCGGATAACCCACTTTCTCAACGAAGCCCTTCACGTCTTCCAGACTGGTAAGTTCCTGCCAAGCCGGCTGGTCGATACCGAGCTGGTCGAGCATGGCTGAGAACTTGTTACGGTTCTCCGCACGGTCGATAGAGATAGGAGAAGTACCCAGCACAGGAACAGACTGGCGATGAAGCTTCATAGCCAGATTGTTGGGAATCTGTCCGCCCACGGACACGATTACGCCGCGCGGTTGTTCGAGGTCGATAACATCGAGCACACGTTCGAAAGACAGCTCATCGAAGTACAGGCGGTCGCACATATCATAGTCGGTAGACACTGTTTCGGGGTTATAGTTAATCATGATGGCTTGCGCGCGGTCTGGATGGCGTTCTCCGAACACCAGTCGAACTCTACGGAAGAACCGATGCGGTAAGCGCCCGAACCCAATACAACCACCGATTTCTCATTCTTATAATAGTTCACATCATACCCCTGTACGGCATACGTCATATAGAGGTAGTTCGTCAGCTCCGGATGTTCGGAAGCGATGGTATTGATGCGTTTCACAGCCGGAAGAATACCCAGCTCCTTACGACGGGCGCGCACCATGAGGTTTTCCTTCTCCATATTGCCTTCCGGGCTCAGCACGAAGCGTGCAATCTGGAAGTCAGAGAAACCGAGCACTTTCGCTTCGCGCAGCACGTCGGCCGGAATGTCTTCCACTTTATCATATTGCGAGAGTTTATTCTTATAGTCCACAATGTTCTTCAGCTTGCCGAGGAACCAGGGATCAATTTTCGTCAGTTCGAAGATACGGTCGATTGTATAGCCTTTTTCCAAAGCCTGGGCGATAGCGAACACACGCAGGTCGGTGGGATGAGACAATTCGTGATCCAAATCATCGAATTCCACATCGTCATTGCCTACAAAGCCATGCATGCCCTGGCCTATCATACGCAGACCTTTCTGGATAATTTCCTCGAAAGAGCGGCCGATAGACATGATTTCGCCCACCGACTTCATGCTCGAACCGATTTCGCGAGACACACCCGCAAACTTAGTCAAGTCCCAACGGGGAATTTTACAAATCAGGTAATCCAACTGCGGAGCCTCGTAAGCGGAATTAGGAGTACCCATTTCGCCGATTTGGTCGAGCGTATAGCCCAATGCAATCTTGGCGGCAACGAAAGCGAGCGGATAACCGGTGGCTTTGGACGCCAATGCGGAGGAACGGGACAGACGGGCGTTCACCTCGATTACGCGATAGTCGTTGGTCTCGGCGTTGAACGCATACTGGATGTTACATTCGCCCACGATGCCGAGGTGACGGATACATTTGGTAGAGAGCTCCTGCAACATCTTCACCTGTTCGTCGGTAAGAGAGCAGGTTGGAGCAACCACGATAGACTCACCGGTATGAATGCCCAGCGGGTCGAAGTTTTCCATGCTTGCCACGGTGAAGCAGTGGTCGTTGGCGTCGCGGATTACCTCGAATTCGATTTCCTTCCAGCCTTTCAGGGATTCTTCCACCAGAATTTGCTTGGAGAACGTGAAAGAACTTTCAGCCAGCTTGACAAACGCTTCCTCGTCCGGACAGATACCGCTGCCTAAGCCGCCCAAAGCGTATGCCGAACGCACCATTACCGGATAGCCGATTTCGCGGGCAGCCTTCAGGGCGTCTTCCATGCTTTCCACGGCGTGGCTCTTCGGAGTTTTCATAGGAATCTCATCCAGCTTCTTCACAAAGAGGTCGCGGTCTTCCGTATACATGATAGCCTCTACCGAAGTACCCAATACACGTACGCCGTATTTTTGCAAAGTACCGTTCAGGTAAAGTTCCGTACCGCAGTTCAGTGCAGTCTGTCCGCCGAAAGCCAACAGGATACCGTCCGGCTGCTCTTTCTTAATGATTTCTTCTACGAAATAAGGAGTTACCGGCAAGAAGTAAACTTTATCGGCAATACCTTCCGACGTCTGGATTGTAGCAATATTCGGGTTAACCAATACCGAACCCACACCTTCTTCGCGCAAAGCCTTCAAAGCCTGCGAGCCGGAATAGTCAAACTCCCCGGCCTGACCGATCTTGAGCGCACCTGAGCCCAAGACAAGCACTTTCTTCAAATTCTTTTCCATATTCTCTTGTTGTCTATTAAGTTCATTCTTCACGTTCCGGCACAAAAAAAATGCGTTACCCGAATAAGGATTAACGCATTACCAAAGAACTAAAAATATCGTTTTCGAAAAAAGAGAAACCGACAGCCAGCGAATGAAATTCATTCGAACGTAGGTTGTATGTACTTCTCTTTTCCTGCGGTTGCATAGTTATCTCTAAAATTTTTGCAAAGTAACGACTTATTTACGATTTGAGCAAATTAATCAAAAGAATAAATTTCTTATCCGAAAAGAATAGTTACTTTTGTTGCAACGCAATCTTAGAATTAAACTTTGATTTATAGGAACTAAAATATCGTTTATAAAAACTAAGATTTAATTCTTAAGAACAGAAGTTTAATTCTGAGATTGCGTTGCAACAATATCCACTTTATAATACAAGGAAATCATGTCTGCACAGTATATAATGAAGAAAATGCCCGATATTCATGGAACGGGCGAGGAAATCACCTATCCGCAAATGGTTATGACGGGGCAAACGGGAACTCGCGAACTGGCGGAATACATATCCGCGAAGTACGCTTTTGCCAAAGGGGTCACCGAAGGGGTTATACTGGAGCTTGGAGAAGCATTGGCGCATGAAATGGCCATGGGACGCTCGGTTAAGATAGAAGGGATAGGCGTATTCTCACCCGCGCTTGCCCTGCGTGAGGACAAAGAACGCGAAAAGACCGATGAAAATGCGGTACACCGCAACGCCCAAAGCATCGTTGTGGGCAACATCAACTTCCGGGCCGATAAAAGACTGGTCGGAGAAACCCGCCGGAAATGTCGTTTGGAGCGTGCTCATTGGCGTCCGCGCCGTTCTTCGCAAAAATACGTTCCGGAACAACGTTTGGACATAGCCCGGAAATACCTGGAAGAGAATCCGTACCTCACCGTACGCATCTATTGCCGGCTGACCGGATTACTGAAAAGTTCCGCTACCACGGAATTGCGTAAATGGGCGCATACGCCCGAAAGCGGAATCGGCATCAGCGGCTATGGCAGCCACCGCATATATATAAAGGAATAAGGACAGGGCGGAGCTTTCACCGTTTAATTTTTAAAGCGATGCACTGTATTCGACGAAAATAATGGTATCTTTGCATTCCGTTATAACAGACAAGATGTTAAGTATATGTTGAAATTCGGTTTATACCAAGAGTATCTGTCATTCAGACGGTATAAACGAAATCATACGTATTTACTTATAAGAAAAAAATAATAAATACAGATATGGCAAAAGAAAAAATCATCCTCACGGGCGACCGCCCCACAGGACGCCTGCACATCGGACATTATGTAGGCTCGTTGAGACGCAGAGTGGAGTTGCAGAACTCCGGACTGTATGACAAGACATTCGTGTTCATCGCCGATGCGCAAGCATTGACAGACAACATGGAGAATCCTGAAAAAGTACGTCAAAACGTTATCGAGGTAGCCCTCGACTATCTGGCTTGCGGACTGGACCCGGCGAAGAGTACCATCTTCATCCAGTCGCAGATACCGGAACTGTGCGAACTGACTTTCTATTATATGGACCTTGTCACCGTATCGCGCCTGCAACGCAACCCGACGGTAAAGACGGAAATCCAGATGCGCAACTTTGAAACGAGTATTCCGGTAGGGTTCTTCACCTACCCCATCAGCCAGGCCGCGGACATTACAGCGTTCCGCGCCACCACCGTTCCCGTCGGCGAAGACCAGGAACCGATGATTGAACAGGCCCGTGAAATCGTACGCCGCTTCAACTTCATCTACGGCGACACGCTGGTGGAGCCGGAAATCCTTCTGCCGGACAATGCAGCCTGTCTGCGCCTGCCGGGTACGGACGGAAAAGCCAAGATGAGCAAGTCTTTGGGCAACTGTATCTACCTTTCCGATACCGCCGACGAGGTTCAGAAAAAAGTGAAGAGCATGTACACCGACCCCGACCATCTGCGCGTACAAGACCCGGGTAAGATTGAGGGCAATACCGTATTTACTTACCTGGATGCCTTCTGCCGCCCCGAACACTTCGAGCGTTACCTGCCCGACTATCCTTCCTTGGAAGAACTGAAAGCGCACTATCAACGTGGCGGTTTGGGTGACATGAAAGTGAAAGGTTTCCTCAACAATATCATGCAGGAAACGTTGGAACCGATTCGTAATCGCCGCAAGGAATTCGAGAAAGATATTCCGGCCATCTACGATATGCTGAAGAAAGGCTGTGAAACGGCACGCGAAACAGCCGAAGCGACAAGGGACGACGTGCGTCGAGCCATGAAGATTAACTACTTCGATGACGCGGAACTTATCGCGGAACAGGTAAAGAAATTCAGCGCGGAATAAAGAAAAGCATACAAGAAAGGGCTGTACCCGTCACCGGATACAGCCCTTGTTCTTTTCCTTTTATCTGTTAGTTGGCAGATTTTACTAATACCACACGGTTCAGAATCGGTTGTCCGAACTTGTCGACGCCACCGTCGGCGGAAACTTTCAAGCGGTTGGCAGGAATACCGTAATCCTTTACCAAAACATCTACCACGGCCTGCGCACGTTTCAAACTCAACTCTTTGTTGAACTCAGGAGTACCTGTTGCAGAGTCGGCGTAACCGTTTACCGTATAAGTTGCATTCGGGAACTCTTGCATCTGTTTTGCCAGGTAAGAGATGTTCATAACCTCACGCGGAGACAATTCGGCAGAACCTATCTTGAAGAATACGGTACGCGGCGCGATGTTCGGATCGGTAACGACAACTTCGGTTTCGGTAACTTCTACCGGTCTGTTCTGCGCTGCGGTCAGAGCTGACTCCAACTGTTGGTTGGCGGCAGCCATTTCAGCCATCTGTTGCTGCATGGCAGACAATTCGAGAGCGGAAATCAACTGTGGCATCGGACGGTTGAAACCACGTTTCGGGAAGTGGTAAGTCAAACCGAGCGTAGCACTGAATACGCCGTCATAACCTTTGCCGGCAACTGTTCCGTCGAATTTATCCTCAACACCCATCGCACTGAGCTCCAGATTAATGTCTATCGCATTCGAGATACGGAAGCGGTTGATAATACCTGCGTTTACCGACAGCGCCTGACGGTGAGGCTTTGTATAGTTATGAGTAATACCGGCTCCCAGGTAAGGGATGATTTCGTATACACGGTCCTGGTTGTATCCGCCAAACAGGGCATTCAGGTTGAACATTACGTCACCGTGGAAGTTCATATAGTCAAAGCGTTGCTTGTACGAACCGTTTTCACGTTGGGTACCCTTTACATAATCGGCTAACGGGTCTGTCGTGAAACCTTTTGCCTGAAGGCCGCTATACTGCAAACGCAATCCGAGCCCCGGAGTGAACCATTTACCGACAGAGATATTCATCGTAGGGCTGATACGCTTACCGAAGTCGCCCAACTCCTGATCGTTGTCTCCATACATTACCGATGCACCGCCACCGATAGAGAAGAACCCGTTGCTCCAGAACGGATTTGTGATTACTTGGTACTTATCCTGTACCTGAATAATGTCTACCTGTTCTACAACAACAGGTTTTTGCTGCGCCATAGCGGCAGAAGATACGCCGGCCAAAGCCAGCAACATTAGAATCTTTTTCATATACCTTAAATAGTTAAGTTGGTTAATTAAATTCTTTATCATTCAA
>OAVB01001482.1_pt1 | contig 14029 bp, 17 predicted proteins | sample 1516871 | NCBI WGS metagenome assembly OAVB01 (sample SAMEA2580069, study PRJEB22360) | human gut metagenome | biome: human gut; feature: human-associated habitat; material: faeces | place: Denmark | collected 2008/2010 | reverse complement strand
CTCGCTCTTGCCTGCTTTTTTAAAAGGGCAGCCGTTTTTTGTGGGGTTATCATTCCGCCTCATAAAGCCCCTTGTCCGTAAGATACTCAATGATATAATCATAATCAAAGCGGGAATTTGCCCTTACACCGTGAGCAGATGCCAGCTCGGGAGTGTAGTCGGAAAGCTTATAAAGCCTTATATTTGAGTAGTTATGGTCGTAATGGGTAACTATGGGGATAAAGGTGTAGCCGCTTATTTCAGGCTCCCTGCCCTCGTCAACGGAAACATCAAAATCCAGCACGCCGCCGATAAGGTTCGTGCCTACCGACTGTGCGGAGATAAAGTTGCCCAGCGAATATGCGCATATGGTGTCTCCGCCGTCGCTGTTTTCAAATATCTCTATCTCACGGAGAACGTGAGGGTGGTTGCCGATGATAACGTCCGCACCTGCTTCCGCCAGCTCCCTTGCCTCCGTGCGCTGATAGTCCTCCACCACGCTGCTGTTTTCCGTGCCCCAGTGGAGAGATACCACGCAGATGTCCGATATCTCCTTTGCGGCGGCTATCTCGCTCTTCATCACGTCCATGTCCGTCCTGCCTATCTCCAGCGGAGTATCGGCAGGGAGAGAAAGACCGTTCAGGCTTTCGGTATATGCAAGGAACGACACTTTAACGCCGTTTTTTTCCATTACCCGTATATTTTCCCTGTCTGCATGGTCACGGTAAGCGCCCACACGCATGAACTTGTTTTCGTCATAATATGCTAGGCAATATGTAAGTCCCCTTGTGCCCTGGTCAAGGGTGTGGTTGTTGGCGATGGTGAACACATCTACCCCCAGCTCTGCCATATAGTCCCCCAGGGCCTTGGGGCTGTTGAAGCAGGGATATGTGGAAGGCTCTATCATATCGTTGCAGATAAGCGTTTCCTGATTGAGCACGGTTATGTCCGCCGTGTCAAGCAGATCGGCGACCCCTGCATATGCGTATTCAAAATCATAGTCCTTGCCGCTTTCCGCCCCACGTCTTGCCGCCTGCTTGTAGATAGACGAGTGTATGAGATTATCCCCCAGAGCCGTGAATGAAACGGTCTTTTCTGTGATCACAGGCTCCGTTTCTGTGGTGATCTCAGTAGTGGCAGCTGTGGTTTCGGCAGCTGTAGTCTCAGCCGATGTTATGATAGCCTCGGCAGGAACATATTCCTCAGATATCTGCTGACAGCCTGTTAAAATTACTGCCGCACATAATATGCTTAAAATATTGTGTCTTTTCATCGTGTTATACTAAGAACCAATTAGAAAATTGGCGGTTAGTATCAATACCCCCTCCGATGTTTTTCATCATTATAGCATATAGTAATGACAAAGGCAATAAAAGCGGGGTTTACAATTTGATGAAATAATGTTACTTTTAGTATAGTTATACTATCTGTATAGCTTTAAGATCACATACATACCTTCTATCTGTATAACTATAATACTAATCACCAATAAAACTATAGACAAAAAATCATCGCATAATCCATATACGCAAGATTATGCTCAATTTTTTGTATAGTTTTTAATTGGTGCTTAGTATAAAATCCGCTACCGTGTTTGTGTAAAAAAAATCGACCCCATGTAATTTCATGGAGCCGATTTTTTATTCTGTTTTATTCCGCAGCTTCATCGTCCGCAAATGTGTCCTGACCGTCCTGAACGGACTGCACGGGGGGCTGAGCAGCAGGCTGAGAAGTATTGCCGTTGCCCGCAGTTTCCTCCATCTGAGCGATTATCTGTGAAATATCAATGAGCATGGAGCTGCTGTCGCCGCCTGCTACAGCGGGGAGCTTGCCGTCCCACTTGTCTATGTATTCCATTGCTATCATCTGAGGGGTTATCTGCTCGGATTTAAGGCGGTAAGCCTCTGCCTCTGCCTGAGCCTTGGCAACGGTCTGCTCTGCCTCTACCTTGATACGCTGGAGATCCTGCTCGGCTTTCAGCGCATTCTGCTGTGCCGTCTGCTTTGCTTCAATGGCAGCGTTGTATTCATCGGTAAATTCAAAGGTGATGATATTGAATATCTCGATATCAATGCCGTAGCCGTTTATTTTTTCGCCCAGCAGGTCTTTCATCTGGTCGCCGATGCTCTGGCGCTCGGTGATGAGCTGCTCTGCGGTGTATTTTGCGGTCACAGCCTTAACGCACTCCTGAATTGCGGGAGAAACGATGATGGACTCGAAGTCGGGGCCTACATTCTGATAGATGTCAGCCGAAGCGGAATTTCTCACCTTGTAGTTGAGGGCAATGGTGCTTGTGACTGTCTGCAGGTCCTTGGACGCTGATGAGCAGTCCACCTCTGCCTTCTGTACACGGTTATCTATCTGTACTACCTGCTGGATAAAGGGTATTTTAAGATGAAGTCCCTCTCCCAGCACGCTTGAAGATACCTTTCCGAATGTTACCACAACTCCCGTGTGGCCTGCCCTTACCGTGGTAAAAGCGCCGCAGCCGATAATAACGACTATCAGCAGCACTATTACGGCAGCGACTATCTTGCCTGCCTTTGAACCTGTCTTAACGTCAATAACGTCACTCATTTACACTACCCAAACCTTTCCTGTCGTGAGCGTTCCTCAGAAAGGAAGCTCGTCATTGTCCTTTATCTTGATGTATCCTCTGTTCTGCTTTGCAGCCAGAGCCAGCTGAACTATCATAAGAACTACATTTGCCAGTGTAAGGAAGAATGTGGTTCCCAGAATGATCTCTCTTGCGATAGAAAGTCCCTTGTTTGTCTTTTCCATAATAAATACCTCCAATAATTATTTGTCTTCAAGCTGCTTGAGAGCTTTTATTTCATCACGGTCGATCTTTACACGGCCGTCTTTTATTACCTTAACGTCCTCCTTGTCAAATACCACGGAGGGGTCGTCGGATTTTTCGGGCTTTACTCTGAGCTTTCCTGTGAGAAGATTTACCTCCTCCACATAGCCCTTGAAATCGGGAGTTTTGACGTATGCACCGATCTTGGGCGTTACCTTCATCTGCTCCTCGTAGAAATCCTGCTCGTATTTCAGGCAGCACATAAGTCTGCCGCAGGTCCCCGATATTTTTGTGGGGTTCAGGGAAAGTCCCTGCTCCTTTGCCATTTTGATGGATACAGGCTGGAATTCGCTGAGAAATGTCTTGCAGCAGAAGGGCCTTCCGCATATGCCCAGACCGCCCAGCATTTTTGCCTCGTCTCTTACGCCTATCTGGCGAAGCTCTATCCTTGTGCGGAACACCGCTGCCAGATCCTTTACCAGCTCACGGAAATCCACTCGGTTATCGGCTGTGAAATAGAACAGGAGCTTGTTGTTGTCAAAGGTGCATTCCACATCTACCAGCTTCATATCCAGCTTGTGGGCTGCAATTTTTTCCTGGCATATCTTTGCGGCAGTCTGTTCCTTTGCCCTGTTCTGCTCAACTATTTTCAGGTCTTTTTCCGTTGCAATACGGATTATGGGCTTTAAGGGGGGGATTATCTTGTCGTCCTCCACCATGCGGCTGCCCATGACCACCTCGCCGCATTCCACGCCTCGGGCTGTTTCCACGATGACCTGCATTCCCACCTCGGGAGCGGGGCTGCCGGGAGCAAAGTAGTAGGTCTTGCCGGTGCGCTTAAATCTGACTCCTATTATTTCAGTCACTTCTATGACCAGTCCTTTCAAATTTATCTGCAAAGCTTTCCGCTGAGAACTGCCGCAGCCACCTGGGCGTTGCAGTTTCGGGTACATCTGTATGAAGCCTCGCAGATTGCGTCGTACATTGCTATCAGCCTGCCCGACGATATCCTTTCGGACATTCTCATCGCACCGCCTGCGGAGCAGCCGAGAAATGTCTTTGAGCCATACCTTGCGGCAGCGGCATCACGGACAACACGGGAGAGCATCTCAAGAACGCTTCTCATTTCCTCACGGCTTGATGCGGCGCTGTTCAGCGTCACTGCCAGGGAATATTCGTCGCCTGTTATCATGGCTTCCACTGCTTTTTTTACAGCATCTGCGGATTTTTTCAGGTCAGCGTCGCCGTCCAGAAAATCCATGCACCTGCCTATGTTTCCGCCGAATGAGCCTACAGCCTCGCTTATCTGCTCCTCGGTGTATTTGCCTGTGTCCCTCAGCGCCTGCGCACAGTTTTCACGGGTGGCTTCGGGGACCTCCAGCGTCATTGAGCGGGAGATGAGCGTGGGCAGAAAGCTGTTCTTATTAACGGCTGTGAAGATGAAATACGCCGTGTCGGGGGGATCTTCCGTAATTTTCAGCAGAGCGTCCTGAGCGGCGTCCATCCAGCCCTCGCAGTCGGGGAGAAAATACACCTTCCTCTCGCAGTCGTTGGGAGCGGTGTAGCTGTCATCTACCACCTTGGTGCGCACATCGTTTATGGTGTAGATGCGTCCGCTTTTTTCCACAGTGATGAAGTCAGGGTGCTGACCGTTCAGCACACGCCTGCACTGACGGCACTGCCCGCAGGCATTGTGATTATCGCACAGCAGCTGCATTGCGATGTACTTTGCAGCCACCTTTTTGCCCGTGCCCTTTTCGCCTGTGATGATATACGAGTGAACAAAGCGCCCGCTTTTTGCCATGGCGCTTACAGGCCGCTCGATACATTCCTTTGAATACAGCTTCATATCAGAGCTTCTCGAAGCGCTCGATGTCCGTTACGAACACAGTGGCGCCGCCTACGGATACCTCCGCAGGGAAGGAAGCAGTAGCCTCCGCACGGCCCGAGGGAGTTGTGGGAACGAACTGCTTCCTTCTTCTGGAGCAGTTCCTGATAATGTCTATTACCTCATCGACACGCTGTTCATCGGTGCATATAAGGAAAGTGCTATTTCCCGACATGAGAAATCCGCCTGTGGAAGCAAGCTTTGTAGCGGAAAAACCGTCTTCCGATCTCTCGGTTGAGACCTCGTGGCTGTCGTCGTTGTTGATGACCGCAAATATCAGCTTCATAGGATCATTTCCTTTGCATAAAATCAAATTTTACAGTATAGCAATGGTACAGCTATACATTATCATTTTACCACATTTACTTTAAAAATGCTATAGTTTTTCAAAATATTTATGCTTTCCCGGGAAAATTTTTCTCCGCCCACAACTGCCGCGATCCCGGGAGGGCAGCAGGAAACGGCTCTGGCGCATATTCTGCCTGCCGCATCGGATACGGATATTTCCTCGCTGTCTGAAAATGCCGCTTCACGAATGCTCATAGCCTTTTCAAGGGGCGAAAAGCTTTTTATCTTTGGCGTTGGGACAAATATCCTCGGCTGTGGGAGGTTTGATATCACCTTGCCTATGTATGTTATCTCATCTGCCGAAAGCCCTGTCAGCATAAGCACGATGTGGGTGTGGTCGGCGTATTCGCATTCTATCTTATATTCACGTAAAATGTCCGCAAGCTCCGTGCCCGTATATCCACAGGGCGGGGTGAATAAAGTAAGCTTGCCCGCTTCCGTGTCCTCAATGTGCCACACGGGTGAAAGGAGAGACTTTACCTTATCCGCCGCAAGCGCCATTTCGTTAAAATATTTGCCTGCCCTTGTGTACATAAAATCGGCACATTCGTCCAGGGAGCGCATGATAAGATATGAGGGGCTTGTGGAGCCGAACATGGACATTATCTCCTTGGCATAGCCCTCGTACTTTTCCGCTTTGGGGTTGTTTATATGCAGATATGCCCCGCCCGTCAGGGCAGGGAGAGTTTTGTGGGCGCTGTCGCAGCACATATCGGCACCGTGGTAATTGGGGTGCATGGGCGGCTCGCCTATGAAATTAAGATATGCCCCGTGAGCGTTATCCACCAGCAGCATCACGCCGTGTTTATGGCAGATATCTGCGATCCCGTCTATCTCGGTCATATGCCCCAGATAATCGGGCGAGGTGAGATATACGCAGGCTGGGGAGGACTTTTCTATGGCCCTTTCCACTGCTTCGGGAGTGATTTTTCCCGAAACAAGGGTGTTTTCATATTCGGGATATATCCATTCCACCTCTGCGTCAAGGAACACGCAGGCATTGAGAAAAGACCTGTGGCAGTTGCGCACGGCAGCCACACGGCGGTTTTTGCCGTTCATAAGGCACATGGCAAGCATTGTGAAAATGCAGAGAGTAGAGCCGCCTGCGGAGTAAAGTGTCTTGTAGGAATGAAATATCTCCGAGGTATTTTTCTCGCTTTCGGCAATGATGCCGTCCGCCTCGAAAAGACTGTCGGCGCCTTTTATCTCGGTTATATCAAACTCGGTGAGGGGAAATTTCCCTTTGTGCCCCGGCATATGGGCACGAATTATCCCGCTCTTTGCGTAATTATCAGTAAAATCCTTTATGGGGGTGTTCATTGATTGTTCCTTTCATGTTATACTGCACCGATTTATTATTCTTCCCGGCATTCCTGTCGGGAGATGTGCAGCTTGTTGTCGGGACTTGTGTATATGCGCAGAACTGTATCGCCTGCTTTGAGCGAGAGCTGTGCTTCATTGCCGTCAGAGCTTTCCGCAGCCTGCGGTATCACATGGGGAAGAAGCCTTTCAGCAATCTCACTCAGCAGGAACGAGCGCATCATTCCCGCCAGCCATACCGCCGCCGAAAAAACGATGACCATTACCGCAATATCCCTGCGCCTTAGTCCTTTCATAATGATTTCCTTTCCGAATTTATACTAAGCACCAATTAAAAACTATACAAAAAATTGAGCATAATCTTGCGTATATGGATTATGCGATGATTTTTTTGTCTATAGTTTTATTGGTGATTAGTATTAAATCTGCTTTTCTGAATTTTGAAAACAAGGCTGATGATTATCTGCGCCGCAGCGCCCACAACGAATATGAGCCATGAAATTTCCCATCTGCGTGAAGCGAAGCTGCCGATAAAGTACACTATCACAATGGCAAGCCACATGATGGAGGTAACGCCGCCCTCGACTGTGGAAAGAAGCTTTATCCTGCTTTCGGGGTCGTCGCCTGCCCTGCTGTATTTCATGATCTTTGAGGCGGTGTTCACTGCCACCGTCAGCGCAGCGCCTACGACAAAAATGAGCCATGTGACTGTCCAGCCGCCATAGAGGAAGCTTACAAGGAAGTAAATGATGACTATTGCCAGCCACATCACAGATATAACTGCGCCCTTTATTGATTTAAGGTTATCCTCTGTAAATACATATGCGTATTTCTCAAAAAGTCTGCTCTTGGGGGATATTTTTTCAAATATGCCAACCTCATGTACTCCCGAACCGCTTACCTGTGCGATAAGTCCGCTTACGTCGCCCATGGTGCCGATAACTGCGGTAAATGCTCTCTGGGGAGACATTCCCGCTTTTATGCAGTCGTCATATCGCTCGGAAAGATTGGAAAGTATCTCATCGTGAAGCTCTTCCAGCGCAGGGCTTGGAACAGCGTCCGCAAACAATCCGTCAACATATGCTTTAAGTGAATTTTTCATCGAATCTCATTCCTTTCATTATCTCAGACCGTACAGCCCCGGCGGGTCGGTCTCAAGTGCCTGCCTGTACAGACCTACAACGTCCCATATGCCAAAGCACATATATTTGCAGCTGCCTATGTATCCCTCTCGGATAAGCCCCTTTTCATATGCCTGAGCCTGAATGGAATACCATGGCTTTACGGGCGGCTCGCCTGCTTCATTGGCGTTTCGTCCCCAGCCCGATACTGCAAATATCCCGTCACCCGTGACAGTGTCGGGCATCATTCTGAAGGTGTCGGCAATTATGCCCATGGCGCTGTGCGTCCTGTTTTCGGGGAGAATTTTTATCTTTGAGGTGATGCCCGCTTTTTTGTCCTCTTCTGTCAGAGGAAGCTCGGGACTGAGCCGCAGAGCGGGCATAAAAATGCTGCCGTTATCTCCCACAGCCTCTTTCAGGGCGGAGATAACGTTCTCTGCTCCGCCGTCAACATATCCGAAGCTGCTCAGGGAGCTGTGGACTTCTATCTCGTCCCCCTTGTTTATCCCTGCCTTGCAAAAGCCGTTTATCAGGTCTTGCTTATTCAGTGCCATTTTCTTTCCCCTCGTTCCTGGGCGCATAAAGCAGGTTATCCACTACCGCCCTTGTGCGTTCCCAGTCGGCAATGTTTTCCTTGTACTGCTTCCGTCCCGCATCGGTGATGGTGTAGTATTTGCGCCGTGCGCCCACAGCCTCTTCGCCCCAGTAGGAGACGATGAGACCTGCCTGCTCCAGCCGCCTGAAAGCGCTGTAAAGCGTGGCTTCCTTGAACTCAAAGCGGTTCCCCGTGAGACGCATTATGTCCTTGTTTATCTTATATCCGTAGCTGTCCCCGATGATAAGCAGGGAAAGTATTATTGTGTCCGTGTGACCTCGTATAAGGTCGGATGCAACTGACATCACGCACCTTCTTTCCGTTTATTTCCTATGCTATTATTATAATATTAGATACTTCGCCTGTCAAGGTATCTCGGCAAGTTGTAATCTGATTTTAATCTTTGATTGATAATAGTATAATATTACTGTGATTATACTTATAGTAATAATAAATGCCAATATCAAACTTTAAAGCATATATGTCGGAACGGCAGGGCATGATGTAAATGACAGGATTCTATCCCTGTACAAATGAAAGTTACCGAGCCGCAAATGATATGCTTGTACAAAACGAATCAACGAGGAGGCAGCGGCAACATGCCGCCAAAAATTAAGTCACAAAAAATAAAACGTAATTTTTTTATGTTTTTTATAAAAAGTGCAGACAAAACGATTTTTTTATGGTATAATTATACTAATTTAAAATTCTATTCGGAAAGGGAGATGTGCTACATATATGACCTATGAAAAGTCCTGCGGCGCAATAGTCTATCGCAAGCACCACGGGAACACGGAAATACTGCTTATAAAACACATTAACAGCGGTCACTGGTCTTTTCCAAAGGGGCACGTTGAGCAGGGCGAGACAGAGGTCGAGACGGCTCTGCGTGAGATAAAGGAGGAAACGTCGCTTGATGTCCTCATCGACCCCACATTCCGTGAAACTGTGACCTATTTTCCCAGAAAGGACACCCAGAAGGTAGTGGTCTATTTCATAGCCAAGGCAAAGACCTTCGATTACGTCCCTCAGGAGGACGAGATCGCCGAGATAAGATGGGTGGATATCGGTCACGCCGTCCAGATGCTCACCTATGAAAACGACAAGACTATCGTGAACAAGGCAAGAAGCGCTATATGTTTATAAAGAATGGCTGTATCGAAAGTATTTCTTCGATACAGCCATTCTTTATTATTTGAACTGATTCTGCTCAGGGTCATAGGTGAAGCCTGCGGCACAGAGCTTGTCCGTAAGCTCCTTTTCGGAGATGTCAAGATCGTCACAGAGACGTTCAAGAGAGGGATAAATGTCCCTGAGCTTGGTGTTTACCACGCTCATAAGCATGATGGGGTCGTTTGGCAGCATTTTGATTTTCCTTTCAGAGTACCCTTATTCAAACTCCGCAAAGATGCTGTCGGCGCATTTGTGAAGCTCCTCTTCGGAGGTTATCTCTTCCGAGCGGAGCATTATGCCGCCCTGAACATAATCGGGCAGCGAGCCGAAAAATGTCTTTGCCTGTCTGTTTGAATTTAAAAGGGCGTTAAGTCCGTTTTTTTCCATAATATACATTCCTTTCATTGCATATGCCGTACATCGTGCGGCGTTAACATTATTATGCACATGAAAGCAGAATATATCAGTTCATAAAATCTCTTATGCGGTCGGCGTTTGCCTTGGCAAGGTCATAGCCCATTTTCCAGTAGCGCTCCAGCTCTGAGGTGTTTTTCTGGAAGCTGTCCAGCGCCTCGGAGGGACGGAATATCAGCGCCTTGCCACGTCTTTCCAGTTCCTCGCAGAACTGTATCTGATTGTTGTAAAGCTTGTGGCGGGCAAGGAGCGGCATCTCCATTGCGGGGTATTTTGACTTTATGAGCTGGCTCATGACAATATTGCCCTTGCCGCATTTTTTTACAAAGCCCTTGGGCTGGGTGAGGATTATAACCGTCTTTGAGCAGCCGTCTTTAAGCGCCTGCTTTACGCAGATGGGAGAAGCAAGTCCGCCGTCAAAATAGGGTTTGCCGTTTATCATTATGGGCGGAAAATAGCCGGGAATAGCGCATGACGCCCTGAGATACTGCCACTTGTCGGTGTCCCTGATGCCGTCAAAGCACTCAAACTTGCCCGTTTCGGCATTGGTCACGCCCACAAGGAAGTGGCCTTTGTATTTGTGATATTCCTCGTAGTCAAAGGGCACAAGCTTGTTGGGTATCTCGTCATAAACGAAGTCCAGTCCGAAATAGCTTTTGCAGCGCATATAATTCCCTGCGCCCACATACCGCTTGTCGTTGCGGTATTTTTTGAATATCTCAAGATTTCGTCCGAACTGCTTTGACACGTAGGAGGCGGCGTTGGATATTCCCGCAGAAACTCCCACTATGTACGGAAATTCGATGTTTTCTTCAATAAGAGCGTCCATGAACCCGGCGGAGAATGTTCCTCTGAAGGTTCCGCCCTCAAGTACAAGTCCTGTCATTTTTTTGCCTGCTTTCTTTTTTTCTTTCTATTATATCACCTGCGTGCGGGGGTGTCAATCATGAGATCTTTTCTTGCCATGATCTCAGCTCGGTATGGTGTACAGCTGATTATGTTGATTGGATTTTTTGGGTTAATCGGCGATTACACATAACCAATTTGATGCACCCCAATAACTCCTCGTCTTAAAAATTCGATTGATAAGGAATCTACTTCAGATTCCTCTACCTGAAATTCATTAAAAGTGAATTCTTTTGGTTTAAATTCCTCGAAGGTGAATTCTTCATACTTGAACACATCAAAACCAATTGCTTCCATAACCTCATCTGGCAGCATATAGTTCTGATCTACCAATCCAAACATGGTAAATCCTGTGTCAACACAAAACGAAATGATTGCACTATATCCTATATTGTAAGCAAATGATCCAACGACTGAGCCTACAAAACTACCCAACATAAATCCTAAAACAGGTAGTTCTATAAACATAAATGTCTGAGTAATGCTTCCTGCTACAAGCGAGCATGTCGATACAAACATTTCCTTTAACAACTCATTAGCAAGTTCTCTTGATTGCATTTTTCCGATTGCAACATTAAAGGCATTTTTCATGGTATCCATCGCAAGCACGGTAACTGTTCCAATGACTGCAGGATTAACGCTTTTTAATGTTTCACCCCATAAGCCGGACTTGCAAGCGGTTGTAATTGCTGCCGCTACACATCCTCTTACAAATCCTTCTGCCCCACCTTGCAGAGCAGCGAATCCAATCTTTTGAAATTGTTTTTCATCTAATTCGCCATTCTTTATTAAATATGAAATTGCTTTATATATTTCTGGCGCAGCTTTAAGAACCATTGATATAGTTGCGGCACTTACGCCCGCTTTAAATGCCTGTTTCATAACATACTCATACTTAATTAAGTTTTCAGTAGAGATTCCCAATTCCTTTAGTGTCTCGTTTGTTATCCTCCCTTCTTTTGCAAGTCTTGCTAATTGTTCTGCTTCTTCTTTTGTCAATGCTATTGATTCAGAGCCTTTACCGTCTTTAATTTTGTCTGTCAACATTTCCAGGGTTTCTTGATATCTTGCTGCTTGTTCTGGTCGCTTGCTTTCCTCTTCCAATATTTTCCTTTTCAACCATGCAGTGGCTTCTTTAAGTTGATCTTTGGGTATCACCCTTAGCTGTCCGTGATAAATTGAATCATTTAAATTAGTATCAATATCATTAAGCTTTCTTTTAGCCAAAAACTTTTCTAATGAATCCGTACCACCTTGAGATTGGTATTCCTTAAATCTTTCAAACACATTTTTTGCCTGTTGCTTTGCACTATCGGCTCCATTTTTGTAATATTTCAATCCGAAAGTACTGTCAAAATTACTTGTTATATCAGCAGAGGCAAAATCATGACTTCTATCAACATTTGTACGGCTTTTTGATTCCTTAATTATAGCGTCGATATTAAAGGTATCGGAATGCCAAAATTCTGCGATATCTCCTTTCAAAGCATCGGATTTTGTATGGAATCCATTAAAAGCATTTAAATCCTTACATAAAATATTTATGGCGTCTGTTACATCCTGAACATAGGCATTTCCCATAGTTGCAGAAGTATAGCTTCCTGAATTCTTTTCAAAAAATGAATATCCCTCGGCAAAACCTTCCATTCATTATCCCTCCAAGAATTTTTGCAAGCCATCACGATACAAAGCCATAGTAAGGCATCTATACTGTTGAGCTTTAATTTTCTTATGTGCAATGGTTCCGGAAATTAAGCCACATACTCCAAAAGCCAAACTCGCCGTGCCCACAATGATAGGTGAAGATATTGCTGCGGAAGATATTACTCCTGCTCCCAAACCTACAGCCCCTAAAAGCTTGTTAGCAATATTTACTGTAGTTTTTTCAAATTCTTCTTTATAATTTCTGCAAAATTGGAGAAAATGGTCATACTCCTCTTTTTCTAACATCTTATCATCTACATACATTACTGCTCTTTTCCCCAACCAGCCAAAGTGCATGCCATATTCGTTAAACTTAGAATTTACATTTTTACGTTGCTCTTTAGCCTCTTTAAAACTACCAATAAATAAAATATGTGTATTTGATGTAATCTTTGGCAAGGTATCCTTATAAACCTTGGGTGGCCATATTGCGGCACTTACTGTACCGTCTTTATCGTTATTTTGACTTATCAAAGCCATTAAATAATTGGCATATTCCATAAGACTTTCATCACATACAATTATCAACTCTTTTTTTTCGTTTTTGCTATCAAACATTTTGATTTCTCCTTCGTTGTACATAAAATTTTATCATCATTTTATTTTAAGACCGCTAAACTATATAAAATCAAGATCTATTTGACATCAAACAAACACACTCCACATGCCCCGTGCCCGGAAACAGATCAACAGCCCTTACCTTTTGAAGCTCATACCCCTTGTCCGCAAGACAGCGGCAGTCACGGGCGGCGGTGGCGGGATTGCAGGAGACCATTACAACACGCTTGGGAGACATCTTCACAATGCTGTCCAGGGTGAGAGCGTCGCAGCCCTTTCTCGGAGGGTCGGTGATTATAACATCGGGAGCTCTGCCCTTGTCGCACAGGAGCTTTGCCGCCTGTCCCGCATCGGCGCAGATGAAGTCGGCGTTCTCTATGCCGTTCTCACGGGCGTTGAGCTTGGCGTTTTCCACCGCCTGAGGGATTATCTCCGCACCTGTTATGTGCTTTGCTTTTCCTGCCATGGAAAGCCCTATGGTTCCTGCGCCGCAGTAAAGGTCGAGCACGTCCTCATCGCCTGTCAGCGCCGCAAACTCCGCAGCTATGCCGTAAAGCTTTTCCGCCTGAGCGGTGTTCACCTGATAAAATGACAGCGGCGACAAAGATATTCTGTTTCCGCACATAATGTCGGTTATGGTGTCGCTTCCGCCGAGAGTTATGCACCTGCTGCCCATGATAACGTTTGTGTTCTTGCTGTTTATGTTAAGTATCACCGACTTTATATCGGCGTGATTTTTCATAAGTATATCTGCAATGGACTGAAATTTCGGGTCGGGCTTTGATGATACGAAACAGACCATTATCTCTCCGCTGTGATATCCTCTGCGCAGATATATGTGCCTGAGAATGCCCTTTCCGCTGGCTTCGTCATATGCGGAGATATGCCTCTCGTTTGCAAGCTTCAGTATCTCCCTTAGCAGCTCGCCGAAGGTATCGGGCTGGAGAAGGCAGTCGGTGCATGGCACTACCCTGTGGCTGCGCTGGGCATAAAAGCCGCAGGTGAGACTGCCGTCCTTGTCTGTGGTAACGGGATACTGCGCCTTGTTGCGGTACTTGTCCGTTTCATCGCAGCCAAGCGGAGGCAGAAATATCCCGCTGTCCTCAAATTTACCCAGGCGGATAAAGGCATTCTTTACGATGTTGTTTTTGATATCCAGCTCCGACTCATATGATATGTGGCGGAAAACGCAGCCGCCGCAGGCTTTCTTGACATCGCACCCT
>OAVB01001470.1_pt1 | contig 14162 bp, 9 predicted proteins | sample 1516871 | NCBI WGS metagenome assembly OAVB01 (sample SAMEA2580069, study PRJEB22360) | human gut metagenome | biome: human gut; feature: human-associated habitat; material: faeces | place: Denmark | collected 2008/2010 | reverse complement strand
AAAAAAGCGATTTAGAAGCCCTCTATCCTACATTATTCACACTCAGTAGTCAAGTAGTAAGTAGTTAAGTAGAATACATCAGACAAGTCATTTCTACTTAACTACTTACTACTTGACTACTGTATATGAATTATTCAGGCTATATTCTGGAATATTATCAATTAAAATCCATATACCTGTATAAATGATAAGATAACATAATTATCGGGGAAGATAGGAGACAGACCGCCTATGGCTATGGCCTACCTTTGTTCCCATCGAATTATATGTGGAATCTTAAAATATAGGTGATTATGGAAAATAACAAAATTGTCTTTCCGGAACTGTTCTTTACCGATAAGAATCTGGTGGGACGCGATGTCCTCAAAATCTCCCGGAATTTATCCGACTTGAAAGGCATCTTTGCCGATGCGGAAGCTTTCGAACGAATGCCCCAGAATCAGCTTGCTTATGAAGTCAGCAGTTTTTTACCCGAAAAAGAAGGAACTCCGGGCGGATTGTACTTCGGCATTACCTATCTGTATCCGGGGAAAGTCGGCAATGAGTACATGATGACGAAAGGACATTATCATGCCAACGTCGACCGTGCGGAATTCTACTGGGGACTGGAGGGTGAAGGTATGCTGATCCTGATGGACGGGCAGCGTAATGTGTGGGCCGAACATGTATTTCCCGGCAGCTTGCATTACATTCCGGGAGGAGTAGCCCATCGGATGGCAAATACGGGAAGCTCCCTTTTCTCGTTTGCTGCCTGCTGGCCTTCGGACGCCGGGCATAATTATGCCGAGATTGCAGAAAACGGATTCTCTGCCAGATTGATGGAAGTGAATGGTGTCCCTCATTTAATCTGACCGGCAATGTATTGTATAGCAATAGATTTAGGAGGTACCATTATCAAGATCAGTTTGGTGAAAGGAGCGGAAATCCTTGAATTCAACTCGTTTCCCGCCAAAGCAGGGAGTCTGGCCGACAATCTTCCTGTTATGAAGACGGTAATAGACCGGTTGTTAGGAAAATGGAGGGTATCGAAAGAAGAGCTTTCCGGCATAGGGCTGGCCTTTCCCGGTATGGTCAATCCGAAGGAGAAAAGGGTGACTTCCACCAATGATAAATACGATGATGCCTGTGACATAGATCTGGCTTCGTGGGTTTACAGGAATTGGGAAACTCTTTTCATTATCGATAATGACGCCCGCCTGGCACTTGCCGGAGAGTGGTGTTTCGGTGCCGGAAGAAATAGCAGGAACATGGTAATGATGACCATTGGTACGGGAATCGGTACCGGGGTCGTACTGGATGGACGGATTATAAAAGGAACTCATTATCACGCAGGGTCGTTGGGCGGACACATCGTCGTGGACTATCGTGGACGGCGTTGTACTTGTGGAAACATCGGGTGTGTGGAAGCAATGGCTTCTTCCTTTTTCCTGCCGGAGATTATCCGTACCCATTCCAAGATCAGCAATGAGTATAAGGCGAAAGCTTCTTCTTACGACTTTAAAACCCTGTTCGGTTTAATGAGACAGGGAGAGCCGGAAGCTACTCTTTTATGTCAGGATTGCATGGATGTATGGGCGGCGGCCATTATCAATTACATCCATGCTTATGATCCGGAGATCATCGTGATAGGCGGCGGGATTATGCGTAGTGCGGATATCATATTGCCTTATCTGAAAGAACGGATCGACCGTCTGGTTTGGTCGCCGGAAAATGAAGTAGAGATCAGAGCCTCCTTATTGGGGGATAATGCCGCTCTTTTGGGAATTTCGTGTACGTTGTCAACAATAAAAAAAGAAAAATGCTATGAACAGATATTTTAATGAGAAATCTAATTATGATAAGTATCCGGTGGTGAACGTGCCGGGTATGGAGGAAGAGTGCCGGGTGGGTTGGAGAGCTATTTCCGATCGTCTGGAGAAAGACCTGTCGCAGATCGGAAAGAAAGTAAAGGTCGTGGTGCTGGAATGTTACCAGGGAGTATCGGATGAAGAGGTGGTTACGGCTTTGCAGTCTGCTTTCCCGGCTTCCCGTTGGTTCTTTTCGGCGGATGCTATGAAGTCTCCGGAACAGATAGATGCCATCTTGAAGCAGGACATCACGGAAGACGAGATTTTCGGTTATATGACCCGTCAGAATATGGACTGTTATTTCGACGGAGATAAATTGCCGGGTATCCGTTCGGAGATTGCTGCCGTTACCGAAGGCATTGTTTTTGTCTATGGGGTCGGTGCGGCTTACGTACAGCCTTCGTATGATTTACTGGTGTACGCTGATATGGCCCGTTGGGAGATACAGATGCGTTTTCGTCGCAACGAGGTATCGAATGTTGGCATCAGCAATAGGGAAGAACGTGCTTCATTGCAATACAAGCGTGCCTTTTTTGTAGACTGGCGTATTTGTGACCGCTTCAAGAAGAAACTGATGAAGAAGTGGGATTATGTACTCGATACGAATACCGCCGGCAATCCAAAGATGGCGACTGCAAAGGCAATAGAAGCCGGACTGGAAAAGGCCTCCCGTACCCCCTTCCGGGTCGTTCCTTTTTTCGATCCGGGACCTTGGGGCGGACAATGGATGAAAGAGGTATGCGACCTCGACCGGGAGGTGCCTAATTTTGCCTGGTGTTTCGATTGTGTCCCCGAGGAAAACAGTCTTTATCTCGGTTTTGGAGACGTACGTTTCGAATTACCTTCTATCGATCTTGTTTTTGCTTATCCGGCACGTTTATTAGGCAATCCGGTATATGGCCGTTTCGGTGACGAGTTTCCGATCCGTTTCGACTTTCTCGATACGATGGAGGGAGGAAATCTGAGTCTGCAAGTACATCCCCTGACACAATATATACAGGAAAAGTTCGGTATGCACTACACGCAGGACGAAAGCTATTATATGTTGGATGCGGCAGAAGATGCTACCGTGTATTTGGGGGTGAAAGAGGGGATCGAACCGGAAGAGATGATCGATGCCCTTAATGAAGCGCAGGAAAGCGGTTACTTCGATGCGGAGAAATACGTGGGTCGCTATCCCGTTAAGAAGCACGACCATTTGCTGATACCTGCCGGCACGATACATTGTTCCGGAACAAACGGTATGGTGCTTGAAATCAGTGCGACTCCTTATATCTTCACTTTCAAGCTTTGGGATTGGGGACGTCTCGGGCTGGATGGCCGTCCGCGTCCCATCAATATAAGGCACGGGCAGGAAGTCATTCAATGGAACCGTACGGAGTCTTGGGTCAGAAAAGAGATTTTCAATCGTATAGAGCCGGTGGCCGAGGGCGAAGGCTGGAGGGAAGAACGTACCGGTTTGCACGAAAACGAGTTCATCGAAACCCGCCGTCATTGGTTTACCGCTCCCGTATTGCACCGGACGGACGGCAGTGTGAATGTTCTCAATCTGGTTGAAGGGAGAGAGGCCATTGTGGAAAGTCCGACAGGAGGGTTCGAGCCGTTTGTTGTTCATTATGCCGAGACGTTTATCGTGCCGGAATCGGTGAAAGAATATACGATCCGCCCTTATGGAGAATCCGCAGGTAAGCAGTGCGCTACTATTAAAGCTTTTGTTAAACACAATCCTTAATTCGATTTTGAGTATGAAATTTAATCCAGGTTTTGATATAGAACCCACAACGAATCCCATGGGGTTCGTTTATGGTCCCGATGTTTTTGGCCCTCCGGTAGAGAACCGTTTGCTGAAAGATATCCGCAAGAGTTTATCCGATCCCGATTGTGACGGTCCCGAAGTAGTGTATGCCATTGCCATGGATGTCGGAAAGAAAATCCATGAACCGCTTCTGAAAGAGATGCACCTTCTCTATGGGGTGGTGACTTATGCCGCCGGAAAATTAGGACGGGAACCCGTACGTAGCCAGGGACATATTCACTGGGTTTCCAAATTCAGCCAATGGTCTACTCCGGAGGTTTATGAAATCTGGTCGGGCGAAGCGATTATCTATATGCAGGAGTTTGCCGAGGATAATCCCGGGCGTTGTTTTGCCGTTTATGCCCGTCCCGGTGACGTTGTGATTGTCCCCCCATACTGGGCGCATGCCACTATCAGCGCCAATCCGGACGAACCGTTGACATTCGGTGCCTGGTGTGACCGCGACTACGGTTTTGAGTACGAGGGCGTTCGCAGGCATAAAGGCATCGCTTGGTTTCCTGTCTTTAATGATAAGAATAAAATAGAGTGGCAAGCCAATCCGCTTTATGAGAAATCTGAACTGATCTGCAAAACTCCTGCCGATTACTCCGCCCTCGGCATCGTAAAGGGGGAAGCCATCTATACGACTTTTGAAAAAAATCCGGATACTTTCTTATATGTTCCCCGCCCGGAACTGAAAAAGGAGGTATGGGAGAATTATCAACCTTAGCTTGAATAATTTATATACAGTAGCCAAAATGTTAAGTGGTTGTTTAGTAGTCAAGTAGTTAAGTAGTAAGTAGTTAAGTAGAAATGTCTTGTCTGATGTATTTTTTTGACAGCTTATTGCTTGACTGCTGATCCTTAATTATTCAAGTTGGGATACCGGTGACGTGAACTATCCGTCCTTACTACTTTATCTACTCAACTACTTACTACTTAACTACTTAACTACTTACTACTTGACTACTTTACTACTTACTACTTGACTACTCAACTACTCACTACTTGATCACTTAGCAACTTAAATTTAAAAATAAATACCATGAAAACAGAGTATAATAGCAAGCTTATTTATGTGATTGCAGTCGTTGCCGCTACGGGCGGACTGTTGTTCGGGTTTGATACCGGAGTCATATCGGGGGCTATCCCTTTCTTTCAGAAAGACTTCGGAATCGATAACGGTATGATTGAAATTATTACGGCTTCCGGGTTGTGCGGTGCTATCTTGGGAGCGCTCTTTTGCGGGAAAGTGACGGATACGCTCGGCCGTAGAAAGGTGATTTTGGCATCGGCCGTGGTTTTTGCCATCGGTGCGTTGTGGTCCGGATTTGCGCCCGATGTGTATCACCTCATTGCTTCCCGTTTGTTTTTAGGAGTGGCTATCGGTGTCTCTTCTTTTGCCGTACCGCTTTATATTGCGGAAATCTCTCCGGCAAAAAAACGCGGAACTTTGGTGTCGATGTTCCAGTTGATGGTTACTATCGGTGTTTTGGTATCTTATCTTTCCGATCTCTTTTTTGCCGATGAAAGCCGGATAGACTGCTGGCGGCCGATGTTTTATAATTCCGATGTTTTATGTAGGTGTGATTCCCGCTATCGTATTATTTGTGGGTATGCTGTGTATGCCCGAGACGCCACGTTGGTTAATCGGTCGCGGGAGAGAGCAGGAAGGACTGGCCGTGCTTTCGCGTATAGAGAGTCCGGAATCCAGAAACGATGCTTTTGAAGCGATCCGGAAAGAAGTGGCCAAGAGTCGTGAGGAGAAGTCCGGTTATCGCGAACTGTTCAAGCCCTGGCTGCGCAATGCCGTGATCATCTGCATCGGAATTATGTTTTTCCAACAGTTTGTAGGCATCAACACCGTGATCTATTACAGTCCCAAGATATTCCTCATGGCCGGGTTCGACGGTACGGTTTCCGCTATATGGGCCTCGGTGGGCGTAGGGGCGGTCAACCTGCTGTTCACGATCGTATCGGTGTATTTTGTAGACAGGCTTGGAAGGCGCAAACTCTATTTCACCGGTCTGACCGGGATCACGGTTTCGCTGATTCTGTTGGGCATTTGCTTTGCCTTCTCCGCTTCGTTGGGCGATGCCGGCAAATGGTTGTCCGTCCTGTTGGTCTTTTTCTATGTTGCCTTTTTCGCTATCAGCATCGGCCCGTTGGGGTGGCTTATCATCTCCGAAGTATTTCCCCAGAAACTCAGGGGATTGGGCTCATCCATCGGTTCCTTGTCCGTGTGGTTTTTCAATAGCATCGTTTCGTTTACTTTCTTCAAGATCGTACATGCTTTCACGATAAGCGGTACGGAGATTTATGCAGAAGGTGAGAACTTGGGGAATCCTGCCGGTGCTTTCTGGTTTTATGCCGTGGTAGCTCTGGCAGCCTTGATATGGGGATACTTCTATGTGCCCGAAACCAAAGGAGTCTCTTTGGAAAAGATTGAGGAATATTGGCGCAAGGGGGGCAAACCACGTTTCTTGAAATAGGGAAAAAATGCCCGGAATATTGGAATCATATCAATATTCGGTCAATAATAAGACTATTATGGTAAAATATCATAATTATCAGCTAAAATGGTGGAAAGAAGGTATAACACTTCTCCGTACTTTTACATTCGTCATTTGATGCTGGCCGACCTTCTTTTTTTTACCGGGATATAATTATAGATTATAATAAATGAAAACACAATGAATATGAAAACAGAGTATCAATGTAAGAGTCGCATGAAGCACACTTTGCTTATAGGGACTGCGATGTTTCTTATCTCTCCGATCACCCTTTTCGCCGGTGTTACCGCACATTCCGATGCGGGCAGTGAAACCGGTATTTCGAACGTGACACAGCAGCAACAGACCGTAAAAGGTATTATAAAGGGCCGGGACGGCCTGCCTGTCATTGCTGCCAATATCTCTCAGAAAGGTACCAATAATGCTACCATAACCGATTTGAACGGAAACTTTACACTGAATGTCACCGGAAGGCAGCCTGTTTTAGTTATTTCTTATATAGGCTATGTCACTACGGAAGTAAACGTATCCGGAAGGGCTTTTGTCGAAGTGGTATTGCAGGAAGATGTGGCGGCACTGGATGAAGTGGTGGTAGTGGGTTATGGCACGATGCGTAAGAAAGACGTTACGGGTGCTGTCTCTTCCGTCCGTTCGGGAGAGATCACCAAGAATGCCACTTCCAATGTGATGCAGGCCATTGCCGGAAAGATGTCGGGGGTACAGGTCGTACAGAATTCCGGTACGCCGGGCGGTGATGTATCCATTCTGATACGTGGTGTGGGTACCATCAACGACGCGTCTCCTTTGTATGTGATCGATGGGGTGCCTGTAAGCGGCGGCATGTGGTACTTGAATCCGAACGATGTAGAATCCATCGATGTCTTGAAAGATGCTTCGGCTACGGCTATTTACGGTTCGCGGGGAGCCAACGGAGTAGTGATGGTTACCACCAAACAGGCACAGGAGGGACATACGGAAATCAATTTTGATTACAGCTACGGCATACAGCATTCGGCCAAGACATACAAGATGCTGGATGCGTCGCAATACGCGGCTTTACACAATGAGATGCGTACCAATGCCGGCCCGGAATACTCTTTGAATCCGGCTTTTGCCGATCCGGAGTCGTTGGGAGCAGGTACCGACTGGATGGATGCCATCTTCCGCACTGCGCCGATGCAGAAAGTCAATCTATCCATGCTGGGTGGCAATCAGAAGATAAGTCATGCCACCTCTTTGGGATATTATACTCAGGACGGCATCATGAAGAATTCGTCTTACAACCGTCTGAGCCTGCAATCGAACATCTCCTCCAAACTGGCATCGAACATCACCGTAAGGGCGAATGTAAACCTGAGTGCGGAGAATCGCCGTACCCAGCCTGTAAGTACGGTTATCCAGAATGCAATGCGCATATTGCCTTCCATTCCTATCTATGATGACAACGGAGAATATGCCGGGCCTACGGGCAATGCGGAGTGGAATGGAAACGCATTGAACCCGGTAGCCATCATCAATGAACAAAACTACCGGATGAAGGGATTCCGTATGCTGTCTAACATCTCTTTAGAGTGGGAAATCATAAAGGGACTGAAATTCAAGACGACAGGGGGAGCCGAGTTGGGATACGATTATAACAATTCGTACATTCCCAAATACAAATGGGGGATGAATGAATCGAAAAATACCATGCAGACGGTCACTTCCGCTTATGAGCAGTTGTATCTGTGGGACAATACATTGAATTATGACAAGGCTTTCGGAAAGCACCGCATCAATGCCATGATAGGTACTTCTTATCAGGAATACAAGAAAGAGTCCGTATCGGCTGCCGGTTCCGGACGTGCCAGCGAACTGACTACCGAACTGGACAATGCGACCAAGGCTACCGATGTAGGAGGCAATTCATACCGTTGGGCATTGATGTCGTACATGGCCCGTCTGCATTATTCATATGATGACCGTTACCTGCTGACAGCTACTTTCCGTGCAGACGGTTCGTCGAAGTTCGGTAAGGATAACCGCTTCGGTTACTTCCCCTCTTTTGCTGCTGCCTGGAATATCGGCAATGAAGCATTTATGCAGTCCGTCAAGCCCGTCTCTTTACTGAAACTCAGAGCCGGTTACGGACAAACGGGTAATCAGAATATCGGTGCATACGCCTTTGCCGATAAACTGAGTGTGAACGGTGTTTATAATTTCGGTTCGCAACGGGGTTTCGAGTCCAATTTAGTGAATCTGATTTATCCTTACCTCTTGTCCAATCCATCAGTGAAGTGGGAATCGGTGGAACAATATAATGTAGGTCTCGACATTGGTTTTCTGCAAAACCGTATTGTCGCCAATCTTGATTTCTATGTAAAGAATACCCGGGACATGCTTACCAAGAAACCGGTTCCGCAGACAAGCGGCACTTCTTTGGAACAGGCGGACTGGCCACCGGTAAACATCGGTAAAGTACTGAACCGTGGTTTCGAATTCACCGTCAACACTAAGAACTTTGTAGGAGAATTTAAGTGGGAAACCAGTCTGAATATGAGTTTCAATCACAATGAAGTGGTTTCGATCGGTGGCCCGGAGATACTGAACGGTGTGAGCCTGATCCGTGAAGGCCAGCCCATCAACTCTTTCTACGGATACGAGTTGGGCGGAATCTATCAGACACTCGATGAAGTGTTCACCGGCCCTGTCATGGAAAACCGTGCTCCGGATAAAGCCTCTCACAATCCTTATAAGAACACCTCTCCCGGTGATATGTGGTTTGTCGATGTAGACGGGAACGGTGAAATAAACGATCTGGACCGTACCGTTATCGGTAATCCTTCTCCCGATTGTATTTTCGGTTTCAACAACACATTCAGCTATAAGAATTTTGATTTAAGCATTTTCTTTCAAGGCGCTTTAGGAAACCAGGTGTGGAATGGCGTGCGGGCCAGTCATGAGAGTATGAACAGTACGTATAACCAGTTGGCAACTACTCTGGAAAGATGGACAGGCGAGGGGAGCAGCTACTCGATGCCCCGTGCCATTTATGCCGATCCGAACAACAATTCGCGTGCCTCTACCCGTTGGCTGGAAGACGGTGCCTATGCGAAGCTCAAGAATCTGACATTCGGATATACACTGCCGGAAAAGTGGATTCGCAAGGCAAAGATGAAAGCGTTGCGCCTTTACGTCAGTTTAGATAATCTCTGTACCATAACCAACTATTCGGGGCTGGATCCCGAAGCCGGATTGAGCGGATTGGATTACGGTGTCTATCCGTCCGCGCGTACCTATATGTTTGGTGTATCCGTTAAATTCTAATAACATAAAGCCATGAAAAAGTATATTTATATATTCGCCTTTTTAGGACTGTCGCTCTGTAACCAGAGTTGTATGAATAAGTTGGAGATATTGCCTAATGACCAGATTATTACCGATAATTTCTTTGAAAAAGGTACGGCCGAAGAGATCGAGAGTGGAGTGAACTCCATGTATCAGCGCTTGCAGAGTTCGTATATGTACAATCTCCGTATGTGGACACTCGATATTGTGGCCGGCGAGGGGAGTGTGGGCAATGAAGCGGGCGGCAACGGGCTGGAAACAACACAGCTTGCCAATTTTATAACTACCAGTGATAATTCCGGTGCAAAGGAATTATGGCGGGGACCCTGGGCCGGAATCAGCCGGACAAACTGGATTTTGAACAACATCGATGATGCGGCCCGGGTAAGTCCGGAAAAGATTGTCCAGTATAAGGGGGAAGCCCATTTCCTGCGTGCCTTGTATTACTTTAATCTGGTACGTTTGTTTGGTGATGTTCCTCTGATCAAGACCCAGCAGACAGCAGGCGACGATCTGCAGGTATCCCGGTCTCCAAAAGAAGAGGTTTACGAACTGATAATACAGGATTTGAAAGATGCTGCTTCCATGCTGCCGGCGCAATACGAACTTTCTTCCGATATAGGCCGTGCCACCAAAGGCGCTTCCTTAGGACTGCTGGCCAAGGTATATCTCACCTTGAAGAAATACGATGATGTCATTTCTACTATTGAGGAACTGGATGCGCTGAATATATATACCTTGAACAGAAAATACGATTGGAATTTCGACTACCTGCGTGAGAATGGCCCCGAGAGCCTGTTCGAAGTACAGTATGAGAAAGATGTGACCACGTATTCCGAGTTTGACATCCTCGGACAGGGCGGGTGGCACAATGACTATATGGCTCCTTTGGCCCCGATAGCGATTGGTGGCAGATGGGGTAACTTCGGCTGGTTTGCCGTATATCCGGAATTTGTGAATTCTTATGAAGCGGGAGATTTGCGGAAATCCGTTTCCGTGTGGTGTCAGGGCGACCAGTACAAAGGCTGGGCTTATGATCCGTCGGTTTCTCAGACCGGACACAACGTAAAGAAATTCCTCTGTGAGGATATAGGACAGGATCGCGCTATGGATAGCCCGTTGAATTTCCCCATATTGCGTTATGCGGATGTATTGCTGATGTATGCCGAGGCTTTGAATGAAAAGGGGCGTACGTCGGAGGCTTGTGCTCCTGCCGCATCCTATGAGGAGGGCGGGCCGTTGAATCGCGTTCGTGTCAGGGCCGGATTGCCTGAGGTAACGACTGAAGACCAGGCGGAATTACGGGAGATTATCCGTCATGAACGCCGTATGGAGTTGGCTTTCGAGGGCGGACACCGTTGGTTCGACTTGATCCGTTACGATGAGAATGGGGAGTACGCCAAGAAATTCTTCCACAGTATAGGTAAAACGAATTTCACAACTCCCAAGCATCTGTTATTGCCTGTTCCTATGGACGATATCGATGCAAACCCAAATTTGAGACCTAATAACCCCGGCTATTAACCCGATATGAAAAAGAAGATGAAAAGGAATATGAAAAAGAAAATTCTCTTGTCCGTTGTCTCTTTCTCCCTGGCTGTAGGGGCCGGTGCTCACGACGATTTGATTTACAGAACGCAGGCGGGATGGAATTTCGACATCGGTAACCAGTCTGTTATTTCTCAAACGTTGGATGCCGTTTTCACAGGAGGAGCTTGCGTGGGCGATTATGACGGAGACGGGTGGGTGGATATCTGCGAGGTGGAGACTACCGGCGAAATGATAAAATGGGTATGGAAAATAAATAATGGTAAAAAGGATTGGATAACAAGCACTCCGGTCAGCTTTGGCATCAGTGCTACGGACAAGTATGTGACGGGCGACTTTAACGGCGACGGAAAGACCGATATCGCCGTGATGCGTTCGGGAGCCGGAGGACTGGCAACCTGGTACATCGATTTTTCCCCTTGTGAGGGGAACATCGATGCCAGAGGTCAGTTCGGACTGCCCGGAGACATCCCTTTGTCCGGTGATTTTAACGGTGACGGAATAGATGACCTTGCCGTTTACCGTCCCTCTACGTCGACTTGGTATGTAGCGTTTTCGTCTCTTACCGGATATCCCGAGTTCGATATGCCCCTTGCCATCAACGGGGTGGTGTTCGGGACGGCGGAAGATGTTCCCTTTACCGGAGATTTCAATGGAGACGGCTATACCGATATGGCACTCTACCGTGCTTCGACCGGACAGATACTCATAAATTATGGGTCGGCAGACAAGCCGCAATATGAACACTATGCTGATTCCAATGGTTACGGGACGGTGGACTGCACCGTGACAGTGCCGTTGACGGGGGTACTTGCCGTTATGTCTGCGGATGCGGATCAGTCCCGCCCTGCCGTCCTGCCTTTGGCTACCCTTGAAGAGACGGGGAAAGAGGTGAATCTCCGGCACGGATGGACTTGTATCTTCGACAATTCGCTGGATGTGGATAAGTGGGCGCGCAATCTGGAAGCCGCAGGAATCAATACGCTGGAATATCATCCCTGGATGAGAGCCCATGAGGAGGTAGCCCCTCAGACGGAAACTTGGAATACATACGTCGGCGACGACCGTCTTTGGACGAGCAAGGCCATGATGAAAAAGAAGATAGAGAAATTCCGCAGCATCGGTGGACGTTCGGTCTGCTATACCGGCATCTATGCCGCAACTCCGGCTTTTGCCCATACCTGTCCCGATTGGGCCATGCGCAATGCGGGCGACCGTAGCTTTATCACTTATGGCGGTTCTTATCTCTACCTCATGTCTACCAACGAATCGGTGGATGCCCCGTATACCATCGGCGGAGAGACGTATAAAAACTTCAACGACTATTTTGTGCATCAGGCGGTGACGGCTCAGAAAGAGTATAATTGGGACGGATACCGTTGGGATTGGTACGGCCTGCCCGATAGCTATGTTTGTGACGGAACGGAGGCTGCCTGTAATTTCTCGTCGGAGATGGCTCCGTTGGTCAAACGCCTGGATCTGGCAGTGAAGGAACAGCGTGCGGACGTCACTACTACGGCATTGCAACTGCCGTCTACAAACGGGAATATCCCGCATTACACGACGGGAGCGGTAGCCAACCATCAGTTTATGGAACTCTGGCCTTTTGGCACGGGAACCAAATACACCGATCTTTACCGTGACATTTATGAAGCAAAATCGCGTTACCCCGATAAGCCGGTTTTCGCCAATTTCTATCCGCCTGCAGAGATGAACCTGACGACCGGCTGGCCGAAACAAAATATCGATTATCAATTTGCAACCTGTCTCTCGGCCGGCGGTTATCCTGCTGCGCAAGTGGTGGACGGAGTAGCGAGCTTTACCGATCCGGTTCCTTTCCATGCTGTGAACTATCCGTTGGAAGTGCTCGAACAGATCGCCCGTTGGAATAAGTTTACGGAAGCCTACGGAGCCTATCTGTATTATTCCAACCGCGCTTACGTCATTGCCGATTACAATCAGTCGGATTTGGTTCTGGATAATGCCGACGGCATCTATGCCAAACTGAAAAGACGTTGGGATAAACGGACTGGCCGGGCGGATGCTCTGATTGTCGATCTGGTGAACTACGGCAGCTCGGGAGATTTGCGTTGGGGTGGGGGGGATGACGGAAGGCGCCTGCGGCAAAGGCGACCGGTCTCTCTTTCACCTTACCGGAAGATGCAGTGCCGGCAGATCTTTATTGCGTTACTTTGGAAGGCAGCCGGAAGGTAGATTATACCAGAGAAGGCGATAAGGTAAAAGTGTCGTTGTCTTCACTCGGTACTTTTGCCACCTTGGTGCTGCATCTCAACAGCACGGTCGGAATGCCCGAAGCACCTGCGGAGAAAAGTGTCGCGTTCGATCTATTCCCCTTCCGTTACGATGCCGGCGGAGAGACTTTGCGCTCCGAAGAGACTGCTGCGATTACCATTCTCGACGATCAGGAACCGCTTATCGTCTCCAACGACTATAACGGTAACGTGTCTCAGATCCAGACAGTGACAGATGCATTTGCCGGAGAGAAAGCATTGCAGGTTACTCCGGGAATGATCCGGTTTACCACCACTTCGGACGGTGCGATTCGTGTACCGCTCGATCGTTTCAACCGGTTTAAGATAGCTGTCCGTTCCCATAACACCACGGCTTGCTGGTTCGGTTTCCGTCTGATAAAGCCGTCCGACAGTTCTCCCGTATGGGAAACGAAAGACCTGTTCTATCGCGTGGGGTATTCCCAGCCGGGATTGGCTTATCTTACGCTGACTCCCGTGAAGCCCAAGGTAGACGAATGGGTGGAATATGAGCGGGATCTCCGGGAAGATATTACCGGCCTGTGGGGAGAAGATTGGGCGGATGCCATCGTGGTATCGGTCTTTATGGGGCCGGTAGACAGGAACAGCGCCGATTATGACAATCTGATTTTCATGTCGGACAAATATACGGGAATCGAATCTTCTAAAAAAAAAGAGGAGATAAGCGTCTGCTTCGATGACGGAGGTTCCCGGATGATTATATCCGGAGGAACGGGGCAGGAGCGTCTGTGCGAGATCCGGTTGGCGGATATGGGAGGACGTATCTGTTATGAAGACAGGCTCCGTTTTGGCAACGGAGTGCTCTCCTGTAGCATTCCTCCGTTGTCGCAGGGGGCCTATC
>OAVB01001456.1_pt1 | contig 14237 bp, 10 predicted proteins | sample 1516871 | NCBI WGS metagenome assembly OAVB01 (sample SAMEA2580069, study PRJEB22360) | human gut metagenome | biome: human gut; feature: human-associated habitat; material: faeces | place: Denmark | collected 2008/2010 | reverse complement strand
AAAAAAACTGTCATGATAAGTTCCCAATTTCATCATGACATAAACAATAATTGTTGCAGCAACTAAAAAAACTCCCTCTTTTTTCGTAAAACTGCATTTAAAAAAGCGCGTGTCATTCCCCAAATTTTCTGTATTGACAGCCAGTGCTACCGGCAGCAGCATTGCAATCAATGCCAGATGGAATCCGTATTCCGGTCCCATAATACAGGCTGAACCTGCCGCACATATCCAGATTTCATAATACGTAATCTTGTAATAGTGTTTATTCATCTGATTATCTAGCAGCCGGTATGAAAAGATATATACAACAATCCCCGCAGCACAGAAAGCCACCATGACATAGACCCTCATCACAACAAAGAATACCAGCAATGCCATGTGTAATGCAATCAGCATCTTATTTACAGTATAGTAAATGCTCATAGAATTTTCTGTTTTTTCAAACTGTTCATCCATTGCTTTGTTCACCTCATATAGAAATTGCTTCCATAATTTTTTGCACTGACGCATCATCCGGCATCATAATAAAATGCCCGACATCGCTAAGTCCCCCGCCATTTGCATCAATTGTAGAAAGTCCGGTATTGACACAAATCGCTTCATTGCAGCATAAATTCAAATTCTGCAACGCATCCTCTACCAGTTCATCCGCATAGCCTAACTTTACACTTACTGGTGTCACAAAAATACGGATTCCCGTATAACTTCCCATTGCATTCATGTAAGATGCCACAATAATGTTGGCAAATTCTGCAATGGCAGATGCACTTTCCTCATCTGTGAGCAGCTTCTGCTCTGCTACAGGCTGTTCCAGCAGTACTTCCACAATCTGATGAATGAACTGCATATCCATCAATAAAAGAACCGCACCGTTAAGTGTATTAGCAAAATTCAGATAGATTCCTATCTTTTCAGTCTGCTTTTTATCAATCTGTTCCACAATATGCATATCTGCTTTTGTAATCACCGGGATACCGATTTCAGCCCGCACACCAAGCATTGAACCAATCGTTGTGCTAACCATTCCTACGCCGACATTTCCCAGTTCATATAATATGTCTTCGACGTCTTCATCTAACTGGCCATTTCCTTGAAATAATTCCATTTGCTTTCCCCCTTATCAATTCCCCTTCATCACTTTAACGATTTTCTCTATAAATTCTTTTTCCTTAAAAGGCTTTGTAATAAAATCTCTTGCTCCCGCATTCAGTGCATCCTGAATAATCAGTTCCTGGCCGATTGCCGAATTCATGACAATCTTTGCTTCCGGACGGATTTTTATCATTGTCCGCAGCAGTGTCAGATCCGAATTATCCGGCAGTGTAATATCAAGCAATGTCAGCTCCGGTGCCTGCTCCTCAAAAATCTGCAATGCCTCTTTTGCGGTCTTTGCCTCTACAATGTGTTCAAACCCCGCATCCTGCAAAGCTTTTGTTTCTATTCTTCTTGCAAAGCGGGCATCATCTACAATTAAAATCAAATCTTCCATACTCATTTCCTGCTTTCCCCTATTTTTGTTTTTTCAATACACGCTCATATTCTTCAATCGGCATCGGTCTATAATATAAAAACCCCTGTGCAATCCTGCAGCCCATTTTTTTCAGCAGGTCTGCCTGCGCTTCGGTTTCCACGCCTTCCACAACCATTTCCAGTCCCAGCTGGTCTGCCAACTGCGTTACACTTCTTAATATAATATCTGCCCTTTTATCATTCTGGCTGACCGGCAGGAATTTAATATCAATTTTTAAAATATCCACACTCAGCTCACGCAGTGCATTCAATGATGAATAACCACTTCCGAAATCATCCATCAGTACTCTGAAATGATTCTTTTGGAGCTGTTCCATCAACTGATTCAGATGAATATTATCAACTGCAAATGCGCTTTCCGTAATCTCAAATTCAATCAAATCATGTGGCACGCTGTATCTTTCCACACAGGTCATAATGTCATTTAAAATACGTGGGCTGTAAAGATTGCTGCGGGATAAATTTACTGATACCGGTTTTGCTTCAAGACCTTTATCCAGCCATCTGCGGATCATTTTGCAAACCTGCTCAAGCATATAAAAATCAACTTCCGAGATAAAGCCGTTGCCTTCAAATATCGGCACAAAATCCACCGGGGAAATCACACCTTTTGTCGGATGAATCCAACGCACAAGTGCCTCTGAACCGACAATTCTGCCTGTAATCATATCAACCTTTGGCTGTAAATAAATATGGAACTGGTCACTACCAAGTGCATTATTCATCTCCATAATCACATTCTGTTCCGCATATTCTTTTTCAGCAATTTTATCATCAAAAACGGCAATTTTATTCATGTAATTATTCTTAACCCGCTGTGCAATTGCCGCACGGTCAACCATCGTTACAACCGGAATTCTTTCCTGCTTATCCTTTTCCGTAATGATATAGATTCCAAAGGACATGACCATTTCAAAATTAATCGGATAATGGTTCATCGAAGTCTGGATGCTGTCAATCACGCGGCAAATGCTTTCCATGTCACTGGACATACAGACCGCAAAAATATCTGAAGTCAGATGACAATATGTATACAATTCTTCCGAATCCATGCACTCCTGTAATTTCACACCCAAAAAACGGAGAACATTATCACCCTCACTTGTCCCATAAAACTCATTCAGCAGGCGGAACTTCCGGATATCCATCCGCACAATGGCATATTCACGCTCCGGATGATTCTTTAACAATTCCCATGTCTGCATGGAAAAGGTATTGATATTCGGAAGCTGTGTCAGGGAATCCACGGTTACCAGCGATTTCAGTTCATGCACAGCCTCCAGCTCTTTCTCGGCATTGGTAAATGCCAGCACAATCCGGTCTCTTTCCCCGTCCTCATCAATATAATACAGCACTGAAATCCGAAACCACTCATAAATATGCGGCACAACATACAGACGGATATTGGCATCCCGCTGAACACTGTGTGTCACCCCTGAAAAATCAATCAACTGCTGGTACAGCGGCAAATCCCGTTTAAATACAGTTTTATAAAAGGCATGTTCAAAATCCGTATCCAAAGACTTTCTATCAAAATCAACAAAATGACCATCTTCCGGATAAATTTCCAGCTGTCCTGTCTTATAAGAATATTCTGCAATAAATGTATGTGTATGTTCCAGTAATAATTCTTCCCGTGTCATTGAGTGATCTAATAATTTTTCCTTTACTTCTTCATTACCATCCATATTTTTATCCCTTGACCTCATAACCGTTCAACAAATTATATGAATTTAGTTTACCATTCTGCCGTACTAATGTCAACTAAAGTGCGGGATTTCAAAATAATATACATAACAAAAAAAGACTGTGCTTCGACGATTTTGAAACATCAAAGCAACAGTCTTTTTCTGTGCCATGTATTATACTTTTTATTGCATATTACTGCTTAGAAGTAATATATCCCTTTGCCTTTAATAATTCTGCAATTAATACAGCACCACCTGCTGCACCTCTTAATGTATTGTGTGAAAGACCGATGAACTTATAGTCAAACACAGAATCTTCTCTTAAACGGCCCAAAGAAACGCCCATACCGTTTTCATAGTTAACATCTAACTGTACCTGCGGTCTGTCATCTTCTTCTAAATACTGGATAAACTGCTTTGGTGCACTTGGAAGGTCTAATTCCTGTGGTTCGCCACGGAAGCTTCTCCACTTTTCAATAATCTGCTCCTTTGTTGGCTTCTTTTCAAAGTTCACAAATACAGCAGCTGTATGTCCGTCTAATACAGGAACACGTACACACTGGCAAGTAATAACAGTATCTGTAGCCGGAACAATCTTTCCGTCTTCTACTTTACCCCAGAGTCTTAATGGTTCTTTTTCACTCTTTTCTTCTTCGCCGCCGATGTAAGGAATGATGTTTCCTACCATTTCAGGCCACTGTTCAAAAGTCTTTCCTGCGCCTGAAATTGCCTGATAAGTTGTTGCAACAACCAGCTTTGGTCCGAATTCTTTTAAAGCAGTTAAAGCCGGTGTATAGCTCTGAATTGAGCAGTTTGGCTTTACACAGATAAAACCTCTTGTTGTGCCAAGACGCTTCTTCTGTGCCTCAATAACCTCTAAGTGTTCCGGGTTGATTTCCGGTACCACCATTGGTACGTCCGGTGTCCAGCGGTTTGCGCTGTTGTTAGATACAACCGGCACTTCTGCCTTTGCATATTTTTCTTCTAATACCTTGATTTCATCCTTTGGCATGTTTACTGCACAGAATACGAAATCTACCTTTGATACGATTTCATCGAAATCCTTATCCATATCATAAACAGTCATCTTCTTAACGAATTCAGGCATCGGTGCTGTCATCTTCCATCGTCCGTCTACAGCTTCTTCGTAAAGCTTTCCTGCGGAACGACCGCTCGCTGCAACCAATACAACCTCAAACCAAGGATGATTTTCAAGCAGTGTAATAAATCTCTGTCCTACCATACCTGTACCGCCAAGGATACCAACTCTTAACTTCTCACTCATGTTCTTTCTCCCTTTTCTTTTTTCAAGAACAAATTTCCGCTTTTGTCTTTGTGTGGCGGACATTTGTCTTTTTGTTCTGAAAGGATATTATCACAGTAACTTACAGAATGCAACACTTTTTGCAAAATTACTTTATTTTGTTATTAAACATCAATAATATAACGTTCATATCCGTTAATAATCGTTGTTTCGTTGTACTGCTGTTCCCGCACGAAGTTTGCCTGATAATTCTTATGTATGTGACCGTGAATAAAATAAGCCGGGTGATACGTGTCAAGCAGTTCGTTAAATACCGTAAATCCCTGATGTACACTGTCAAAGCCATCATTAATGCCCGCAGCAGGCGAATGGGTCAGCAAAATATCAAAGCCTTTTTTACATTTTAACTGGAGCCACATACGGCTGACACGATGCTGCATCTGTCGTTGTGTATACTGGTTGATTCCTTTTTTATAACGGATTGAACCGCCAAGTCCCATAATCCGCAGCCCCTTATACGTATAAATCTTATCCTCAATGCAGATACAGCCCTCCGGCGGTGTCTGTTCATAGCAGTCATCATGATTTCCTCTGACATAAAGCACCGGTGACTGCGTAAAGGATGCCAGAAAAGACAGATACTGCGGATTTAAATCACCGCAGGACAGGATTAAATCAACGCCTTCTAATTTACTTTTGTCAAAATAATCCCATAAGTATTTTGACTCCACATCTGCTAATATCAGTATCTTCATATTTTCTCATTGTGGCAGCTTCTTTTTGCCGCCTTCCTACTTTCTACATTTATAATCCGTGGTGAATAATGCCCTGTGCCTTTACAATCGGCTCACAGCCTTCTTCAAGTTCCTCCAGTTCCGGTATTTTACCAATCACATTATCCAGCAGCCAGTCCATGGTAATAATCTGTTCCGGTGTCAGATTCCTGCCCTTCTGATTACGTACCTTACCTTTCTGATCTTTTAATTCGTCCGCAAAAGGTTCAAATAAATCCTTTGAAATCATCTCTTTAAAGGTTGTAACCATCCGCTGTGTTTCTACCGGAAGCTTCGTTGACATAATCAGGTCAACTACATCTGCAGACAGTCCCCACCAGTAATTAAGTGCTTTTACATTATCCGCATCCTGCTCCCTGTTCCATGAGCCGCTTAAAATACTCTGAATCATTTTTTCATAAAATGCACCCCAGTGCCACATCGGCATCGCGATATGCTGGGTTGTTTCATCATCTATGCTGTACAATCCAAACCGGCGTGCCGTACTGGTCGGTGTAATCATATCCTGATCCGATACATAACGGATACCCTCTCTTTTAAAAGCTTCCGCCGGATTGCTATTCTTTACAGAGGACCATTCAAGATAAATCTTTGCCCGTGGATTAACAAATTTTGCCCCCAGCGCAAAAGCATTGATATTTGCCGTCACACCGTACACAGGATACCCTGCTACATAACCGATTTTATCATTATCAGTCAACGCACCTGCAATGAGTCCCGTCAAAAACTTTGCTTCATACATTCTCGCATAGTAGGTACGGATATATTTGTGTGACGTGTTCAACGAACAGTTCAATATCTTGACCTCCGGATGCGCAATCGCTTCTTTTAAAGAGGCCATAATCATGGACGGTGATGTCACAAAAACTAAATCTGCCTTATTTTTAACCATCATTTCAATGGCAGCCACATCATCTTTATCCGGTTTGACATTCGTAATGCTTAATGTTTCAATCTGATCGCCAAATGTATCGTCAATATACTGCCGGCCAAGCTCATGCGTATAGCACCAGTCCGAATCCTGCGGTGTATTTTCGTAAATGAAACCGACCTTTAGCTTTCTGTTTCCATTTCCCGGTTTTGGCAGCAGATAACTTAAAATATTCTTTTTCGGTTCGTTTAAAGTCGGATCCATACGAAGCTCAACGGCATTGTTTTCAGAAAGCAGTTCAAACTCTGCCCACGTCTTTGCCACATTTTTTGCCATTTCCGACGGCAGCATATCCTTTACATGCTCATAACCGTGAATATGGATAAAGCGTAAAAATGCATCGCCCGCCGGATAATCAAACCGTTCGCCTCCTCTGGCATCATCTGCGTTTTTAAAAGACAGAAAACAGGATACAAAATCCTTTTTCGCATCTTCATCCATGTTTTCCCCTTTTTTGATGCCGACCAGCTTCATCAGGGTTGGAAAACTGCCGACGTTGCTGAAATAAATGTCATTAAGCTTCGTACATTTATAAAATTCCATAAACTCATAATAAATCTTAACATCCGGGTCTTCCGAATACTTCGGCACTTTTCGGATTACTTCGGCATTGACTGTCACAGCTTTAAAATACTTTAAAACGCTGACTCTTTTATTGCCTTCCAGTACATAAAACTTGTTCATATACTCATAGACCTTAATCGGGTCGCGGATGCCTTCGTTTTTCTGGCTGTCACTTAAGCTCGCCCATTTTGCTGAAAATTCCGTTCCCCAATCCAGAATCGGCATAAAATTATCTGCAAAGGCATTGGTCCGTCCCGCATTACACGTTCCCACAACCAGCCGCAGCGGAATCTGGTCGATTCCCAGACTGACCTCTGCCTCAATGTCTGATTCATCTACAATATTTTCCAATACCGGAAGATATGGATACCTGCCTTTGTTGACACAGGCATGATATGCTCTTTTTCCGATTTTAGATGCACTCATATAATCCTGAACTGACATACTTCCCTCCATTTCTGCCGCAATACGCAGCCTGTATTACGCATTTCTATCTTAAAATTAGCACATTACACCCTAAATGTCCATGTTTATCTGATTTAGAATTTCTGCTGTTTTTTCTTTTTCTTTGCAAAATGCAAGCACGGAAACATAGACGGCTTCTTCCGATAAGTGCAGTTTTGCAAGCATTTCCTTATCCTTTGTGGTCTGTCTGCCTGCGCAGTATCTTCTGACAATGCCGTTTAATGTTTTAAACAGGTGCATATAATCTTCAAATGTGCAGCTTCTGTCTAAAATGCTTGTGCCGGTTGTGGCAAGCTCCCGTTCCGCAGTTGCAATTATCTGCATACAAATCCGCAAATCGCCCGTAATGTCCGACGCTTCCATTAAAACGTCCGGTCGTTTCGTATACATTTCCATAAAATACTGCTTTGCACCCACAATATCTTTTTCCGCAAAATAATCCGCAAGCCGCTGTTTCATTTCTTTTGTTTCTGCCTTTTCGCCAATCATACCCACCATACACTCATATGCGCGCAGCTTGTGTTTTGTCACCCACACATAAAGCAGAAATTCCGAAACAAACCCAAATACCCGCTTGTGATAGCTGTCATAGGAATCGATGTCAATCCGTTTTCGCACCTCGGCAAAAATGTCAAACAGCCATGCACAGTACGCATCAAAGAGCGGCTTTTTCATCACGCAGATGTTGCCAAAATACGTGTGGTTTTCATGGACAAGCTTTTCAAACAGCGGATAATCCTCCGGATATTTTTCACGGATAACTTCACCTGTCACGTCCAAATCCCGCACATTGTGATTGTCGGAAAATCCGTAATGATATGAAAAATCCAGTGTCAGCAGGCGGCTGGTCAGACAGTCATATTCGGAAAGCAGTTTTTCAATCTCCTCTTTACGGAACATCACACCTTTTTCATTTAACAGATACCGTCTGTAATGGCAGACACCGACAATATCCGATTCAGTATCGTTTTTCCATATCCAGTATACCCCGGTCAATTCGCTGTAATAACAATTTAACGCGGAAATATTTTCCCCGGTGTTATCCTTCACATAGCCGAGCGGTTCTTTTCCTTCTGCGCCGACCTGTAACGGAACATACATCGGGTCGTTTGGCACATCGAATTTTTTGTGGGTCATTGTATATATTTTTACGGACTTTTGTATACTCTTTTTAATCGTTATTGCGGCTGCCGCATTTCGGGCAGATATTGCCGCCCTCATAGACATAACCGCAGCGGTAACAGCATTTTACCGGATGCTTTTCTTCGGCAAGGTATTCCACGCTGCGTGACTCCGGCTTTTCCTGCAAATACTGGATAAAGCGGTTTAATTTAGCAAGAAAATGTTCCATTTTTTCTTTATCTGCCTTGTAGTTTCCGGTAATTTTCATTTCTCCGTTATTCATGGTACGGATATAAATGCCCTTGTGGAACAATCCGCTCTCTGCGTAAAATTCCTTGATATTACGCACCTTTACCGTTCCCGCCATCATACTGCCGTTGTAGTAGACATGATCCGGTGTCAGCACAAAGCCTTTTTTACCGTTTTCACCTTTTGTTGAATCAAATATCAGAAGCGGATACTCAAATGCTTCTCCACCCGCATAGGTATTGAGTGCATTATTCGCAATAATGGCATCGATATCTTCACAGGCTTCATTGCTCATGCGGCGGATATCATACGGATAAAAGCCTTCCATGGTCTGCTCCGAAATACCGGTATCGCGAATCATTTTATTGACAAGACTTCTGCATTCATCCTTTTTCATGGCTTCAAGCCGCTTGCGGATTCTGCCTAACATATCCGTCTTTAGCTCCGGCAGAAAATCTCCTGTCGCAATTCTTTGATAGGCTTCTTTCCCCTCGTCAAAGGACATCTCAAAAATGTCCGGACAGATTTGTTCGATTGCTTTCCTGTCAATATCTTTTACGCGGTCTTTTAGCTGGTCAATGATGATTTGTTTATTCTTTTCTTCATATTCCATAGGACGGATTGCTTCTGCGAGTGACAGCAGCTTTTTTCTATCCCCCGGACGGATTTTCTGCTGGTTGACAAATGCTTTCAACGCGCTCTGCTCTGCCATATCACGCTTTTCCTCAAGCTGCTTCATATATTTTGTATTATCAATATCGTTATATTCCTCAAATTTTTGACGAAACTGCTGATAGACTTTCTTTTGATACTGCTGTGGAAAATGCTCTGCCAGCACCTGCAGTTCTTTCTCACCGCGCTTCTGCATCCAGTCTTTGACATTTTCTGCCACACTATCTTTGACCGACTGCGGACAGTCTTTTTCAAGAATCGTATGATAGGCCTTTTTTAATTCCGCATAGCTTTTGTTTTTTGCTGCCAGTGCGATAGACAACACTTCCTTCTGGGAAGCCGCAATTTCTTCTTCGGAAGTTCTGCGTGACTGCGGTGCGTCTGCCCCGCTGGTCTGCAGCTGTACATGTGTACCCTGCTTTTGTGTCCGGGTGTCGGCTGTAGACGGTGCAGCTTTGTCCTGTGATGTCACGTAATCGTCTGCTGTTCTGTCCGGTCGGTTCGTTCCGTCTTGCGGCGCAGACTGACTGTCTGTAAATGTCCTGTCTTTGACTTGTCCGCCATCCCACTGTTCCTGCGGATTCTGCGTACTGTATCCTGCTGACGGTTCTTTCTCATCAGACCGTCCCTGCGCAGATTCTGACCGCTCTTTTTCCTTTTGTGCCTTTTCGTTCTTTTGTTTTTCTTTCTGCACTTTTTCCCGGTGCTTCTGCCAGTTTTTCGGCGGAACGTTACGGTCCATGCCTTTATCTGCCGCCGCTTTGTCTACCTGTTCTTCAATTGCTTCCCGCCGGGACTGCGGATAGAATTCCGAATCCAGCATGTCGGCAATATCAAAAATTTCTTCTACAGACATTTCAGGCATATTGTTATAAAGTTCTTCCAGACGGTCATCCGCTTCATTTTCAAAACCGGACTGTGGCGCACTGCTCTCATAACGGTTAAACCGGCTGTTGGATATACGCTGTCCGTCTGCGCCGAGCAGTTCCTGATAATCCTCATACGCCGTGTTATCGTCCTCAAAATCCATCATATAAATACTGCCTTCCATCAGCAGTTTGTAGGGCTTTGGCGTATAAAAACGATGACAGTCCATACAGGTATATGCCCTTGCAAGAATAACCCTGCCCTCGTCCGTGTCGATATGAAACTCTTTATTTTTCGGATAAACCACCATGTACATTGGCTTTTTACATTCCGGGCACTGATAGCCCGTGATGTAAAAGTCATTTCCAATTCGCCCTGCCGCCCGCTCTTTGGCGGATAACTTCTTTTTGCTAATACCGGTTTCGTAGGATTTCCAGACAATTTTATGCCACAATCCGAGCTGATACTTTTTCTCCCAGTCGGAAACATCGTGAATCTCCGTATCGTCTTGTTCTTCTTCCTCCTCATTTAGATAATCCGGCTTCATGTATTCTAAAATCCGCTCAATCACTTCTTCATAGGTAATGCGTATTCCCTCATGATAGAAACGGCACTGCGTGGCATCTAAGGATGCCGGTACTTCTACTTCCCGCAGGATGTCATTCATCTGTTGTTCTAACTGTCTGTAATCCTTTTCAACGGTTAGCCCTTTAATTTTTCCCCACTTACCAAATATGTAAAGAACTAAATTAATGGTATTTTCAAGCAGGGCATTTCCAAGCATTAACCGTGGTTCTTCTTTAATGGGTTCTTCTATGACATTTCCAAGCACTTTTTTATTATCAAAACTGAAAAACAACGATTTTAATGTACCGGGCAGAATCAGCGTGTTATTATTAATTGCAAATGTTTCATTCCACTCTACATTCTGTTCCATGACTTTTATTGTTTTATGAAAGACTGCCGCAAGTGTGCCTTCCGCTTTTAAAATAATCATATCGCTCTCCATTCACATTTATCTATTCGCCTATTTACCGTCAGTATACCACAAAGTCAAAAGACAAGTGAATATTTATCTTGAAAATGATTGATTTTTGCGGTATGCTAGGCAACAGAAATTCACAGACTGCTTTCAAAGCAGTTTTGTATCAAAAGGAGATTGTATGACTATGGCTCAGTTACCAAAAGATCCCGTTATGCTGCTTTCATTTACAAATACGAATCTTTCAGAATTCTGCAAAGCCTTTATGGTAGATGAAACGGAAATCGTACAGACTTTAAAAGGAATTGATTACGAATACGATACTACACGCAATCAGTTTATCTGATGTTTGGCACACGTAAAAAGCGGGTGGCACTGAAATATAACAGTACCACCCGCCTTTTCTTTGCTTTTTATAATCTTATGCTCTTTACTGCTGTTTTATTTTTCTTCGATGGCTTTTCTGCCCTCGGCTCTTGCCGTAAGTTCACCGTTTACAACATCAATCACAATGTCATCACCCGTATTGATGTCACCCTTTAAGATTAACTTTGCCGCCAGTGTTTCTACCGTCTTTTGAACGTAACGCTTTAACGGTCTTGCGCCGTACATCGGGTCAAAGCCGTGTTCTGTAATATAGCTTTCTGCCGCATCTGTCAGACGTACCTGCAATTCCTTGTCTGCCAGACGTCTGTTGACGTCTGCAATCAGCAGATGAATGATATTGCCGATATTGTCTTTTGTGAGCGGCTTGAACAGAATAATCTCGTCCAGACGGTTTAAAAATTCCGGTCTGAAATGTCCGCGCAAATCGTTCATAACGAGTTCTTCTGTTTCCTGCTTAATGCCGCCGTTTTCATCAATACCGTCCAGCAGATAGGTTGAGCCGATATTACTTGTCATAATAATAATTGTATTCTTAAAGTCTACCGTTCTGCCCTGCGAATCGGTGATTCGTCCGTCATCAAGTACCTGTAACAATACATTAAATACATCCGGGTGTGCCTTTTCAATTTCATCAAAAAGAACAACAGAATACGGTTTTCTTCTGACTGCCTCAGTCAGCTGACCGCCTTCATCGTATCCGACATATCCCGGAGGCGCTCCGATTAATCTCGAAACAGAATATTTCTCCATGTACTCTGACATATCAAGACGGACAATATTGCTTTCATCATCAAACAGGCTCTCTGCCAGTGTCTTTGCAAGCTCTGTCTTACCGACACCGGTAGGTCCTAAGAACAGAAATGAACCAATCGGTTTGGTCGGGTCTTTAATGCCTGCCTTTGAACGGATAATTGCCTCTGTTACTTTCGTAACAGCCTCGTCCTGTCCAACAACTCTCTTATGCAGAAGTGTGTCCAGATTCAGGGTCTTTTCCCGTTCAGATTCGCTTAACTTGGCAACCGGGATTCCTGTCCATCTGGAAATAATCTTTGCAATTTCTTCTTCGGTAACACTCTCATGTACCAAATCCAGATTTTTATTCTGTACCTTCTTTTCGGCCTCTTCCAGACGTTTCTGAACCTCCGGCAGTCTGCCGTACTGTAACTGAGCCGCCTTTTCCAAATCGTAATTTCTCTTGGCTTCGTCAATCTCATGGTTGACCTGTTCTAATTCTTCTTTAATCTTGCTAATCTGGTCAACACTGGACTTTTCATTGTCCCACTTTGCCTTCTGCTGTTTAAATTCAGAACGCATTTCCGATAATTCCTTCTGCAAGGCTTCCAGACGTTCCTTACTGAGATTGTCGGTTTCTTTCTTCAATGCAGCTTCTTCAATTTCTAACTGCATGACCTTACGCTGTAATTCATCAAGCTCAGCCGGCATAGAATCCAGTTCGGTCTTAATCATTGCGCAGGCTTCATCGACAAGGTCGATTGCTTTATCCGGCAGGAATCTGTCGGAAATGTAACGGTCTGAAAGGGTTGCCGCAGATACCAGTGCGCCGTCTGTAATTTTTACACCGTGATATACTTCATAACGGTCTTTTAAACCACGTAAGATAGAAATGGTATCTTCAACGGTCGGTTCATCAACCATAACCGGCTGGAACCGTCTTTCCAGTGCCGCATCTTTTTCAATGTACTGACGGTGTTCATCCAGTGTTGTTGCACCGATACAGTGGAGTTCACCACGCGCAAGCATTGGCTTTAACATATTGCCTGCATCCATAGAGCCTTCTGTCTTACCGGCTCCGACAATTGTATGAATTTCATCGATAAACAGAATAATCTGCCCTTCGCTTTTCTTGACTTCATCAAGCACCGCTTTCAAACGTTCCTCAAATTCGCCACGATACTTCGCACCGGCTACCAGTGCGCCCATATCCAGCGCAAAGATTTTCTTATCCTTTAAGCCCTCCGGTACATCGCCACGGACAATCCGTTCTGCCAGACCTTCGACAACGGCTGTTTTACCAACACCCGGTTCACCAATCAGCACCGGATTGTTTTTTGTTTTTCTTGAAAGAATCCGGATAACATTACGGATTTCATTATCCCTGCCGATAACCGGGTCTAACTTACCGGACTTTGCCTTTTCAACTAAATCCTGTCCGTATTTTGCCAGTGTGTCATACGTTGCTTCCGGGTTATCACTTGTTACGGACTGATTACCACGGACCGTTGCCAATACGGAAAGGAACGAATCTCTTGTAATACCGTAGGTCTTAAAGAGCTGCTTAATCTGCTTATTGGGTGATGCAATCATTGCCAGCATCAGATGTTCAACAGATACATACGCATCTCCCATGCGCTTTGCTTCGTCTTCGGCATTGATTAATACTTTGTTTAAGTCATTGCTCACGTAAAGCTGTACGTTTCCGGATACTTTTGTTTTTTGTGAAAGCAGTGTTTCAATATTGGAAATAAATGCTTCTTTATTAATCTGCATTTTTTCAATCAGGTTTGCAATCAGACTATCGTCTATTGTCATTAAGCTGTAAAGAAAATGTTCCTGGTCAATTTCCTGATTGCCATAATCGTAAGCAATCTTTTCACACTGGTTCACCGCTTCAATGGACTTCTGTGTAAACTTGTTAATGTTCATAGTTTCTGCCTCCTTTTTCTCATTCTCTATTGTATACAATCACTTTGAAACCATTCCT
>OAVB01001449.1_pt1 | contig 14291 bp, 10 predicted proteins | sample 1516871 | NCBI WGS metagenome assembly OAVB01 (sample SAMEA2580069, study PRJEB22360) | human gut metagenome | biome: human gut; feature: human-associated habitat; material: faeces | place: Denmark | collected 2008/2010 | reverse complement strand
TTTACATGGCGTCGTGCCACCCACGGCCACATCGCCGCCGTACCGCGCCAGACTGGAGCTGAAACTGATGGACAGCAGGCTCTCGGTGGAGAGCATCACAAAGGTGGAGATGCCCAGCGCCATCACCGGAAGGATGACCTGCCTCTCCGGGCGCAGATAGTCCCTGCGCAGGCGCAGGAGGGTCTTTTTGCCGGTGAGGAAGCGCAGGATCCACACCGCGCCCACAGCCTGACTGAGCACCGTGGCAATGGCCGCGCCCCGCACGCCAAGCCCAACCCCGAAGATGAGGATGGGGTCAAGGATAATGTTGATGACCGCACCGATCACGGTGGTGAGCATACTGGTTTTGGCAAAGCCCTGCGTGGTAATGAAGGGGTTCATGCCCAGCACCAGCAGCACGAACACCGAGCCCAGAAGGTAGATGCGGCTGTAGCTCAGGGCATACGGCAGGGTGGCATCGCTGGCACCAAACAGCCGAAGCAGCATCGGCGCCCCGGCATAGAAGCTGATGGTCAGCACCACCGAAAAGAGCAGCAGCATGGTAAAGCTGTTGGAGATGATCTTTTCTGCCTGTTCCCTGTCGCCCTGCCCCAGAGCAATGGCGGTGCGGGGCGCACCGCCTGCGCCCACCAGCATGGCGAATGCATTCAACAGCATCAAGATGGGAGTGAACAGGCCCACGCCGGTCAGCGCTGCCGCACCGATGCCCGCGATGTGGCCGATGTAAATTCGGTCCACGATGTTGTACAACAGGTTCACGACCTGCGCTACCACCGCAGGGATCATGAGCTGCAGCATCAGGCTGCGGACGTTCCCACTGCCCATGTCCTGTTTTGACTGTGCCATGGATGTGATTCTCCTTTTTACTTCAAATTTGAACTATATCCTCTATATCTCCTCCATTATACTCAAAACCTGCAAAAATACCAGTCCCTTTTCGCAAATTTTTCCATGTTCCGCTCAAAAGTGCAAAAAGCTCCGGGTCTGCCGCACAGCAGACCCGGAGCTTGGAACGCGAAAAAGTGTTGACGCCAACAGGCTTTTTTGCTATACTATATAAGGTTTATCGTGGAGATGTATCGAAGTGGTCGTAACGAGAACGACTCGAAATCCAAGTGGATGCTTCGCCAGAAATCTCCATATCACACGGGAGAACGTCGATTTTGATGTCCTGACAGGCTTCAGAACCTGTCCGAACGATGCGTTTTCTAACAATATTCTAACAGCTTTATCATTCGGGATCAAGATAATATTGCAATACAAATTGTAGTATTACCTGATATGTATACGGAGAGGTACCCAAGAGGTCGAAGGGTCCGCACTCGAAATGCGGTAGCCGGTTAATCGCCGGGCAAGGGTTCGAATCCCTTTCTCTCCGCCAGAGGCGCAGATTCAAACGAATCTGCGCCTTTTTTGTCGCCAATTTTGAAGGTGATGCTGTGACAACAATCGCGGAGATCCTGCATTGGAAGCCCGTTCTCTCCATGAATTCTCTCCAAAAGAAACTTCAACAGTTCGCCTGTTGAATCCGTCGGAAATACTACTGTTCGTTGAGACTGTTGTAGAATGCAACGGTCTTTTTACTTTTTCGTTTCTAACAGCCCGGCAATGACCCCAGCCGACCCTTCCTTGCTCTTGTAATCGAGATGTGCGTAGATGTCAGCGGTGGTAGAAAAGGTGCTGTGCCCCAGCCATTCCTGAACCTGCTTCATGGATACGCCGTTCATCACCATCAGGCTGGCGCAGCTATGGCGCAGGTCGTGAAAACGGATGTGCTTCAGCCCGTACTTGGTCAGCAGCCAATCAAAGTGCTCCGTCACGAAGTTCGGGCGGATCAGCTTGCCTTCCTGATCGGTGCAGACGAAATCCAGATACTCAGTGCTGTAGCTCTTCTTGAACAGCTTGCGGTAAAGCTGCTGCTTTTCCTTCTGCTTCAGAAGTTCTTCTTCCACAGCCGGGATCAGCGGCAGGGTGCGGCAGCTGGTCTTGTTCTTCATCACATCGCTGACCACAGGAACGTACTTGCCGTTCACCAACTGTTCCGTCACCTTGTGGTTGATGGTGATGGACTTGCGCTCAAAGTCGATAGACGACCACTTCAACCCCAGTACCTCGCTGCGGCGCAGGCCATAGTAGGCCGTAATGAGGATGCACAGGTGCAGGGGGTCATCCTGTGATACTTCCAGCAGCTGCTGGACTTCATCCTTGGAGTAGAAGTTGGGCCGGAAGCTGTTCTTCTTCGGGCGGTCAACTTTCAGCATCGGGTTGGTTTCCAGATAGTCCTTGCGGACGGCATCCTTGAACGCTTTACCGAAGATGGCGTGGTAGTGAATGACCGTGTTGGTGGTGTAGCCCTCCAGCAAGATCTTCTCCTGAAACTCATCCAGCACCTGCGGCGTGACCTCGCACAGCTTCAAGCCCAGCGGCTCAAAATACTGCGTGATGCGCCCGGTGATCATCCGATTGTAGCTGATAAAGGTTGCAGGCTGGATGGATGCTTTATGGACTTGCACCCACTCGTTGAGATAGTCCAGAAACAGCATCTCCGACTTGCTGACGGGTTGGAGATGCTGCGGCAAGGGCTTGGCGGTTTTAGCATCTACTTTTTCGTAGGCTCCGCCCCGCCCTGTGGGCAACTCCCCGGTCTCATCATAGTGGAGCAGCACTTCCCGGAGCATGGATTCCGCCTTGCGCTTGTTGCCCCGGACGGTCAGACCTGTGGAGATCCACTTGATCCTCCGCTTGCCGTTGGCATCATAAAGATTGATCACGAAATAGAAACGTCCATTTTTCTCTTGGACAGACCCTGTAGTTTTCATCATAAACCTCCTTTGGGTCAACAGGCGCGCTGTCCGTTGCTGCACCCACAGCATACCACATCCAGCGGCGGATTTCCAGCCGGGAAGGCACTCTGCCCGGTGAGCAGGAACTGGATCACGCTCAGCTTCGGGATACGGTAGGTGCGGCCGATTTTAAGCGCAAACAGGCGGCGGGAACGGATCAGTTCCCCAACTGTATGGCGGTTCAGACCGAGCATCTCCGCAGCCTGCTGAAGGCTGACGGCATCGGGGTAACCGGGAAACATCTGGGAATAGGCATCGTTAAACTTCATAGGCACTCCTTCTGCATAAGTAGTTTAAGGTCAAAAGTGTGTGCCACCGGCGGTTATATCCTTTGAGGCAAAGCTGCGGTCAGGTGGCAATGTAAAGAGAGCTGACAGTAGTTCCAACTCCCCCATCGCAGATGGGTTCAAACCCGTCTGCGTTAATAAGTTAAGGTCTCCCATATTGGTCCTCGACTTCCCTAGGAGTGGGGAATCGTCCGGCGGCGGGCTTGCACCGCACCATTGGCATTTCAGCCACCCCGTCTTCGTTATGACCGGGCTGCGAGTTACAGAAGTACCTTTTGTGAAGTACCGGACGATTGAACTATTCTGTTTTCAAAGGACGGAGTTTTATAGAAAATCTTCGGAATTTAAGGCTTCCGAAAAATTGTCCCTCTACTTACGAGCCATCGAAAACGGCCAAAAAGTAGCCCGAAAAAGAAATTTGTTGAAAAGTTTTTGGAAAATATAGTTGAATTGGCTGCTTGATTAAAATAACATTGATCCATGGGCGACCGATGGAGGACGGAACTTTGCAACATTGGCAGTGCCTGAAGTTGAAAGTGGTCTTGAAAAAGATGCCCTACACTTGGTAGGCGTCGAGAACGCCTGTTTCATAGCATCGAAGGGGAAATTGTAATTGAATTGTAATTCTTGAAGCCGAATCTCCACTTTTGAAAAAGTCCTCTCACTTGGTAGCCGACGAAAAAGGGCAAAAGACAACCATGTTTTTGAGAATTAACAAAAAGGTCACAAACGACCGGCCTTCAAAGAGGAGGTTCTATTATTAACAGAAAAAATGGCCAGAAATGGGGGGTGCTGACGCTGATTTTTTTGCCTTCATTGAAAATTGAAAAACCTCCCTCACTTGGTAGGCATCGAGAAAGGCTCGTTGACAACCTTTATTTTGAAAATCAACAGAAAGTTAACAAAGCAAGATGCGCTGAACAAGAAACAACCGCCGCTCACTCCGGGAAAGAGTGAGTGGCGGTTGCAATATCAAATTTTTGATTCAGAAAATCAGATGCTCGCTAAAATATCTGTCAGTGTGGCGACAAATGCTTCATCCTGCTCCTTCGTCCGCTTTGGGCTCCCCTTGGGGTGCTTTCCGGCACGGAGGAGTTTTTTGTTTTCATAACGCCGTAGCATGAGAGAGTCTATGTTGTCGGCGGTGTACTCCAGACCATTCTGGTTCAGCACCCGGGCGCACTTGGCAAGGCACATACTCGCCAGCCCGTAGTCCTGCGTCACAACCACATCTCCCGGTTTTACCCGGTTGACGAGGGCAAAGTCTACGCTGTCAGCCCCTTTATCGAACACCAGCGTCTGCGCACCTTCCCGCTCGATCTGGTGGGAGGTGTCGCACAGGATGATGACAGGAACGCCGAACTGCTTTGCAATCTGCAACGTCAGATCGACGACCGGGCAGCCGTCTGCATCGATCAAAATATTCATCGGCTTTCCTCCATCACCCACCGAAATGCTCTTGCGGTACGCAAATCGGCGTCTTTGAAATGCCCGCCGCTGTTCCATTCAAAGGTGCAGTCTGTGCCACGCTCTGCAAGCCGACTGTGCAGGGTGCGGATGTTATCCCCTACCGCAGCCATGACAGCGTTTTTCGTATGCTCTTCCTTGTTGCCAAGGCTCAGATAAACGCGCTGCGCCTGTATCGGGTGCTGCTGTTCAAATTCCATCCAACCCGGAAACCACACCGAGGGCGAAGCGGCGGCGACACCATAGAACAGATCAGTCTGGGTGGAGGCCCACAATGCAAACAACCCGGCCAGCGAGTAGCCGCCCAGAATGATTTTGACGTTTTCTGGGAGACGAAACTGCTGCTTCAGCGTGGGAATGACCTGTCCCGTCAGAAAGCACAGCGTGTCCGCAGCCTTGCCGCCGAAACCTTGTTTTTCCCAGACAGCAGGGGCTTCCCACGGAGAAAGTGCATCATTCCAACTTTCCACGGGAATTGCCGCAAACAGAAAATTCCGGCTGCTTTGCGCGATCATTGCCACTTCATGGTCCATGCTCTGCAACTCATGTTCGCCTGTCATTTGGAGCAGCAGGTATTCCGCATGGGCTTCGCCGTAAATGCGGCAAGGTCTGCTCCCGATTTGCATTGTCTGTGCGGTCACTGCGACGTCCTCCCGAAAAAACTTTGATAAGCCCAGTATAGCAACTGAAAAATCATTTTGCAATTCAAAAGGCGTTCATAGCCGTAGCAAGCAGGGTCTTCGTATATACAAAGACCATTTTGCGTTGCAAAATGCTTGTTGGGAAATCCCAAACCCCTGAACTGCATCCGACGGATGCAGGCTACGCGTTTTTGCAAAACGCTTTTGCATCTTGCAATTTTGTTCATCGAACTTGTATTTCTTTGCCGGAACCGTTGCGCTTTGCCGCCCAACTTGTTATTATTAAACGTGAAAGAACTTTCACAGAGAAACGGAGAAAACACCATGCCTACTTTGGAATGGATCGGAAAAAGCAAAGTTGTCAATCATCATCAGGAAGTGCCGTTCCGTGTGTTGGAGCGTCAGTACAGCTTTGACGAAATGGGCAAGCACACCGAGGACAACGGCAGTGATAACATGATTATCCACGGCGATAATCTGGAAGCCCTGAAAGCTCTGCTGCCACAGTATGAGGGTCGGGTGAAGTGCATCTACATCGATCCTCCTTACAACACTGGCAATGAGAAGTGGTGCTACAATGATAATGTCAATGATCCACATATTCAAAAGTGGCTGGGCGAAGTAGTCGGCAAGGAAGGCGAGGATTTGACACGCCATGACAAGTGGCTCTGCATGATGTATCCTCGGCTGATGCTGCTGCAGAAGTTGCTGGCGGATGATGGTGCGATTTTTATTAGCATTGACGACAACGAGCTTTACAACTTGAAATCCATCTGTGATGAAATCTTTGGTGCGAGCTGTTTCGTTTCCAATATTTCGTGGCAGCGCACTTACTCCACTCGAAATGATTCTAAAGGCATCGTAAACGAGGTGGAGCATATTCTGGTATACAGCAAACAGCCAGGATGGAATCCCAACAAGTTATCTCGTACCGAAGAAATGAACGCACGTTACTCTAACCCGGATAACGATGTATGTGCATGGAAAAGCACAGATGCTTTTGCACCCGGAGCTACAACGCATCAAGGAATGGTTTATGCTATTCAGAATCCATTTACAGGCGTACTTCTTTACCCGTCTAATGGACGTTGCTGGTCTTTAGGACAGGATCAGATGTTTGAAATCATGTCGCAGTGGGGCGAGTATGAATTGCGCGAGATAGCGGATGTTCAGAAAAGAGCATCAATATGCGGAGTGTCAGAAGCGCAGGTTAAAAGTGGTGTTAAAGCAATCATGCTATCTGACAGCGTGGAAGATGCTGCACAAAAGGCAGCTGCGATTTATAATCGCGGACAGTGGCCATTGTTCTACTTTGGTCAAGGTGGAAAAGGTGGAATTCGTAGAAAAACATATCTTGATAATGTCGGAGGTCGCGTTCCTACAAACTTCTGGCCGTTTTCTGAAACTGGTCATACAGATGAAGCAAAAAAAGAAATGTTGACGATTTTTGACGGGAAGGCGCAGTTTGACACGCCTAAGCCTCGCCGCCTTATTGAATTTGTGCTGAGGATTGCAGGTTCTGAGGATGCGCTGATTCTTGATTCCTTTGCCGGCTCTGGAACAACTGCCCATGCGGTGCTGAATATGAACAAAGCGGATGGAGGACACCGCAAGTTTATTCTGGTGGAGATGGGCGACTACGCCGATACTACGACTGCTGAACGTGTGAAGCGTGTGATCAACGGCTATGGCAAAGACAAGAACGCCGTAGAAGGCACTGGTGGCAATTTCAGTTACTACGAACTGGGCGAGCGGCTGCTTCTGCCAGATGGCAACCTGAATGAAAGCATCGGCACAGACAAAATCCGTGACTACATCTGGTATACGGAAACGAAGAAACCTGCGGTGAATCAACAGAACGGAAGCCCGTATTTCCTCGGTGAGAACAACCACACCGCTTACTATTTCTACTATGAGCCCGACCAGATGTGCGTGTTGGACTATGTTTTTTTGTCTACCATCCCGGAAAAAGCGGAAAACTATCTGATTTATGCTGACCGCTGTGCATTGAGTGAGAGTGATCTGCTGCGGTTTGGTATCACGTTTAAGAAAATTCCGCGCGACATTGCGCAGGTGTAAGGAGGACGGCTCTTATGGAATTGAAAAATTATCAGAAAGCCGTCATTCGGGATTTGGAACGCTATCTGGAAATCCTGATGCAGACAAAGAACATCGAGACGGCCTATACTCGGCTCTGGCAGGAGAAAGATGTAAAAGTCGGATTTGGCGGAATGCCCAAGTATCAGAATCTTCTGCCCGGTGTGCCGAATGTCTGCCTGAAAGTTCCTACGGGCGGCGGCAAAACATTTTTGGCTGCAAATGCCATCGAGCCGATTTTCTCCGCACTGGGTGTGGTAAAACGCCGTGCAGTGGTTTGGCTGGTTCCGTCAGATGCTATCCTGACCCAAACCTTGGCTGCATTGCGTGACCCTGCACATCCTTACCGCCAGAAAATTGATGTTGCCTTTGGCAGCCGTGTAGAAGTGTATACCAAAGAACAGCTTTTGATGGGGCAGCACTTCAATATCTCTGCGGTCAACGAGCAGCTTTCCATCATGGTGCTGTCTTACGATTCGTTCCGTGGCAAGAAGGAGCGGCTCAAGGCCAAGCAGGAGAACAGCAGCCTTGTTGCGCTGGCAAATGCACTGGGCGAACCTGATATGCCGCTGGAAGATACCGACCCGACCGCCTTGATGCAGGTCATTAATCAGCTGCATCCGCTGGTCATTGTGGACGAAAGCCACCATGCGCGCAGTAACCCGAGCAAGCAGATGCTGCAAAACTTCAATCCCTGCTTTGTGCTGGATCTGACGGCAACGCCCACTAAGGAAAGCAACATCATCTCCATTGTGGATGCGATTCACTTGAAACGCGAGAACATGGTCAAGTTGCCTGTCATTGTGATGAACCGCAACAGCCAGCAGGATGTGCTGCATGATGCCATCGAGATGCAGCGGACACTGGAAATTCACGCAAAAGATGCCTACGAAAAGGGCGGCAGCTACATTCGCCCCATCGTGCTGTTTCAGGCGCAACCCAAGAGCACAGAAAATGCAACGACCTTTGAAAAACTGCGCCAACGCCTGATTGTAGCCAACATTCCAGCAGAGCAAATTGCCATCAAGACGGCAGAGATCAACGAGTTGAAAAATGTGGATTTGCTGTCGGAAAAGTGTTCGATTCGCTTTATCATTACAGTCAATGCCTTGAAAGAGGGTTGGGACTGCCCCTTTGCGTATATCCTTGCTTCGCTGGCGAACCGCACCAGTCAGGTGGATGTGGAGCAAATCGTGGGGCGTATTCTGCGCCTGCCCTATACCCGGAAACATTCTTCTCCGATCCTGAATACTTCGTATGTTCTGACCTCGTCTGCGGACTTCAAGCGTACGCTGGACGGCATCGTCAAGGGCTTGAATAACGCAGGCTTCACTGACCACGATTACCGTGTGCAGGAAGAAGCTGCCCCGGTCGAACCGCTGCCCAAAGTGGAGCAGACCCTCTTCCCGGCACAGCCGACAAACGAAGCAATGCCCGCGGCATCGGCGGAAGAGGAAGAGTTTTTTGATTTCGACCCGACACTGTTGGGCAGCACCTTGGCAAAGGCAAGTGTTTCTCCCTCGGTGCAGAATATTTTTGACCGCTCTGAAAAGGAACAGAACGATTTTGATGTTGCTATGCAGCAGCACCAGAACGACCCGTTGAGCGATTTGCCGCTGGAGGTGCAGGATAAAGTGGATACCTCTCATGTAAACCCGGAGTTTTTGGAGGATGTTCACACCCTCAAACTTCCGAAATTCTGCCTAAAAGTACAGCCATCGCTTTTCTCGCTGTACGACAGCGAAGAACTCTCAAAGGAAAACCTGCTCAGCAACTTTACGTTGAAGGGAAAACCCAGCGCAATCGACTTCGGCCATCTGGACGACGATTTGGCGCAGGTCGATTTGGAAGACTGCGATACCACGACACCGCGTATCTCCAAGCTGAAAGATGATTATCAGCAGTACATGAACAGGCAGTTTCCACTGCTTCCGGGAGAGGATAAACTGCGTATCTGCAAGGATATTATCCACAAGAGCCTTTGCAAGATGAACGCGGTGGATGACAATGAACTGCGGCGTTATGTCGATGGTATCGTGGATAATATGAACCGCGAAGAGCTGGACGCGCTGGAACGGATGCCTGTTAACTTTGCAGCAAAAATTCGTGCATACGTCATGCAGCTTCAAGAGGAAACTGCACGAGAAAACTTCTACAAGTGGCTGGAAACGGAGAAAATCGTATGTGAACCCCGCTTTCAGTTGACGGAGTATATCACCCTCCCGGATAGCACTTCTTCAATGAGCAAGAGCCTGTACCAGACTGAGGGCAAGATGGATGGTCTGGAATACAAAATGGCTCTGGCAATGACCAACATGGACAATATCCGCTGGTGGCATCGCAACCCGGAGCGTAACAAGTTTTCGTTCTGTTTGAACGGATTCCGCAACCATTACCCGGATTTTATCGTCCGCACGACCAGTGGAAAGATTATTCTGATTGAAACCAAAGGCGACCAGCTGGAAAATGCAGAGTCCAGAGAAAAAATTCGTCTGGGTCGTGCATGGCAGGATGCCGCTGGCAAGCAGGCATACCGCTATTATATGGTGTTCCAGAATAAGGATTTGCAAATGGAGGGAGCATATCGCTTTGATGAGTTTTTGACGCTGTTGAGGGAGTTGTAATAGATAGACTATTCCGTTAGACAAAATTTTGTAAAATATTATCGAATAAACGTAATTATTTAAGATTGGAAAGGAGAGGCCATAAATGTCTGATCATCAGGCATCTGAGCAAATGGTGGGCTATCTTTATCAGGTGCGATATGCCTTGGCGTTGTTGTTGGATGATGATAACTCCGATTCCCAAATAAGCATAGAAAAGTTTGATGATGTCGCATTTGTTGACGGGAATACGCCTATAGAACGTATACAGTTAAAGCATCATGTAAGAAAAGCTGGAAATCTTACAGATAAGAGCACTGATTTATGGAGAACGCTAAAGGTATGGCTCGATGTGGTATCCAAATCACCGGATATAATCGAAGGAACGGAATTTCTTATTATCACAACAGCATCCGCTCCCAATAACACTGTCGCCTTTTCGTTAAGAAAAGAAAATAGGTTACAAAGAGATGCGGATATGATAGATGCACTGTATGAAAAACTAAAAGGTGTATGTACAGATTCAGAAAGCCAAGGCAACCAAAAATTTTATGAAGCATTTTTGGCAGCAGATGAAAAACTTGTCAAAGGTTTGATAAACAAAATTTATATTCTTGATAATGCAAGCAATATAGTCGATGTAGAAAAAAGTATACGAAAGCAAGTTCGGTATAGTTGTGATCGCAAATATGAAGACAAAGTTATGGAACGCTTGGAGGGTTGGTGGTATAGAAAAGCTATCGAAGGACTTTGCTCAGATACACCAATATTTATATTACAAGATCAAGTCAGATCTTATATTGTATCTACAGGGCAGGAGTATGCTGCTGATAATTTGCCAATAGATATTTTTGATTTAGGCGATGACCAGACAAACGAATCGAGTGCTATCGACAAAACATTTTACCAGCAGCTAAAATTGATTTGTCTTGGAAACCATCACCTAAAAGTTGCAGTGAATGACTATTATCGTGCATTTAATCAACGTGCAAGTTGGGTACGAAATAATTTGCTATACATTGATGAATTGGATAAATACGAGCGACGACTAATTGATGAATGGGAACGTGAGTTTGCGATGATGGCAGATGCACTTGAGGAAAATCCGAATCTTGCAGAAGATGAAAAAGTAAAAGCAGGAAAACAGCTTCTTACTAAAATGGAAGAGAAAGATATTCGAATTCGAGAAAAGTGTCAAGCACCCTTCGTTATGCGAGGAAGTTATCATATATTAGCTGACCAACGGAAAGTGGGTTGGCATATCGACTTTGAAGAACGTCTGAAACAGTTGTTGGGCATATAAAAGGAGGCGGCGGATATGCAAGAGTGGAAAATGCGAACAAGGGAAATCGCATATCTTCTCAATCCAGCCTTTTGCGGAAGAATACTATATACCACGATTCGGGCGTACAACGAAAAGTCGCATCGGGCATTTCCATTTCCGCTGGTTTATTTGGTTTTACCCTTGGTCTTACATAAAGAAACGAGAGCTATAATATCCAGTAGAACACATCTGCATATATGGGCTCAACAAAATCCGCAGCTTTTGATAGACTTTCCTCGAAGAGCGAGTGAGTTGATTCCTATTACAAATGAAGCGGTTGAAATGTTACTTCAGACAAGAAAAATTATTTTGACACCATCTGGCGAACTGGAAGTTCCTCCAAGGTCGAAAATTCTGAATAGAGAAAAGTATACCGATTCTGAAATTGCGGAATGCCTTACGAAATGTGCACATATCGCAAGGTGGTTTGAAGATGCTGGGAAAGTCGAAAACATTTACATCAGTTTGGGGGTAAGACCATGATGCAAATACGAGAACTTGTGCTATATGGACGCAATGGAAAAGTCCGCCATTTACCCTTTTCACTTGGAACGGTAAATATTATTACTGGAAAATCAAAATCGGGAAAATCTGCTGTTGGTGATATTATTGATTACTGTATGGGTGGATCATCTTGTAATATTGCCGATGGTGTGGTGCGAGATACGGTTGACTGGTACGGATTGCTTTTACAATTTGAAGATGAACGAGTTTTTGTGGCTCGAAAGAACCCAGAAAAAGGACAGCAAACAACGAGTGACTGTTACATTGAAGTAGGCAAAGAAATCGAATCCCCACAAACGGGCGAATTTTCTTCTAACACAAATGTAGACGGAATAGAAGAAACACTTACCCGAAGAGTAGGAATTTCTGAAAATTTGAATATTCCACCAGAAGGTCAAAGCAGAAAGTCGTTGGCTGCAAACATTCGACATGCGCTGTATTATTGTTTTCAAGGACAGGACGAAATTGCAGCCAAGAACTTTTTGTTTCATCGCCAGTCAGAGAATTTCATTACACAGGCTATTAAGGATACTATCCCGTATTTTTTAGGTGCAGTTAGTGAAGGGGCTTTGGCTTTAGAAAATGAGCGAAGCATTCTTAAACGGCAGTTGGTTATTGAAAAGCGAAAACTTGAAGAGAATAGATACTTGATGGGTGGCGGTTCAACACGAGCAGCTGTGTTGATTATAGAAGCGCAACAGGTCGGCTTGCTTGATGCAAATATTCCCATTGACTATCAAAACTATGGAAAATTGCAATCCGTTCTTGAAAGTGTTGAAAAGTGGAATCCAAGTATGGAAGATTTTGACGATGGAATGGACGAATTGACCTCCTTGCAAAGTAAACTGCATGAAGCTCAAAATGATTTGAATGAAATCAAAGAAAATCTTAATAGTGCAAAACGCTATTGGGGAGAAACAACTGGTTACACAAGTGAAGTTGAACACCAAAAGTTAAGACTTGAATCAATCGGATTGTTTGAGAAATTGGACTTTAATCCGGGAGAATGCCCATTATGTTTTGGAAAATTGACACAACCTCTTCCAAGTGTTGAAATGATAAAAAAATCTATCACTGCTTTGGATAAATCGATCGAGAGCGTTACAAGAGAACAACCAAAGTTGCGAACTTTTATTTCAAAGTTGGAAAATGATGAACAACAGAAGCAAGAAGAAATAAAAAGATTAAAAACCGAGATTGATAGCTTATACCAGCAGGAAGATGAAAAAGAAAAACTTCGTGATTTGAACGTCCGTAGAGGAAAAGTTATTGGTCGGATTAGTCTTTGGCTTGAAAGTGTGCAGAATGATGCTACATCGGAAGCTCAAGAGCAGCACATAAAAAAGATTGAGGAGAGACTAAATGAAATAGATGGTGCGCTAAATAGAGATTCTGTTGAGGAGCGTAAGCAGTCAGCACTGTCGCGGATACAGCAGTATATGACAAAATGGGCAGAAGAGCTGCAGCTGGAGCATAGCGATAGTCCCTATAGACTTGACTTGAACAAGATGACTGTAGTTGTAGACAAATCAGATCGCCCTGTGCCGCTAAAACAACTAGGAAGTGGCTCTAACTGGGTTGGAGTACATCTTATAACCTATTTTGCACTCCAATATTATTTTATCGAATCAAATCGTCCTGTTCCAAGATTTCTTTTTCTCGATCAGCCCTCGCAGGTTTATTTTCCTTCAGAACTTGATGAACAAAAGATAGACGAAGATGAAGTTAATAAAATGTACAAGTTCATAATTGACAGGACGGAGGAACTTCATGGCCAGTTGCAGGTCATAGTGGTAGATCATACTGCCGGAGAAGAAGATCAGTCCCATCAGTTTGTCACAGAGAGCTGGTGGAAAGACGATAAAAAACTCATCCCGGATGATTGGTATGAGCCAAATGAGGCATTGATTCCTGTATCTTAAAAATAGTAGTTGACTACAATAAAGCCCACAGGCTATCTAGCCTGTGGGCTTTGCTGTATTTTCAAATTCTAGAGTTCAAATACTCTACCAGTTCCCAAACCGTTGTCAACGGGTTACTTTGCCGTGAAATCGGCTCGATATCCTGATTCTGAAGCTGGCCGGCACGAGTTTTAGCTCGCTGGATTGCAGTGGATTGCAAAGGCTTCAAAACGTCAAAGTAATCCTTGTTTTTCTCATAATCAGGAAGTCTGCCCGGCTGTTTCAGCAATCGAATCAATGCTTGGCAATCTTCAACCTCTGTCTGCTGATTTACAAAATGTAGTAGGAACCACAGCTCAAAGGATGGATTGGAGTAGGCCAGATGGTAGCCTTCCTTTTGAGCGGACTGTTTGGCGCGCAGAAGTACCTCGTTAGAATTATCGTCACGGTCAAAGACGCACCAGATGGAATCGCCTTCATCGGGATAGTATGGATTATTGCCCATCGTTGCCTTGGCTTTCTGCACAAGCCTGTCAGCGGACTTATACTGCGAAGAAATCGGGATAATGTCAATATTGCACCCTCGGCTGCGGAAACGTTTGAAATAGCGGATCTCGGTTTCAC
>OAVB01001445.1_pt1 | contig 14309 bp, 16 predicted proteins | sample 1516871 | NCBI WGS metagenome assembly OAVB01 (sample SAMEA2580069, study PRJEB22360) | human gut metagenome | biome: human gut; feature: human-associated habitat; material: faeces | place: Denmark | collected 2008/2010 | reverse complement strand
TTTGCCTGCATAAGGGAGTAATATATCTTCCCCACGCCGCTGCCGTATTCTATCCTTGTTATTTTAAAAAGCGGCTGCTTTGTGGTAGCCTTGTTCCAGCCGTAATTTACCGAAAAGCAGCTGCCTGTTTTGCTCTCCCCCGTCAGCAGGTCTTCCATTTTCCAGTGATAGCTCAGAGTATAATAATCCGCCTGAACAGGGTGAGGCGTCATTTCCGTATAAAAGGATATCCGCACCGAATTTCCGTGGTTTGTTACATCCGGCGGCTCTGTTCCCTTAAATGACAGCAGATAGTCATTTGTATTGTCGGTGCTGCCCGATGCAACCGAGTTCGATAACTCCGCCCCACCCTCGGTGGAGTTATTCCCGCCGCTGCCTGTGGCAAGGTCATACAGATCCTTGTACTTGCTGCTCACGTTTACCGGGTCAAAGCCATCGCAGCCGTAGTCAGATGCTATATACACCCCCGGTTCGGAAATGCTCAGCTCATTTATCGCCGCCTGAGAGCTGACATTCACCGTCACCTTTCCAAAGCCGTCATACCCCTCAGGCGGGAGATACTCGCCGTTTTCCTCAACGGAAATATCCGTAAGAACAGGCTCTCTGCTGTCTGCCAGACCCAGCATATACCCCGCCATGAAGCTCATGAGCTTTCCTCCTTTGCAAATGTGATGTCCGTCTTTTTGCCGCCCTCCGACTTAAAGCTCAGCACATACACGCTGCCGCCGTACTTTATCTTTTTCACCGTGTCCGATACTGACTGCACATATTCGGGCATAATGCCGTCAAACATCACCCCGTCAAATTGGGTTATCCTGTCCGAAAGCGCCGAAAAGAACCTGCCGCTGCCTGCCCTAAGCTCATCGCCCTCTTCCACAAAGCCGATACCACGCTCGGTCATCACCGTGCAGCCGTATTTTCTTCCCTCTTCTATCCTTTTGCGCAGCTCATAGCCCGTAAGGTCGGTGTAGTCCGACTCGTCCTCGCAGATATTCGCAGCCCTTGCCTCGGCATAAGCTCCCTTGCCCGTAAAATGCACCACTGTCCTTGCGGAGATAAGCCCGCTTTCATGCCCCGTGAATATGAACTCTGTAAGCCCTTCCGGAGCGCCTGTTATAGCTATTCTTCCGCATGAAAAGGAGCGGTAGCTTTTCTGAGCCACAGCGCCGAGAACTGCCGTAACACGAGCTTTGTCCATAAGCCTGCCGCTTATTTTCAGCACATTTCGGAAGCTGTCGCTCTGACCCGCACCGTAAACCTCATTTGTGGCAGAATTTTTGCCATACACCGCCGTGAAAGGACCTTTTTCCGAATGAAGATACATTTTTTCGCTCCTGCTGTCCTCCATTCCGATGCTGCACGAGGCGGAAAGAAAAGGCGTGAATTTAAGCCTGTTGTCGTTGGAGCAGTAAAAAGCACCCACTGTATTTTCCGCAATGTGCGCCAGAATTTCACGGCATTTCTTTCCGTGAAGCTCCTCAAAATATATCTTGTCCGTGCAGAAGTTACCGCCGCCGAAGCCCGCAAAGCCGCACTGGGAAGCCAGATCGGCAAGCACCGATGAAAGCACATACGGCTCGTTTGAGCGGTTGTAAAGGCTGTCGTCAAAGTCATTTTCCGTCACTCTCATTCTGTCCATGGCATGGATCTCCAGCAGTCCCCCTCTGCGGCTTATGCGACTGATAAAATGCTCCGAAAACTCCAGCGGGTCTTCTCCCCCTGTTTTTACCGTCACAAGGGCGTTTGGCTCAAAGGTAAGGTCGGTTTTGAGCGCAACTATAAGCTCCGACTGCACAATGCCCTTTATCGGCATATTTTCTGCCGTCCTTATAAGCCTTGCGGACTGTATCCTGTCTGCCGTGATAACATTGCCGCCGATGGTTATAACAGGCGGTCTAAAGACCGTCCTCAGGCACAAAAGCCGCATGGAGCTTTACCTGAGCCGTCCAGAACTTTTCTCCCCTGTAAACACGGTCAAGGGAAAGCGAAAAGCCCGAGCACTGAAATTCCCCTGTTTTCTCCGTGGGAGCAGAATATGATACGCTGCATTTCTCCCCTGAAAGAGCCGCCGACAGCGTCGCCGCAGATGTGTCGTCCACGTCCGAAAGCTCAGCGGATATATCCACCTCATAGCCTGTCTTTTCCCTGACCTTTGCGCCGTAAATGTTCACAAACTCGCCGCCGTTGTCATACACCGACGATACGGAAATGCTGTACTTGTTTTCGGTGATGAACCTGCTCACATCGGTGCTGCCTATTTTCAGATATATTCCCATAGCCCCTCCTTACATCGAAAGCGTAACATCTATAACGTGTCCGAACAGCTCGCCGTCCGATACTGAGATATCCGTAACACTCATGCCGCATATCATAGGCTCCTGACCGTGCCCCGCATATACACAGCGGAGCTTTGAGCCGTTTTCCGCAGCCTTGACCACCGCTTTCTGCACTGCATTTTCCGAGCAGGCAGCAAATTTTATGCGCACCTTCAGGAAATCCGATACCGCCCGACTGCTCCACCCGTCAACAAAAGTGATGAGCTTTGTTTTTCGTGAAAGGTCGGCGCTTATGCCGTAAACCTTTTCCCTTACCGCCGTAAAATCCGAATATTCGGCGGTCTGCCCCTCAGAAAGGTCAATGCCGAAAACAAAGTCCTCCCCCGCAGAAAATCCGCCGCCTGTCAGTGCCATAGCCTGTCCGACCGTCATTCCCATTCCTCCCCTGCAATAATAATTATCTCTCTTTCAAAGCGAAAGCTCCCGTTAAAGTAAAGCACCCCCGGCGACGGCGCAGATATCCTGTAAATGCCGTCTCCACGATATCCGCAAAGCACATCTGCCGCCGTGTCAAGAGCTTCAAGAGCGGCTTTCCTGTCATCGCCTGCGGAGCAAAGCACCCCACGCATCTCGCAGAGCTGTCCCGCCGCCATTTTCTGCGCCTTGCCGCTTTTAAGCTCAAAGGAAAGCCCCTTGCCCGCTGCCGAGCCGCATACCGCTCCGATTGCGGCGCATATTGCCGAAATTATATTTTCTGTTTTCACACAGCCCCTCCAAGTCCCACTTCAAGATGATGAAGCTCATCGCCGCCGTAAAAATATTTCACCGAGGTTATCTCATATTCTGTGCCGTTGAAAACAACAGTGCCGATAAAATCTTCCCCCATGAACTCAGCGTCCTCCGGGGAGCTGTTGCGGCAGTCATAATAAAGCACACCGCACTTTTTCACATTCCTGCTGTGAATATCCCTCTGAGCCTTGCCGTAAACGCATATCCGCACATTGGAAAGCACCGTCTGCGAAATAAGCTTTCGATCCCCGAACGCAACCTCCTCAGAGTAGTTTTTCAGCACGCAGGAATGTATGAGCACCTCTTTTGGAATAGGATACATCTTACACCTCCATTCCCCTGTAAAAAAGCCCCGCACTGTCAAGCACAGCCTCCGCCTCGCCGCAGAGAGGTGCGGAAAATCTGTCTCCCCGAGAGCCGCCGCTCACAGAAAAGCTGCCTATCTTCACCGAGGAATATCCACCGCAGTCCTCTGCCCTGTCAAGGAAATCCGCCTGAACGCATACTGCAGTCCTGAAAGCTTCATCGGCTTCCGATACATCGACCACACACCCTCTCACGACCCTCTCCGCACTTGCAAGAAGCGGAGAAATTTCGCTTTCATCGCCCTTTCCCCCGTAAATATCCCTGTAATACGCAAAATCTACCGCCATAAACACTCCTTTCCAAGGGAGCATAAGCCCCCTTGATGTTTCGATATAAACTAATTGCTAAGCCGAAAATTCAGCAAACTGATTTGCAAATCAAAGTTACCGAGCCACGAATAAAATATTTCTCACATAACCTCCCAATGGGCGGCTGCGGCGACACGCCGCTTAGGTGGTGGAGTAGTGGCAGTAAATGCCCGCAGCCTTGGAGGGATAAACACTGCACAGACCATAGCTGCGATAGCCGTATTTCCAGCTGTCCGCATCGGGATTTGCCGCAGGGGAAATGATCTTGGGCACAGCGTGCTTGGTGAACTGGAGCACCGCTCCCTTGTGAACTATCATAAAGTTGATGTTCTTGCCATCAGTGTCCTTGGCATAGCCGCCGTCAGTCTCCCCCGATGTGGTGCCGTCATTGAGCTTTATCTTGGTGTAAAATCTGGACTGGGGAACAGTCACTATCTTATCAAAGGAAGCAAGCACCGCACGGGATTTTGTGGTGTCCATGTCATCAATAAGTCCTTTGAGCACAGGAGTGATGAACAGCACCCTGTCCTCGGAGGGAACTTCCGCCGCATCAAGAGCAGATACCGCAGTTCTCACCGCAGCCACAGCGTCCGCACCTGTGGAAAGCGCCGCCGAAGCAGAGCCGATGCCCGTTGTGCCCGCAAAGGAAGCAAAGCGGAAGGCATCAAGCTCAGGCACAGCCTTTGTGCGCACAAACTCCCCCGCAAGGGAACCGAAAGCAATGCTCTGGCTCTCCTCGTTGTCCATAGCATCAACGCTGAACATACGTCCTCTCTCGTAGTTGAACTGAACAGTCTGCCACGAAAGGGAAACATCGCCAGCCACATATCCGCTTGAACGGGAGTAGTCTGCAAGCCCGTCCATGGTGAGTTTGGGAATAACTATCTCGTTGGCATTTGCCCCCTCTCTTGCAAGGGAAGCGTCCGACTCAAGAACAGCAGTTCTCGCATTTTCCTTGTACGCCTCATCAAGAAGCGCAGCGTATTTCTTAGCAAGTGTAATTGTGTTAGCCATAATTTTTACCTTTCCTTTCAAATTTCATTTTGTTTCATTTTGATTTGTCAGTGAATTACTTCAGTCCGAAAGCCCTGCGCAGTACATCATCACCGTTCCCTTCCCTGCGTGACCTTACTCCCGTGGATATCTTCTGACCCGAGCCGCCGAATTTAGATATCCTGCCGAATATATCTCTCGCCGCCTCTTCAAAGCTCACTCCCCCCACAGCACGGGCGGAAGCCGCACAGATAATGTCCTCCGCCAGCTCACGGGGAATGCCCTCCCTCTCGCAGAAAAGCTGATTGCGAAGCTTTGCATTTTCAGCCGTCAGAGCCGCCACCTGCTCTTCAAGGGCATGGATATCAGCTGCGTTATCAACGTCAGCAACGTCAACATCTCCATTGCCCTCATCGGGAGAGATATCCCCACCCATATCTGTAATTTCATTTACAGACTTCTCGTTTTCTTCATTCATACCTTTTCCTCCTTTTCCTCCTTTTTGATCCTTTCTATCTCAGCCAGTGCGTCCTCCTCCGAGCAGTCCAGCACAGCCATGACCGCCGAAAGCCTGCTTTTAAGCCCCGCCGATACAAGTCTTACGTTCTGGTCGATTATCTCGCCCTTATCCACCGTCTGCCTGTCGGAAAAAGCCACCCTGACGGAAATATCACCCTTTGGTATATCGCCGCACAGCATTCCGCATCGGATAATGCTCTTCACCGTGCTTTCGATAAGCTCCGCCGCAAGGCACCTGTTCTGCTGCATTGTGATCTCCGTGCGTGTCTCCATGCTCTTGACCTCAGCCGCCGTTTTAAGTCCGCCCGAGGTGCTGAACGAAAGCGTTCCCGATGAAAGCCCCGTCTGGAAGCAGAGAATATCAAGCAGCGCATTTATAGCGTCAACGTGCTCCGAAACTCTCAGCTCGCAGGTGTTGTCGGATATTTTCAGGTCCTTTTCCTCGTCGCATTTAAGCGCCTGATACACTTCATCGTCCGTGTCGAAATACCTGCTTATCCTGCCCGTGTCGGGGTCAACCACCGTCCTGATGCAAGATGATGGCACGATTATCCTCTTGCGCCCCAGCACAAACTCCCGTGAGAAGCTGTCAAATGCGATGTCGAGAGCTTTCAGAGTGTCGGTGCAGTTTGCAAAGCAGCTCAGCCCCAGCATGGTCTCATCGGAGAGATTGTTCGCCCCCGCAGGTCGGAAGTACCCGAAAAGCGGCTCGCAGATGTCATACTCCGAATGTTCCGAAAGCCCATCAAACATCGTCTCCACAGGTATCTGCTCCCCAAGATATCCGTCTCGGGAGGAAAACAGCGCCCTGTCCGTGAAAATGCCGCTGCCGTCTGCGCCCTGCCGCTCAAAAAGAGTAAACGCCTCGCCGCCTTTGTAAAATCTGCTGCGAAATATGCCCTCCTTTATGCTGCCGCAGAAGCCGCCCACAGGAATAAAGCTGTCCGCCGATATGTAGTCGATGCCAATGTCCCCGTCAATGAAAACCTTGAGCGCACCTCCGCCCAGCGCATAAGCACGGCTGAAAAACGAGGGCATATTTTCCCAGAAGCCGTTGTCCTGGAGCACCCTTTCAACCAGCTCCTGCTGGCGGTGGTCGGCGCAGTAAATATCCGCCTGACTGCTGAACGTAAGCGCCGCCAGACTGTCGCACAGCACCTTTGCGCCGCCAAGCATGCTCATACGCCGCTCGCCCTTGCCGTAAAGCCCCGAGCGCTTCACATACGCCCAAGGCGGCTCACCCTTGTAAATATCGGCGCAGGCAGCTATCACCGTGCGGTAATATTCCTCTTCGTGGGGGATTTTCGCCTGGGGGAACGCCCTCTGCGCCTCCGAAATTATGCCCAATCACATCATTCCTTTCTATCTCATAACATCAAGGATATCCTTCATTCTCCGCTCCGTGGAATACTCCTGAGCGTCAAGGCTGTCAATGTTCACACTGCCGTCGTCCAGCCGCCTGTCAAGGCTTCCGCCCTCCCACACCGCCTGAGAAAATGCGGCAATAGTGTTCTTGCACTGTGCAAGAATTTTGTAGCGGCCGTCGCTTAAAACAGCATTGTAAAACCTTATTCTCTGGCTTATCTCGCCCTTTCGGGCGTTGTGTATCTCCACAGGCAGCCTTTCACGTATCGCAGCATTCTGCAGTCCTCTTATAAGCACCTGCTCCGCACTGTCGCAGTAAATATCCCTGAGCATGGGATATTTTTTCCTGACCCTTTTAACAAAATCCGCAAAATCCCGCTCCAGCTCCGCAGGGGACATTATCCCCTTTCGGTAATACTCCTCCAGAGTGTATATCTGCCTGTACCCCGCCGTGTAGCCCGTCACGTTGAACGCCGTGGCAGAGCCGTTTCCGCCGAAATCCACACCCATATCCGCCATGATGATGTTCTTTGCCATTTTGCAGATGAATTTCTCAGGGCAGTCCGCAAACTGCCTGTAAATGACCCCCTCAGCATTTTTCCACAGCCCCAGGATAAAGCGGTCGTAATAAACCGTCCCCGCATATTCCCTTTTCAGCGCCTGAGCAAATCCCTTGGGCAGAGCCGGATTATCGTCAATAGTGAAGCCCGATACCCTTACGCTGCCGCCCGGCACCCCTTTGTCAAGGAATTTCTTGAACCAGTGGGATGGCGACGCAGGGTTGCAGCTGCCGTCAAAAACCGAAGTCTCCCTGTCAAGCCTTGAACCTATCATTCTGAAAACGCCCTCGCTCCATGTGGTTATCTCATCGCCGTAGCAGTAGGAAAGGCTTGACCCCTGGAGCTTGTCCGCATTGCCGCTGCGCCCCGCACCGATAACAAAGCAGTCCCTGCCGAAAAGCCGCACATATCCGCCGCCCTTGACACGCCCCACAAGCTTCTCGCCGTATATCCCACGCATGGGTGAAAGGATATTCCGCTCAACGCTTGCCACCGTGTTGCCCACTATGGCGATACCGCCCCGAGGGTCGCTGATAAATATTCGCTGGGGAATGCGGTAGTAGTCAAGATACGTTTTTCCCGACCGCACTGCCCCCACCGAGATGTTCCAGCGGCAAGGCTCCCTTATGGTAACGCTCAGCACGCTTTTCTGTTTTTCAGTCAGTCCCAAAGCCGTCCTCCCCGAAAAATTTTTTCAGATTTTCCACCGCTTCCTCCTCAGAGATATCGCCGCCGAACACGCCATAGATCTTGCCCAGAAGCTCCAGCGCACGGAGCTTGTCATAAAGCTTCACCTCAATGCCCTTTGTGCCTGCCTTTATGGAAGCCACAGCCTTTGCAGACTGCCTGTTGAGCAGAGCCGTGTCCGTCACCGTCATGACCTGTCCCCTTTCGGGCAGCGTTTCAAGGGAAACGAACTTGGTGAAGTCGGAAAAAGCCACAGCCGCAATCTCCCCGATTATTTTGTCCTTTGATATTTTCCTCAACAGCGCCCTCCTTTCTTGTTGCACTACGCAAATCAGAACTTAAAAATAATTCTCCCATATGTACTCCCTGAGCAAATGTCCGTACTCCGCAAGGAAATCCCTTATGATATTGTCACGCACATTTTCAACCAGCTCTTCAATAAAGCAGTCCAGACACATTCCGAAGCGCTCGCACTCCTCACGCTCCGTACTTTCCTCACACACAGGGCAGTACAAAACCTTTTCCATACGCCTCACCTCCTTATGATTTAGCACTATGCAATTTTAAGCTTGCAGTTCTTATTTGCATCTTGCAAAATTATAATACCACACTATCCTGCGATTGTCAATAGCATTACGCAAAATTTCTGCCGTTTTTTGCAGATTTGTGGAATATATGCAAAAAATGCCGGTACACTTATTGCATTATGCAATTATATTTGCATAATACTAATACTAATCTTTAATCGTTCTATAGACAAAGCCGACAGATGAAATAAGACCAGTCTAGGAAAGCGACTGCAGGCGGGCTTGCCGCCCGGCAAGGGAGCTTGACGAAGAATGGGCTTATTTCAGCCGAGGATTTGTCTATAGGTTGATTGAGGATTAGTATAAGCACAAGGTAAAAAGTTTAGTCCACCAAAAATGCCGCTCCCTTTCGGAAGCAGCATTCTGTCATATTCGTTATCAGCTAAGCTCAAACATACCTGTATAAAGCTGATAATATTTTCCATGGTCTGCAATAAGTGCGTCGTGATTGCCACGCTCGATGATGTTTCCATGTTCAAGCACCATTATCGCATCGGAGTTTCTTACGGTGGAAAGTCTGTGAGCGATTACGAATACCGTTCTGCCCTCCATCAGACTGTCCATGCCCTTTTCGATGAGCGCTTCCGTTCTTGTATCAATGGAAGATGTTGCTTCATCAAGGATAAGAACGGGAGGATCCGCAACGGCCGCTCTTGCAATGGCAAGAAGCTGTCTCTGACCCTGTGAAAGGTTTGCGCCGTCGGAATAAAGCATAGTATCGTATCCCTCGGGCAGATGTCTGATAAAGGAGTCGGCATTTGCAAGCTTTGCTGCCTTGATGACCTCTTCATCGGTAGCATCAAGCTTTCCGTAGCGGATATTATCCATAACGGTTCCTGTGAAAAGGTGTGTATCCTGGAGAACCATTGACAGCGAACGTCTCAGGTCATCCTTCTTAATCTTGTTGATGTTGATGCCGTCGTAGCGTATCTTTCCGTCGGGCACATCGTAAAATCTGTTTATCAGGTTGGTGATAGTGGTCTTTCCTGCACCGGTGGAGCCTACGAATGCGATCTTCTGACCGGGCTTTGCGTAAAGGCTTATTCCGTTGAGAACGGTCTTGTTCTCCTCGTAGCCAAAGGTTACGTCATCGAACTCAACCCTGCCCTGTACCTTGGTGTAGGTTATGGTTCCGTCTGCCTTATGGGGATGCTTCCATGCCCACACGCCTGTGCGCTCGGAGCACTCGGTAAGTGTTCCGTCGGGAGCTTCCTTGGCATTTACCAGAGTTACATAGCCGTCATCGACCTCGGAGGGCTCATCTATCATATTGAAGATACGCTCGGCACCTGCCAGTGCGGAGAGAACTGAGTTGAACAGCTGTGAAACCTGAGAAATAGGCATTGAGAAATTTCTTGTGTACTGGAGGAATGCAACGACTGTACCGACCATTATGGGGCCGCTGAAGGAATGAACGCCCTTGATGGCAAGTATTCCGCCCACAACTGCGGTCAGTGCATACTGAACGTGACCGAGGTTGTTGTTTACTGGGCCGAGGATATTTGCAAAGGTATTTGCGTTTGTGGAAGCTTCGCAAAGGCGGTCATTGAGCTGCTCGAATTCTTCCTTTGCCTGCTTTTCGTGAACGAACACCTTAACGACTTTCTGACCGTCTATCATCTCTTCGATGTAGCCGTTGACAGCGCCTATCTCCTTCTGCTGCTCCTTGAAGTACTTACCGCTCTTGCCGCCTATCTTTCCTGTGAGGAAGAGAATGACAAACAGCATTCCGATAGATACGAGAGTGAGCTGCCAGCTGTAGTAAACCATCATAACGAACACGCCGATAATGGTAACAGCCGAAGAAATAAAGCTTGAAACTGCGTTGGAGAGCATCTCACGGATAGTATCGATATCATTGGTGTAGCGGCTCATAAGCTCACCGTGGGTATGGGTATCGAAATACTTTATGGGGAGAGTCTCCATGTGTGTGAACAGGTCTGTTCTTATCTTGAACAGTGTTTTTGTGGAGATATTAAGCATTATCCTTGAATATCCGAATGTGCAGAGAGCGCCGATAACATACACCAGCATCATCTGTCCCAGAACTGCCATAAAGCCTCGGTAAAGCTCGGCATTTCCGCTGTCCTTGATAAGGGGGGTAAGGTAATTATCTATTATTTTCTGGAGGAAAGAGGTTCCTATTACATTTGCAAGCGAGCTGCATATGATGAAAACGACTACCAGCAGGAGCAGCGCCTTGTACTCTGCCATATAGGAAAGTATTCTCTTGAATGCGCCGAATGCGTTCTTGGGCTTCTGCATAGGTCCTTGCTTACGTGGAGGCATTATTCTTCAGCTCCTTTCTGCTGTGAGTAGTAAACTTCACGGTAGATCTCATTATTCTTTATAAGGTTATCGTGAGTATCGAATGCGTTTATCTCGCCGTTATCGAGGACGATTATCCTGTCAGCGTCGCTGACGGAGGAAATTCTCTGGGCGATGATGATCGTTGTGGTATCTGCCAGCTCCTGCCTGAATGCGCTTCTGATCTTCGCATCGGTGGCAGTATCGACTGCGCTGGTGGAGTCATCAAGAATAACTATCTTGGGCTTTTTAAGAAGCGCTCTTGCAATACAAAGTCTCTGCTTCTGACCGCCTGACACGTTTACGCCGCCCTGACCCAGATCTGTATCGTATCCGTCGGGGAAGCTCATGATAAAGTCGTGAGCCTGTGCCTGCTTGCACGCTTCAACTATCTCCTCGTGGGTAGCATTTTCATTTCCCCAGCGGAGGTTATCCTCGATAGTGCCTGAGAACAGAACGTTCTTCTGGAGAACCATTGCAACTTCGTTTCTCAGGTTATCAAGCTTGTAGTCCTTGACATTTCTGCCGCCTACCTCAACGCTGCCGTCAAGCACGTCGTAGAGACGGGGAATAAGCTGAACAGGGGTCCTCTTTGCCGACCCGGTTCCGCCGATAACGCCGATGGTCTCACCCGACTTGATATCAAGATTGATATTCTTTACGGTGAGGTTATCCTCGTCCTTGGCGTAGCTGAAAGAAACATTGTTGAATCTGATGCTTCCGTCTGCGGGAACAAGTGCGGGGTCTGCATCGTCATCTCTGATCTCGGGAACTTCGTCGAATATCTCAACTATTCTGTGCATGGAAGCGAGGGAGATAGTTGTCATAACGAAGATCATGGAGAGCATCATAAGGGACATAAGTATCTGAGTTACGTAGCTGATGAAGCTGGAAAGCTCACCGACAAGGAATGTACCGCCGATAACCATATTTCCGCCGAAATAGATAACGGCAACGATGCAGGCATACATAATTATCTGCATTGCGGGCTGACCCAGAATAACGAGCTTTTCGGCATTTACCTGAGCGGCTCTTACCTCGTCAGCGGAAGCTACGAACTTCTTGCCCTCAAACCTTTCTCTTACGAATGCCTTTACAACTCTGATACCGATAAGGTTTTCCTGTACCTTGGAGTTGAGGGAGTCATACTTTTCAAGCATTTTCTCAAATCTGGGGAATGCCTTTGTTGTGATAAGTCCCACTGCAACGCCCAGAACGGGGATAGCGACCAGGAACACAACTGCCAGCTCTGCATTGAGGGAGATCGACATTATAAGTGCGACGATAAGCATGAAAGGCGCACGTACCGCCATTCTGATTATCATCATAAAGGTGTTCTGAACGTTTGTAACGTCAGTGGTAAGTCTTGTTACCAGAGAAGCTGTGGAGAACTTATCCACGTTTGCAAAGGAAAAATCCTGAACCTTGTCAAAAAGCTTCTTTCTTACATTCTTAGCAAAGCCCATGCCTGCCTTTGCGGCAAACTTTCCGCCCAGTGCGCCGCAGCAAAGGGAGAATATTGCCATGGAGACCATGATAAGTCCCATTTTTACTGTGAACGCCACATCGCCGTTGGCAATTCCCACGTCCACTATCTTTGCCATTACCAATGGTATAAGAACTTCCATCAGTACCTCGCCTATCATTACCACAGGCGTGAGAATGGTATATTTTTTGTACTCGCCCACACAGGCGAGAAGCTTTTTCAGCATCTGTTGACCACTCCTTTGTAGTTATTCTTCTTTGAATTTCTCTAAATTTTCTATTGCAAGCTTCATCAGGCGAATGAACTCTTCACGCTCATTAGGTGTCATACCGTTTGAGAGATACTGCTCCAATCGGCAGATGTTATCGTACATCTGCTTGCTTGTGCGAAGTCCCTTTTCGGTAAGGGTTATCCTCTTGATGCGTGCGTCCTCCTCGCAGACGCTTCTTGCAATGTACCCGCTTTTTTCAAGATTTCCCAGAATGCTCGCTACGGATGAGCGCTTTACCCCGAAATCATCTTCAAGATCACGCTGATACACACATTCGCCGTGGGCCGTGCGGTGAGCTATATAGGAAATTATCCTGCACTGCTCCCCTGTTATTATCTCGCCCTGTTTCATCATCATGGCATTGGTGGTATAGCGCAATGTTTTGGAAAGATGATTTATGTATCTGCCGATATGCTCATCCTCATTTCTATAGCCGCAGTCGGCATTTTCCATTTCATCAGCTCCTTTATTCCAAGAAAAAGAAAAATGTTAGACATCTATCAGTTAGAAGTCTAACATTTATTATAGCGGAATATAAAATCATATTCAACAGGTAATTTGTGAACAAAAGAACACAATCTCAAGAACTGCCCTTTGCACAATACTGCACATTTTCTAGGCAAAAAGTTTGTGCTATTTAACAAATTTGTCCGCAAACCACACGTTTTCTGCGGTGAACTCCCTGCCGTTAAGATACGAGAGAATGCCGCTGTCGGTGGTGAAATCAAATTTAAGCTTGTAGGAATAAAGCGCCTGAGTTTTGATGTTATAGCTTCGGTTCACCCTGTTGATGCCGTACTTTCCGTCACCCAGCAGAGGGCAGCCGATATATGCCATATGCGCCCTTATCTGGTGAGTTCTGCCCGTCATCAGCTCTATTTCCGCAAGGGTAAGAGTGCCGTCGGTCCTGAGCACACGGTACTTTGTTATTATAGTCTTGTTGGAGGCAGTCTTTTTGTCGGAAACGGTAACGGTATTTGTCTTGCTGTCCTTGAAAAGATAATGGGTAAGGGTGTCCGACTTTTTGGGCGGAACTCCCACAAGGATACAAAGATATTTTTTCTCCAGCTCCCTGTCCTTTATCTTCTGGTTGAGGATACGCAAAGACTCAGCATTTTTTGCCGCAATTACGATACCACCCGTGTTCCTGTCAAGGCGGTTGCAGAGGGCGGGAGTAAAGCTGTTTTCGTCCGCAGGGTCATACTCCCCTTTTGCGTAAAGATAGTGGAGCATACGGTTCACAAGGGTATCAACGGAACCGTCGTTATCCTCATGAACAACAAGTCCGTTTTTCTTATCCATCAGCAGGATATTTTCGTCCTCATACACCACGGTGATATCCGCAGGGGCTTTAAGGAACTCATACTCCTTTTCATCACTGCCGAAAAATTCATCGGGCAGATACAGCTCCAGCACATCGCCCTCGGAAAGTCGGGTGGATATCTCGCAGCGCTTGCGGTTGAGCTTGATGTTCTTGGTGCGTATACCCTTATACATCATGCTCTGCGGCAGGTTCGGAGCTGCTTTTTGTATGAACTTATCCACACGCTGACCTGCGTCGTTGGAATTGATAATGTATTTCTTCATTGAATTATATCTTCCCTGTAAATTTTATTGCTTTTGTTTTTATAGATTTGGCAGGCTGATTTATATATATGTATGACAAATTGGAATTTGTCATTCCTTCTTGTTCTTTTCAATAGCACTAATAGTGCAAGCAAAACCTGTAATCATTGAAAGTAGTATTGCTCCATCAATTGCTTCGTTCATTCCAGCACCAAAGAAAAAACCGACC
>OAVB01001435.1_pt1 | contig 14377 bp, 10 predicted proteins | sample 1516871 | NCBI WGS metagenome assembly OAVB01 (sample SAMEA2580069, study PRJEB22360) | human gut metagenome | biome: human gut; feature: human-associated habitat; material: faeces | place: Denmark | collected 2008/2010 | reverse complement strand
CAAGGTACTGAGTTTGCAGGATGGGCGCATCGAACCCCGTGAGCAGCTTCGCAGTGACGATGAGAATCTTGAGCGGATCGTCCGGGTCGCGGAAACGGTCAAGGAGCTTTTCCTCGGCATCGCGATCGCGACGATATGCCTTGTAGCGGTCTTCCTTGTCGTTGTTCGTGTCCATGACGATGGTGACTGCATCAGCGCCCAAGAGCTTGTCGAGCTCCTCCTTATACAGCAGGCAGCACTCTCGGTCGTAGCAGACTACCTGCGCCTTGAAGCCGTCGGGCTCAACCTTTGACTTGAAGTGCCTGGCGATGTGCTCGCATACCTTGTGGATGCGGTCGGGGGCCTTCATGACGGACTCGATCTTGACGCGCCTGGTGAGTTCTGCCTTGTCCTCTTTGCTGAGGTCTCGGGTCATTTCGTCAAAGGCGGCGTTCACGACCTCTTGGTTGACGTGGAGCTCGACGGGAACGGTTTCAAAATGGAGCGGCAATGTGGCGTGGTCGCGGATGGAGTCGGCGAAGGAATAGCGGCTCATGTAGCCGGACTTGTCCTCTTTGGCACCGAAGGTGTGGAACGTGTTCTTGTCGGTTCGGTTGATGGGCGTGCCGGTCAAGCCGAAGAAGAAGGCGTTTGGCAAGGCGAGTCGCATCTTCTCGCCGAGGTCGCCCTCTTGGGTGCGGTGCGCCTCGTCGACCATGAGGATGATGTTCTCGCGCTCGTTGAGAATCCCCACAACCTCGCCGAATTTGAAGATGGTGGTGATGAGGATCTTTCTCATGTCCTGCTTGAAGAAGGACTCAAGCTCCTCCTTGCTGCCGGCGCTTGCGAGGTTGGGGATATCGGATGCGTTGAAGGTCCCCGTGATCTGGGTCTCGAGGTCGATTCGGTCATCCACGATGACGACGGTCGGGTTCTTGAGTTCGGGGACCATGCGCAGCTTCTGGGCGGCGAATACCATGAGCAGTGACTTTCCTGAGCCCTGGAAATGCCAAATGAGGCCACGCTTCGGGTATCCTGCGCGGACGCGGTCCACGATGAGGTTCGCGCCCTCGAACTGTTGGTAGCGACAGATCAGCTTGATGCGTCGATGCTTCTTGTCGGTGGCGAAGAGCGTGAAGAACTGGAAGATGTCCATGACGTTCGTGGGGGTTAGCATGGACGCCATGCTTCTCTTGACGTCGGCAAGTGTGCCCTCGCTCTTCTTGTCGCCCTCATGCCAGGGTCCCCACATCTCGGGAGGCATGTTCACCGACCCGTAGCGATAGCATTTTCCTTCGCTGGCGAAGTTGATGGCGCTACAGACGAACATCTGCGGGATGCTCTTCTCATATTTAGCGATGTCGCCAGCGCCGTCGAGCCAGGTTATCGAATCGCGCACCGGCGTCTTGAACTCGCCGATGACGAGCGGAAATCCATTGACAAGAAGGACGAGGTCGAGGCGTTTGCCGCCCTGCTCCTGGGGGTAGACCCACTGGTTGGTGACGATGTACTCGTTTTTGTCAAGATCGCCGTCCGCCGCCGTGCCAAAGAAGCGGATGGGGACCATGCGGCCGTCTTTGCCGTAGGGGAATGAGTTCTCCTCGATGACGAGCTTTTTGAACCGCTCGTTGGTGGAGACCAGGTTCTGCGGACTTGTGGACTGAATGAGGGCCCTGAGTCGGTAGATGATCTCGTCGGCGCGATCGGGGTCTTCTGCGATCTCTGGGTTAAGCCTGATGAGGGCGTCCTTGACCATGGGCTCGACCATGACGTCGGCATGGCGGCGCGGGAGGGCTTCGGCAGCCACGTATCTCCAGCCAAGGCTGGCAAGCGCCTCGACGCTCATTTGCTCGATGGTGTTGTCCTCGTTAAACATCTCCGAGTCCTAACTCCTGGTTCAAGATTTTCTTCGTCGTGGCGTTTAGCTCATCGAGGGCCTTTTGTACGGCAAATTTCGATTTGTCGACCGAGGCGGCGAAGTCCAAGAAGGAACGTTGAAGCTCAATCGGCGGCAAGGGAAGTTCGATTTTGGCCATTTCTTTTGCGCTAATGTTGGCCTGACCAACGGCTCCTTTGGCCATCTTGCGAAGAAGACCTTTGCCGTAGCTGCTGTTCAAGAACGCCGACACATAGCCGGGCTCTACACGCTCATCGAATCTAACCCTGACAATATATCCCGCGATTACCATGGGCTCGTTCTTATTGAATACGCAGGTCTTGCCTACCTTTTCGCGGCTATTTGTCCTATTGAAAAGCAAATCTCCTCTTACAACTTTTGCGTTCTCAAGCTCCGCACCCGAAAGATCGATGTACTTAAGATCGGAGAGATCAAGCCTTCCATCGTCGGTCATATTGTTCATGCGGAGGTAATTAAATTCGCCACTATCAGAAGCCTTCTTTGAAGTCCCGTACCGTATATCAGCCGCGAGCTCCCCGATTGTAACTGGAGGACAATCGCTTTCTGTTGGATCGGGTCCACCAAACATCTCGACAAATTGTGATTTGACGACGTCATCGCAGGCTGTAAGCAGCTGCCTGTAGTGAGACCTCGTTTCTTGTGCGGTCCAGAGTATGTCGGCAAGATCTTCTTGCTTAGCGATGCTGGGAAGCTCGAATTCAAATTGCGAAAGGCTCTGCCACTTGACTCTTGGCGAGAGGGAGCCTGCCGAATTGGTGATGGCGTGCTCGAATAGGGCGTCGTTCTGGATGATGAACGGGAGCAGCCTCGGAGAGAGGTTGTCCTTGGGGGCGATGACAGTGATGTCTCCAGAGCAGATTCCGTCGAATGGAGCGACAGCCGCTTTACGCAGGTAGGCCCTGCGACGCCCGAACAGCACCTGCCCCTTTGAGAAAGCCTTAGTGAAGGTAGTCTTGACACCTTCGTCCCAATGGGCGAGTTCGACTTCGCCGGGGTCCAGATGCTCAAGGCCGACCGTCGGCAGCTCTTGGTCTACAGGGACCTTCTGTTTGATTTCGCGGGCCACATCGCCCAGGCAAACGTGGGTCATGTTACTCACCATCGTTTTCATGCAATTTCGCAGCAATATCATCGAGCAGGGACGCGGCCTCTGTGGAGGCGGTTCTCCAGCTCCCTATCGTTTCCTCGATGCTTCTATCGTCAGCGTTTTCATCATTGGAGGACTTCACGTACAGAGGGATGGAGAGCGAGAAAGCGTTGTCCCCGATCTTGCTAAACGATGCGTGGGATGAGAAACCTTCGATGTCTTCGTCAGATCGGTAAGCCTCGACGATTCTCTGGATGTGTCGAGGTTCAAGGTAGCTTTGCGCGTTCTTGCGGGTTACCTCGGCAGAGGCGTCCACGAACAGTATCTCCTTGCGCCGGTTCGGCGCTTTCTCGCTGCGGCAGATGAGGATGCAGGCCTCCATGGGCGAGTTGAAGAAGAGGTTTGCACCGAGTCCGATGACTGCCTCGACGAGATCGCTTCTCACGAGCTTTTCGCGCATCTCCGATTCCTCGTTACGGAAGAGTACGCCGTGGGGGAGGAGTATGGCGCACCTGCCGCTCTTCGGGTCCATGCTCTTGAGGATGTGTTGGATGAAGGCATAGTCGGCTCGTCCCTGCGGGGGCGTGCCGAGGAAGTTGCGGCCATAGGGGTCGGATGCGAACGACTCGCGATCCCACTGTTTGATGGAGTAGGGAGGATTGGCGAGCACCATGTCGAAGGTGCGCAGCTTACCCGCTTCGAGGAAGGTGGGGTGACGCAGTGTGTCGTCGTTGGCGATTTCGAAGTCCTCGACGCCGTGAAGGAACAGATTCATACGGCCGATGGCGGATGAGAGCTGGTTGATCTCCTGCCCGTAGGCGTGAACGTTGCGCCATTCCTCCCCGTGCTGCTTGAGGTGGGCGATGGCGGAGATGAGCATGCCGGCACTGCCGCAGGTGGGGTCGTAGATGGACTCGCCCGGCCTGGGTTGAAGGATCTCGGTCATCAGGTGGACGACCGTGCGGTTGGTATAGAACTCCTGGGCCGTGTGACCCGAGTCGTCTGCGAACTTCTTGATCAGGTACTCGTAACCCTGGCCGAGCTCGTCTTCAGGGCAGTTGGCGATGGACAAAGTCTTGGCGCTGAAGTGTTCGATCAGGTCTTTGAGCAGACGATCGGGAAGGCGCTTCTTGTTGGTCCAGGCAGCGTCACCGAAGATGCCCCGCAGCTTGGAGTCGTTGGCCGCCTCTATGGCGCGAAAGGCGTCGACGATGGCCTTGCCGACGTTCTCAGTGGTTTCTCGGATATCAGCCCAATGGGCACCGTCGGGAATGGCGAAGCTGTGGTTCTCGGGCAGGGCCGCGAACTCTTCGTCGCCGCCAGAGGCCTCCAGGGCCTCGTCGGTTTCCTCATCGTAGACGTCGGAGAGGCGTTTGAAGAATAGCAACGGGAAGATGTACTGCTTGTACGATCCGGCGTCGATGTAGGTACGGAGCAGCACTGCCGCGTTCCACAGATGGTTGTTGAGCTCCTCCTGGGGGATTCTACTTTCCATCGACGTAACCTCCCTTCACGAGGAGATCGAGGAACTTCTCCTCCGACTTTCTTGTTTTCTGGATGAGGTCGTAGAAGCGCTTTCTGGTCTCTGCCGGTGGCTCGACCTTCTCGCGTTTCCTCTCGATGTAGTTGTTCGCCGAGAGTACGTATCCCTCGCGCTCGATGTCGGCGAGCGTTGTGATGGCGCATTTCTCGATGACGGGTTCATAGGAGCGGTAGAGGGAGAGCATCTCCCGTGCGTCCTCTTCCGAGATCATGTTCTGCGCACGCTGGGCGGTAAAGATCTTGCTGCCGTCGATAATGCAAACGCGTCCCTGGTGCTCGGTGGACTTCTCGTTTCTGAGGAACAGCACGCAAGCAGATACGCCGGTGCTGTAGAAGACTCCGCTTGCGAGCGCGATAACGGCTTCAACCTTGTCCGACTTGATAAGCTCCTTGCGTATGGCGCCCTCTTTGCCGCCATGGAACAGCGCTCCTTGGGGTAGAACTACGGCGCAACGGCCGTTCTTCTTGTCCATGGAGCAGACCATGTGTTGCACCCAGGCGAAGTCTGCCGATTTGTCGGTGGGAACGCCCCAGACGTTACGGCCCCACGGATCCGAGGCAAACTCATCAGAGCCCCAGTTCTTAAGGGAGAACGGAGGGTTCGCAAGGACGCAGTCGAAGGTTTTGAGTGCATTGCCGTCGCGGAAGGCGGGCTCGCGTAGGGTGTCTCCCTGGGCGACGCGGAAGTCTTTCGCGCCGTGAAGGTAGAGGTTCATTCGCGCTATAGCGGACGTGCTGAGGTTCTTCTCCTGGCCGTAGAGCTTGCCGTAGGCGAGTTTTGAGTTGTCCATTTGCCGGACGGCTTCGATGAGCATGCCGCCCGTGCCGCATGCCGGGTCGTAGACGGTCTCGCCGGGCTTCGGCTCAAGCAGAGAGACCATCATCTTGACGATCTCGCGTGGGGTATAGAACTCGCCGGCGTTCTTCTTCTGCATATCGGCGAACTTCTTGATCAGGTATTCGTAGGCATCGCCCATCATGTCAGCGCTGTAGTTTTTGTTGCCGAACCTCTTTGCCGAGAAGTGCTCGACGAGGTCCTTCAGCCGCTCGTCGGAGAGCTTGCCCTTGTCTGTCCAGCTCGCGTCGTCGAAGCTGCTGAAGAGGCCGCTGAGGGTATCGGGGTTAGCGCGCTCGATACCCACCATGGCGTCAACGATTGCTTTGCCGACGTTCGCGCCGGTATTGCGGACGTCCTGCCAATGACAGCCTTCCGGCACCTCGAAGCTGTGATTCTCGGGCAGTGCGGCGAAGTCCTTGTCGCCATCCGAAAGCTCCAATGCCTCGGCGGTTTCCTCGTCGTAGACGTCGGAGATCCGCTTGAAGAAGAGCAACGGCGTGATGTAGCTCTTGTACTCGTCTTGGTTGATGGGGCCTCGCAGGATGTCGCAGGCCCCGAGCAGGTGGTTTCCCAGCTCGGATTTGCTTATTGGTTCTTCTGGCATTCAGGTACCTATGAGCTCAAAAAATGAAATTACAGCTCTAGTGATTATACCGTCATATTTGTCATGGTAAATCTCCTGCGCATCGTCGTTCAATCAAGCGGTTCGAGCGACGGTCTGAGCTTGTAAATCACAATTTAGCTACTGGAGGTGTGCGGCATGACAAGGTATAGATTCGACCAGATAGCCGAGAACAGCACCGCCAAGAAGAAACCCGAGGAAAGCGATCGCAACCGGTATGTTGGGTTGGAACACCTTGATCCGGGCACTCTTGAGGTGACCCGTTGGGGCGCCGAGGTTACTCCCAAGGGCGACAAGCTGCTCATGAAGAAAGGCGATGTCCTGTTCGGCCGCCGAAGGGCCTATCAGAAGAAGGCCGGCATAGCACCCTTCGATGGCATCTTCTCGGCTCACGGGATGGTGCTGCGCCCGAAGGCCGATGTCGTCGATCCGATGTTCTTCCCGTTTTTCATCAGCTCCGACATATTCCTTGACGAGGCAATACGGGTTTCCGTCGGCTCTCTTTCGCCGACGGCAAACTGGAAAGATCTTCGGACCTTGGAATTTGACTTGCCCTCGCCGGGAAAACAACGCGAGCTTGCCGGCATCCTCTCGGAAGCCGAGAGCCTCAAGGGGCATTATCGTAAGATGCTCACGACCTGCGACGACGTCGTCAAATCACAATTTGTCTGCCGGAGGTGTGCGGCATGACGAGATATCTTTTGGGCGATCTCGTTCGCAATTGCAAAGAGAAAGTCGATCGCGACAACAACCCCTATGAGTATTTTGTCGCCGGGGATCATATGGAGACAGAACGCCCCAGGCTAACCATGCGAGGGCGCTTCGATGAGGCGGACGTAGGCCCTGCCTTCATTAGGCTTTTCAGGCCCGGCCAGGTTCTTTATGGCTCGAGGCGTACCTATCTCAAAAAAGTTTCCGTAGCGGACTTTGAGGGTGTGACGTCCAACGTGACTTTTGTTCTCGAAACGAAAGACGAGGAGGTGCTGCCCCAGAGGCTTCTTCCCTTCTTGCTGTTGTCCGACCGCTTCACAAGCTATTCCATTGGCAAGTCGAAGGGTTCAACCAACCCGTACGTTCTATTCTCGGATCTCGCAGATTTTGAGGTTGACCTTCCCGGGCCTGTAAGAGTTGCCGAGATTGCAGACGTCATGTGCGCTGCCGAGCAGGTTAAGGAGAATTATCGGAGTGTACTCGCAGTCTGCGACGACGTCGTCAAATCACAATTTGTCGAGATGTTCGAGAGCAAGGAATATCCGAGCAGCTGCCTTTCGACTCTCGTGTCGTCGATGAGAAACGGCCTGTCTCCATCGAAGTCAGGATCGCATCGTTCGAAGGTTCTTACTCTATCCGCCATAACCCAGGGGCACTTCGACTCGTCAGCGTGGAAAGACGGCTTCTTTACGGAGGAACCTCCTGCCGATAAGCGCGTCTCAAATGAAGATTTCTATGTTTGCCGGGGCAATGGAAACAAGCATCTGGTTGGAACAGGCGAATACTCGAATGGACCAATGAAAGATATGGTTTTCCCTGACACAATGATCGCGGCAAGGATTAAACAAGAGCAAATCATCTTGCCTTATTTACGGTGTGCTTGGAATCGGCCTTCGACTCGCAAGCAAATCGAGGCATCGGCGAAAACCACCAACGGAACATTCAAAATCAACCAAACAGCTCTCGGCAATATCAAGCTTCTTGTTCCGCCTCTCGAGCTCCAGCAGGAGTTCGCCGACTTTGTCAACTCGGTCGACAAATCGAAATTTAAGTTAGGTATCTACGGTGGGATGCTTTGACGTTGCGCTGGTCGACCATTGCGTACCTTAATGTGGTGTCTATTTTTTTATGGCCAAGGAGCACCTGGACTTGTTCGATGGGCATTCCTTTGTCGATTGCCTTTGTAGCAAGCGTTCTTCTGAACTTATGAGGGTGGACCCTTCCTAAATCAAGCTCGCGCCCCAGTTTTCTAAGCAGCGCCTCGACGCCGCCAATTTGTAGCCTCTCGTGTGGCGCCTTGCTCGACACGAAGAGTGCTTCAGAGCTGTCCATTCGGGTTGACAGGTAATTCTCAATATGGACTTTAGTCTTTGCGTCAAAATAGACGATGCGGTCCTTATTTCCCTTGCCGTGTACGATGCACTCACGATTGATGGTGTCGATGGAGCTCCTGTCCAACGAGACAAGTTCGCCCACACGCATGCCCGTGGAGCGCAACAGGTCGATCAGGGCAAGGTTTCGGGGCGACCCGCAGTTATCGCAGAGAATCTCAACGACTTCATCGCTATACGTTTCCTTTATGGGTTGCGGAGCCTTGACTCTTTTAATGCGTCTAACCGGGCTCTTAATGATATGGTCCTCGTCTTCGAGCCATGAATAGAAGCTTGAGATGATTCTTCGGACATTGTCGACGGTGACGCGACTGACGCCGGCTTTTTGCTGATAGTCGGAAAGATAGGACCTAATCTCTTCGGTTCCTAGGTCGCAAGCTGGCGTATCGAATGATTCAAGCATTTTATTGATGGTGGTTTCGTAGTAGGAGATGGTCCTATCCGAGCAGCCTTCGAGGCGTTTTGCAGACAGAAATAGATCTAGGAATGATTCGCTTTCACCGTCGCCGCCGTCTTCAGCTAATTGGCTTTCATCGAAAAGGCAGTGCGATAAAACCTTTTTGAGCTGGTGGTTCTGCTGCGTGGTCAGGTAGGGGAGCATGAGGCGGGTAATTTCTCTAGCCGTTTTCGTGAGATCCATGGTGGCGTCCTTCCTTGCGCGGTGGGTGGCGCTATTTCCCTTTGTTTACCCGTGCGTTATGGAAGGGATGCCGGGTGGCACTTCCGCTAAGCCGCGTCAGGGAGGTCCATGAGACCTCGCGCATCCCCCGCATCACTCCGGTGCGGCTTTGCCTGCAGAGCGAGATGTTCAAGTGCGTTTTCTTAACGGGGGCATCTAAATGTAAATCGGTATCCAATTCCGCAAGAGACTTTGCTGAAAGCAATGTACCAGCCATCAGAATTCGCTGACATAATAACGATACGGTGGCTTTTGACGAAAGGCGAACGATGAATGCCGACGCCCAACTAGAAGAGGCAGTTGCGTTGATTGACGAACAGATTGCCTCTGCATTGCGAACGACTTACAAATTTAGGGAGCACTGGAATGGCGAAAAGCTCCGGAGACGAATCGGCGGTTTTGCGACGCTGATTCAGCCATCGCAAGAGCAGGTTGAATACGATTTCTTTAAGGCATCTATCGAGTTTTCCGTTAGAAATAACATAGTCAATCCAATACTCGGATCCTTGTTCGCTCTCTATGGTATTGACGCTGCCTGGCCGAAGGGCTCGTCTGTTGTTGGGTCGAATAATGAGAGGCACGAAAGTACGAACCCTATTGAGTTTCTAATTTCAACAAATTGCGAAACCGTAGGGTATCGATACACCCTTCCGGACTCGTTTACGGCTATGAAATTTGATGAAATCCTAAATGCATGGGGAATCAGCAGGATTGTCGTTATCGACTGGTCTGCAGCAGAGATTGAGGGGCTAAAACGATGTCCCAACGAGTTGCGTGTCGAAGGATTCGATAGCGTATTCCAAATGCCATCGAGCGGCTTTTTCAAAAAGTTCTTCCCAGAGGATCTCTACGATGAGTTTGTTTATCGCGTTCGAGATGCAGTTGCCAGGGTAGAGGATATCATCGGTCTCCAGGCCATTTCTAGCCTCTCCATGCCTCGTTTGGCGCCATTCAGGGCTTCGTTGGTAGATGAAGTTCGTCGTACTGTTGACGGCTTTTCTGAGTCGAATTACACGGTTCAATCAAATCACACCACGTTCAGGCTTGTCGACGAAGATCAAAAAGTGCTCAATAAAGCTTTCTTCGATGATGGACTCGGACACTGCCTTGCTGGAACAAAGGGCTTTGCAAGATGTCTTACTACATCGGAGTACCTGCACAGGTCTTTCTTGCGGGGCGGAGAGTTCGATTACACTTCAATTGTTTGTGGCTATATAAAGGCGGTTGAGCAGCTCGCATATGAGCTTATGCTTGCTACGCTAGGCGAGCCGGGATCAGAAAAACTCTTCATTGCCACAGCTAAGAAAGGAAATAGGGCAGTCGTATACAAGAGACCATTCGATTGGTCTCGAGAGGCTAAACACATCCAGTTCGTCGAATCAAATAAGCGGTGGTTTTCGACAACCTTGGTCGCTCTTGCGAATCTTCTCCATGACAATAAAGAGGCTTGGAGGATTAGCGACGAGGGAAGACATTTCGTGCTTCTCAAGATAAGGGATTTTGCAGGTAAAGATAGGAATGGCTATTTCCACAAGGATAACTTTACGGATTTGGATGAAGTTAATAGGATTAGGCAAGATGCAATTGCGCTTCTGTATTACCTATTGGGCGGTTATGTTATCCCAGGAAGCAAGGAAAAGGCGCTGGAAACGCTTGGATTGAAGCACGTTTCCTATAGCGAAATGTATATGAAGCTAGCCGAGATACCTTTGACTGACTTTGTTTTGGAGTTTGAGGGTCGAAATCCTGTGAAAGCAGTTAGGCCCTTCGAGCAACCTGCCATAGAGTATGACGGCTACGGTCTAGTCTCTTCGAAGGTGCTTTTTGTTAGAGTTGACAGCTATCGTGGCGCCCGTGAACGGGAATTGACTGAGGCTGCCAGCAAGGATGACCTCATCGTAGTTGGTCGCGATAATATGCCGTCTAAGCTGTTCTTTGTAAAACGTAACGGCGAACGGGTGCGGTTTTGGTAAGAAAACGGCACGCGAACGAGAGTCCGCGTGCCGACGCGCTTCCGTCGTTTAGCTGCTGGGCGTCTCGTTGCCGCGATACTTAAAGTATGCGGTTGCGATAGCCACAATAGCATCTATAACGGCGAGAACGACCTCATCGTTAGGCGTGTACTTCATCTTTTCCTCCTTTGTCGGGATTCTAAGCTGACGTATGCCAGCAAAAAGGAGGTCGTAAGCGCTAACGCTATGATAACCGATGCTCATTTAGCTATTGTCTAATATCGCCAAATAGTGAAGGTGCACGTATTATTTGTGATAAGGACGCTAAAAGACTATTTGCCTTTTAGCTCTTTGCGGATACTGACCACGCGGCTTGCCCACAATCTCATCTCCAGTGTTTTGATTGACGGGGCAATTGCAGGCGATGTAAATAAGAGGGGACAACCGCAAATGAAAGCAACCGAGGCAAATCTACTCGACCTTATGGGCGTGGCGAAGATGCAGTTTGTCATTCCCGTGTACCAGCGAGTTTACTCGTGGAGCGTAAAAGAGTGCGAGGTGCTTTGGGATGACGTCATGCGCGCTGGCCGTGATGGCGTATCGCACTTCGTGGGGTCGATGCTCTATATCCCCGAGTCCGAGAGCTCTGCCACGAGTATCTCGCGAGTGCTTCTGATTGACGGACAGCAGCGTCTGACGACGTTTTCGTTGATGATTGCTGCCTTGGCTGACTATCTGGAGAGTAATCCCGACAAGGCCGGCTTCCTTGGAGACCTCAAGATCTCAGCGCTGCGGAAGAACTACCTCTTTAACGATGATGACTACAACGGTCTAGCGCGCTACAAATTGGTGCTTTCGCAGGACGATAAAGAGACGCTGTTCTCCATCGTGTCTAGGTCACCCGTGCCGGATGAAAAATCGGATCGCATTGTCGAGAACCATGCGTTCTTCCGTGAAAAGATGCACGGGAAATCATTCGACCCTGCAAGGCTTTGGGCGGGGCTAAACCGCGTGCAGGTCATCGACACTAAGCTCACCGCTGGCGTTGATAATGCACAGCTCATATTTGAGTCCATGAACTCCAAGGGCAAGCCGCTCACGCCCATTGACCTCATCCGTAACTACGTTCTAATGTCGCTTCCCAACGACGAACAGACCAAGCTTTATGAGGGTTATTGGCATCCACTCGAGTGCTTGTTCGGAAAAGGCGGCGAGGACGAGTTCAATGCATTTATCTGGTACTGGCTGTGGCTTAAAGTTCCCAATAGGATGCCGAAGGAGAACGAGGCCTACTACGAGTTTAAGCGCTATTTCGCCGACGACTACGATGGTGACACCGAGGGCCTGCTTAAGGAGCTGCGTGGGTATGCACATAGATACGCCAGTCTGTTCCTTGGTAAGGAGAAGGACGACGGACTACGTCGAGTGTTCGGCAGAATCGTAAGCCTCGACGTGAAGCAGATAAGGCCCCTCTTAATGTTGCTTTACTCGGTTTACGAGGGGAATGGGCTAGACCGCAATGCGTTTCTGCGTATCTGCGAGACTATCGAGTCGTTCCTGTTCAGGCGGGCGGTTTGCGGCAGGCTTACCACGGGCCTAAATAATTTCTTTGCCGGCATGTATCGCAATCTCGAGCAGCAGGACGATATAGAGGAGTACGTTACGGCGATGCTCCTTATCCACAGTAGCGGTATGACTGCGTACTTCCCGACAGACGAGCATTTTGTCGAGGAGTTTAAGACGCGTGACTGCTACAACCGCTTCTCCAAAAAGCGCTATTACCTGGAGCGCATGGAGAACTGGCACCACCCGAAGGAGTCCATCTCGGCTGACGATTACCAGATCGAGCACGTCATGCCCCAGACGATTGATGATGAGCACGGCTGGAAGGAATCGCTTGGCGAGAACTGGGAAGACGTCCACGACAGGCTGTGCAATAACTTGGGAAATCTAACGCTGACGGGCTACAACCAGGAGTACTCAAACCGGTCGTTCTCGGACAAGCTCAGTCTTCCTGGCGTGGGGCTTAAGTGCAGTCCGCTCCACCTGAACAAGTTGATCTCCTCGCATGAAAAATGGGGCGAGGCGGAGATTGGGCAGCGCGCGGACGAGCTGGCGAAAGAGGCATGTGAGATATGGAAGTATCCCGACCTTCCGGCAGATGTCGTCGACAAGTACCGTCCTTCTCGCGGGGAGTCTGACGAGGCTCCTGTCTGGACTCTGCAGGAGAATCACCCCACTTTTGCTGAAGGCGGACTCAACCAGAAACTTTTCGATGAGGTACGCGAGTCCGTTCTGAGTGGTAACCCTTCGTGGGAGTCCTACATAGCTAAGTACTATGTAGGCTTCAGGTCGGGCAAGCGAAAACTGCATGCCGTGCTAGAAGGCAGGACCAGCAACGGTGGTTGGATTGCCGTTGGCTTGGCAAAGAGTGTGGATGATCTAACGGATCCAGAGGACATGTGCCAGGACAAGCGTACGCAGGGTGGATTTGGCCCGGGCTTACCCACTTACGTTGCGCTTCGGAATGTCGATGACATTCCTGCGGTGCTCGATCTCATAAAGCAGTGCTAGGTTGAAGGCCGGGAATCTAGTTCCCGGCCCTTGCCAGCTCAAAATCGTCGATGGCTCGTCCGCCCGTCTACACCCTTACGATCCTGCGGGCCGCACTCAGCAGCTCGTACTCCCTCTGGCTCCACTGGTACAGCTCGGTCACGCGTACGGCGTCGCGGCACAGGTCCAGAAACACCTCGGCGCCCTCGCAGAAGCACTCGCGGGCAAAGGCGCCGGATCCGTCCGCAACGCACGCGCCGTCGGCAAAGAGCTTCCAGCTGGACGGCTCGCGCGAGTCGTCTCCGAGCAGCTTGATCTGCAGAACATGTGGGCCGCCAGCGGCACATGGCCCTTCTTCCAATGCCTGCACCGTAAAGCGCATCTGGAGGGACAGAGTATAAAATCCGGAAAAGTGTCAAATTCGATGGGCAAATTATCCGGAAAAGTGTAGCTGGATGACAAAACAGCGCTTAGAAGCTGGTGCTGAATGCGAGATCCTGCGGCTGCCTTCAGCTCTCGCTACTCGTCGTCCTCGTCGTTGGGGTCGCCCTTGAGGGTGTTGATGTCCAGGTACTGGTTATCGGCCTCTTTTTGCTGGGTCTCCGACTCCGCTTGGGTGGGGCCGCGGAACAGCTGGAATCCCTCAAACGCAATGACACCGAGCAGGGCAATGATAATGGCGATAAAGGCAACCTTGACTGCCTGCGGAAATTCCGAGAAACGCAGCGCCTTTTCCTCGGCGTAATAATCGGCGAAGCGCTCTTCGCCCGTGCTTTTGGTATATGCCGGTGCGGGCGCGGCCTCCGGGTCATATTCCGGTGCAGGCGTGGCAGCGTACGGATCGTTGAGATAATCGCTCGATGCGGTGTCATAATCCTCGGTCTCGATGCGACCGTTGCCAGCATGGCCATCGGAATAATCGGAATATGCCGCACCGCCCTCATAGTCCGCGGCGCTCGTGTTGGCGGCAAAAAGCGGGTTAACTGGAACATCGAGCGCCGGCATGCCGGTAGAGGTCTCATCCAGATCGGCTGCAGCCCAGGAATCGTAGGCAACCTGATGGGCAACGGGCTCATCGAGCCTTGCGACCGGAGGCTTGCGTGCC
>OAVB01001414.1_pt1 | contig 14604 bp, 13 predicted proteins | sample 1516871 | NCBI WGS metagenome assembly OAVB01 (sample SAMEA2580069, study PRJEB22360) | human gut metagenome | biome: human gut; feature: human-associated habitat; material: faeces | place: Denmark | collected 2008/2010 | reverse complement strand
GGCAAACAACACATTCTGCCTTCCTGTTCCTCTTCCGCCGCCCAGCCGCTGTTTCCCCACGTAGTGAGAAACAGATATTGGGCAGTTTCTTCATGCCGTTGCAAAGCGCTGTCCAGACTTTGTTTATTGTCCGGCATAAGTTGGCAAACCGCCATATCGTCAGGAAAAGATTCCAGCACTTTAAGCCAGGAAGACATACCGTAGCCGGCTGCCATATTCCTTTTGTTCTTGTGCAGGGCATGGTAATAATGCGTAGAGACTTCATCGAGTAAGCTGATACGCGCTTGTTCGGCAAGTTCCCGGGTTTCTGCCAAAAGCTGCCGGTATAGTTTCTGCCGTTCCGGATCGTTTACGCCCTGGCGCATATACTGTAACATGTATTGGTAGGACACTTTGGCCTGTTCCAGACGGTTGCGAAGAGTCCAATCGTTACAGTTCCATAAAAAGGCCTCCAGTTGTATCTGCGCCTCTTTCAGACGTTTCTGTTCCAGTAAGCTGACTATATGTTGGTATTGCTCTTGTATGGCTTGCTCGTTCATAAGATTGTATTCATTAAGTGATTATACTCTACAAATGTACAAAAAGAATGCCAAAATGTTTGGTGAGGGTTAAAGAATCAGAAACGAACCTGCAACTGTGCTTGCAGCAGGTTGGAGCTTTCTCCCTTGTGAGGGTCGCAATAAGTATATTGCGCCTGCAAGCGGCATTTGGGATAGAACCACCATTGCACACCGGCTACATAGTTACTTTGTTTGTAATCCTGCGCTTTGTCTTTGTTGAAGTAGTCGTAAGATGCTATAACGTCGAACTTGGGAAACACGTGTACGGATGCGGTGGCATAGTATCCGTCGCTTTTTATATGCCCGTCCTTGCCGGCAAGATATTCGGTACGCAGGCTGACGGGTTTTGTCTGGATGGTAGCTCCTGCCGACCAACGGTTACGTACATAACTGTCGCCTGCAGCAATGTCCGGATTGACGGAAGATGCGGCTACTGCGCATCCCTTGCCCTTGATGAACGAACCGCCTACCGACAGCCAGTCGAGCGGGTGAACCATCAGGCTGCCTACTATGTCTTTGTGATTATTCTTGTCTTTCAGATTGATGCCTTGTCCGTTCATGACGGCAAGGTTATAACTAACCTTTTTCTTGAAAAGGTCACCGTAAATAAGGAGTCCCATATCACGGCCGCTATTCGAACCGTACAGGGGATCGCTGCCGTTGATACCTGCCAGATAGTTGACTGCCTGCGAATAACAGTTTATCAGTTCGACAAAACAGGGCGACATGGGATTCTCAATGGTGTACATCGTCTTGAATTGCCCGATACGGGCTGTGAGTTGGGGCAGAAACTGATATTCCGTATAGGCTTCCAGAATCTTTCCGGTGTTGGCGAAGCTGTACATGAAGTAGCACGACCATTTGTCGGTAATCTTACCGCGTGCCATGAATATAACCCGTTTGAGGTCGAAAGTATTGCTGGCTTTTTCGCCGGCATCATCATAGGTATATCCCACTTGGGCATAGCCTGCCAGACTGATACGTTCTTTTAGTGTATTCACTACATCATTCAGGCACGCATCCTGGGCTCTTAGTGTATATACGGAGAGAAGAAGAAAGCAGGATAGTAGAATTCGTTTCATGTGTCGGATATATAATTAAAAAAAAAGCAACCCTTTTTTCAAAGAGCTGCCTTTTGTATTAATGAGATTCTTTTTATTCGTTGATAGCAGCGATACCCGGAAGAACTTTTCCTTCGATTGCCTCGAGCAATGCACCGCCACCGGTAGAAACGTAAGAAACACCGTTTGCCAAACCGAACTTGTTAACGCAAGCTACGGAGTCGCCACCGCCTACGAGTGAGAATGCGCCGTTCTTGGTTGCTTCTACGATAGCTTCACCTACCGAACGTGAACCGTGAGTGAAGTTCTCAAATTCGAATACGCCTGTGGGACCGTTCCAAAGGATAGTCTTGGAGTTCTTGATAACTTCAGCGAAAATCTTTTCAGTTTCAGGACCTATATCCAGACCTTCCCAACCGTCAGGTATTTCGTTTACTTTGCAGAACTGAGTATTGGCGTCATTGGAGAATGAGTCGGCTATTTTGGCGTCTACAGCTAGTACGAGGTTCACACCTTTCTCTTTTGCCTTCTTCAACAACTCGAGAGCCAAATCCAGCTTATCGTCTTCACAGATGGAAAGACCGATTTTACCGCCTTGGGCTTTGGTGAAAGTATAAGTCATACCGCCGGTGATAATCAGGTTGTCTACCTTATTCAGCAGGTTTTCGATGATTTCGATTTTGGAAGATACTTTAGAACCACCCATGATAGCAGTAAACGGACGTTTGATGTCATTCAACACCTTGTCCACAGCTTTCACTTCTTTTTCCATCAGGTAGCCGAACATCTTGTTGTCTTTGTCGAAGTATTTAGCGATCAATGCCGTAGAAGCGTGTGCGCGGTGTGCGGTACCGAACGCGTCGTTTACATAGCAGTCGGCGTAAGAAGCCAATTTCTTGGTAAATTCTTTCTGGCTCTCCTTAACGGCAGCTTTGGCGGCTTTCTTTTCTTCGTCTGTCGCATCTTCAGCCAAACCGCGCGGTTTGCCTTCTTCTTCAGCATAGAAACGGAGGTTTTCGAGCAACAGCACTTCACCCGGTTGCAGAGCAGCAGCTTTTACAGCGGCTTCTTCGCCCATGCAGTCGTTAGCAAACTGTACTTCAACACCCAGCAGGTCTGACAAATGTTTCAGAATATGCTTCAAAGAGAACTTGTCAGTCGCGCCTTTCGGACGGCCGAGGTGAGAACCGATGATAATACTGCCGCCGTCAGCCAAAATCTTCTTCAATGTAGGAAGAGCGGCACGCATACGGGTATCGTCTGTAATGTTGAAGTTTTCGTCCAAGGGCACATTGAAGTCCACGCGAACGAATGCCTTTTTTCCGGCAAAGTTAAATTGGTCAATTGTCATAATACTCTATTTTTATTTAAAAGTGTTACTATTTTCTTTTTGTGACGGCAAAGTTAGTATTTATTTCTTTTTTGCGCTATGAAATCATTATTTATTCTTCCCCTTCATTGCTCTCTTTGCTAACTTTATACTTCCGGCAGTAATATTTGCACATCAATTGCAAACCGCAGTTGTCACATTGAGGGGTACGCGCCTGACATACATACCGTCCATGCAGGATGAGCCAATGGTGGGCAATGGGAATCTCCGCTTCCGGAATATGCTTGACCAGCTCTTTCTCTACGCTGAACGGGGTGGTACATTTGTCGGACACTAATCCTAAACGGTGGCTGACACGGAATACATGGGTGTCTACCGCCATGGCGGCTTTGTTGAACACAACCGACTGGATTACATTGGCCGTTTTACGTCCCACGCCGGGCAGCTTTACGAGCTCTTCCAGCGTATCGGGTACTTGGCTGTCAAAGTCTTTCACCAGCATCTTGGCCATGCCCACAAGATGCTTGGCCTTATTGTTGGGATAAGATACGCTGCGTATGTATTCGTATACCACTTCCGGGGTGGTGGCGGCAAGAGCTTCGGGAGTAGGAAAGTCCCGGTATAGTGGGGGAGTTATCATGTTTACCCGTTTGTCCGTGCATTGGGCGGAAAGGATTACCGCAATCAATAGCTCATACGGATTGTCGTAATGCAACTCGGTTTCCGCTACGGGGCGGTTTTCCCTGAACCAGGCGAGTATTTTTTCGTAACGTTCTTTTTTTCTCATCGTAATTTGTTTTTATGATAATGAGGGGTAACCTTGCCATTGAAGTAAAGCATGGAGATTATCGTCAGGCAGGCTCCGAAAAGATAAGCCTTGTCGAAAGTGCTGACCTCGGCGATATATCCGCCTGTCAGCATACCGATACCTATTCCTACATCCCATGAGGTCAGGTAGGTGGAAGTTGCCGTACCTCGCTGGTTGTTGGGGGCCAGATTCACGAACAGCGTATTGTAAGCCGGAAACATGATGCCGAAACCAACTCCGAGCAGTAATGCTACGGCAAAGAAGATGATGCCGCATGCCATGCTGTTCCAATTGATAATGTAGACGCAAGCCGAGAGCAGGAAGAAACTGAACACTACAATGTATAGTCCTGCCGAGATTACTTGCGTTATCTTTCCCTTGTCCACAATCTTACCGGAAAAGATGCGGGAGATGGCCATGCCCACCGCCATGAAAGTAAAGAAAAAGCCGGTGGTTGCATTAATGCCGATTTCTTTGGCATACATGGCCACGTAGTTGGTGGTCATCCCGTAAGGAATGGATAATAGAAGCAGGCTGATACCCGCCGGAATGCCTTTCAGCAGGATAAAACGGTCGAGCGAAATCGGCTCGCGCTTGACAGGCGGTTTGTATGGTGTCTTCACCAATGAGGCGCAGATAAATCCGGCAATGCAGGAACCCAGCGAGCAACAGAAAATGGTAGTATAGCTCATGCCCGCATCGTGCAGAAACAAGCCGGACATCGGCCCCACCGCCATGGCTATATTGTTGGAAAGCCCGTAATATCCGAGCCCTTCTCCGCGCCTTGATGAGGGCATGATATCGATGACTACCGTATTTCCGCCTACAGTCACCATACCGAATGATACGCCGTGTATGATACGGAACAGAATGAACAGTACCAGTGAACCGGCTATGATATATCCGGCAAACATTGTCATAAAGATGAAGTAAGCCAACAGATACAGCGGTTTACGGGCAAAGCTGTCCAAAAAATAGCCGGAGAACGGACGGATGCACAAAGCGGCTACCGTATAGCAGGAGAGGATGATACCGATGGTAGAGTTTCCCGCATTGAATATCTCGGATAGATAGAATGGCAATACGGGTATCAATAGCCAAAAGCCGAAGTACAGCAGAAAGTTGGCTGCGAGAATAAAGCAATAGCCGGGAGTTACGAGCCTATCTTTCATTGGGTGGAGATTTAATAAGATTGATAATAGGGCTATCCTTTTAGGCACGGATTACACGGCTTTCACGGTTTCCTTTGATTAAATCCGTGTTTTCCGTGTAATCCGTGCCTGATATTAAAGAAATCAATAAGTAAGCGAGTTCAGTTCGGACACATCCCAACCTTATGCTTAATATAGAAATATAAGAGTGTTCTATATTAATAAGCCGCTTCGAATTCTTTCAGGAAGCGGGTATCGTTTTCAGAGAACAGGCGCAAGTCGTTTACGCGGTATTTCAGGTTGGCGATGCGTTCTATACCCATACCTAAAGCGTAACCGCTGTACACTTTGCTGTCAATGCCGTTTAACTCCAACACATTGGGGTCGACCATACCGCAACCCAAGATTTCAACCCAGCCTGTTCCTTTACAGAAAGGACATCCCTTGCCGCCGCAGATGTTACAGCTAATGTCCATTTCGGCGCTTGGCTCCGTAAACGGGAAGTACGAAGGACGGAGACGAATCTTAGTGTCTTTGCCGAACATTTCCTGGGCGAAGAGCAACAGGGCTTGTTTCAAGTCGGTGAACGATACGTTACGGTCTATAAACAAGGCTTCTACTTGGTGGAAGAATGCGTGCGCGCGATAGCTGATAGCCTCGTTGCGGTATACGCGTCCCGGACAAAGCACCCGGATAGGCGGTTGGGTCGTTTCCATTACACGGCTTTGTACGCTGGATGTATGTGTACGCAGGATGATGTTGTGCGATACATTTTCAGTATTGTTTTCGATGAAGAAAGTATCCTGCATATCGCGTGCCGGATGATCTTCGGCAAAGTTCATGGAAGAGAATACGTGCCAGTCGTCTTCCACTTCCGGACCGTCGGCGATGTTGAATCCCATACGGGCGAATATGTCGATGATTTCATTCTTGACGATGCTGAGCGGGTGACGTGTTCCCAATTTTACGGGATAGGCCGAACGGGTAAGGTCGAGGTCGTCGCAACCGTTGTCCTGACTTTCGAATTGTTCTTTGAGAGCGCTTATCTTTTCCTGCGCTTTGTTCTTAAGTTCGTTCAGACGCATGCCGACTTCTTTTTTGAGTTCGGCGGGTACGTTGCGGAAGTCCGCCATCAGTTCGTTAATGGCTCCCTTCTTGCTGAGGTACTTGATGCGCAGTGCTTCCAGTTCCTCGGCGTTAGCGGCTTTCAGTGCTTCTACTTCTTGCAGAAGCTCGTTGATTTTAGCTATCATATCGTTGTTATTATTTATTCCTTACTATATAAAACGGTGCAAAGATACAATTTTATCATTGTTTTGCCCTCAATCGTTGCATATTATTTTTTATTAACCCGGCCTGTCCTTTGAATACTTTACGTACCTTTGCGCCCGATTTCAATAAATGACAGTTAGGATGACATCAACTCAAAGACCGCCGGTTCGTAGAATCGCTTTCCCCATATTGATTGCGCTGAGCGCTTCGCATTGCCTGAATGATTTGCTTCAATCCGTTATTACGGCGGTGTACCCTCTGTTCAAGCAGGATTTGTCATTGAGTTTTGCACAGATTGGTCTGATAACGTTGGTGTATCAGATGTCGGCTTCCGTGTTTCAGCCGATAATGGGGCTGATTTTCGATAAGCGTCCCATTGCCTGGTCGTTGCCGTTGGGAATGTGTTTTACGCTGGCGGGTATTCTGAATTTGTCGTTCGCCACTAATCTGTATTGGCTCTTGGCTTCTGTTTTTGTGGTGGGCATCGGTTCCTCCGTATTGCATCCCGAAGCGTCGCGCATTACTTTTTTGGCTTCCGGAGGCAAGCGCGGGTTGGCGCAGTCGCTCTCAGGTGGGCGGTAATCTGGGAGGCTCGTTAGGGCCGTTGCTGGTGGCGCTGCTGGTTGCTCCGTATGGCAGACACCACATTGCGCTGTTCATGATTTTTGCGGTGGCGGCTATTTTGGTGATGCTGCCCATTTCCCGCTGGTACCGTTCTTATCTCAATCATATCAAGCGGCGTCCGTTGCTTACGCAGAAGGCGGTGGAACGTCCGTTGTCTTCCCGAATGACGGTTTTCGCCATTGGGGTTCTATTGGTTCTTATCTTTTCCAAATATATTTATATGGCGAGCCTGACGAGTTACTATACATTCTATCTCATTCATAAGTTCGGTGTAAGTATCCGGGATTCGCAGTTATTCTTGTTTGTCTTTTTGGTAGCCACTGCCGCAGGTACTTTGGTAGGCGGACCGGTAGGCGACAGGGTGGGACGCAAGTATGTTATCTGGGCTTCCATTCTCGGGACGGCGCCGTTTAGTTTGCTGATGCCGCATGTGGGACTTGCGGGGACGGTCATTCTTAGCTTCTGTGTGGGGTTTATGCTGTCTTCCGCTTTCCCCGCCATCTTATTGTATGCGCAGGAATTGTTGCCCAATAAGCTGGGACTGATTTCCGGTTTGTTCTTCGGGTTTGCGTTCGGCATTGCGGGTATCGCTTCGGCTGTACTTGGCGGTATGGCGGACGCATACGGTATCGAGGCGGTTTATAATGTATGCGGATTTATGCCTTTGCTGGGATTGGTGGCTTGCTTCCTGCCTAATTTGAAAAAAGGTTGACTGTAAAAAGTCAACCTTTGTGGAGCGTATGAGACTCGAACTCATCACCTCGACACTGCCAGTGTCGCGCTCTAGCCAGATGAGCTAACGCCCCGTTGCTAACGTTTGCAGAGCTATCTGCTTTTTTGATGGCGCAAATATAATGCATTATTCTGAAATAATTGCTATGTTTGCGAAATAAAATGAAAAAAGAAATTATGCTGATATATAATACGACCTATCACGTGGAAGAAGGGCAGGAGAAATTCTTCCTTGCCTGGATGAATGAGTTCTACCTTCCCGAAGTAGAGAAGCACGGTACATTGCATGCCCCGCGCATAGCACGGATACTGAGCCATATTGAAGAGGGAAGTGTCTGTTACTCTGTGCAATTCGAGGTGGAAGACTCTGCCATACTGCATCGCTGGCATCAGGAACAAGGCGTGAAGCTGAATGAAGAATTGCAGAAAATCTTTAAAGACAAAGTAATCGGTTTTCCTACATTAATGGAGGTGATAGTGTGATACAACCGGTAAAGGAAAAAATTATTTTGGGCATCGACCCCGGTACTACCATTATGGGGTACGGGGTGCTGAGGGTAGCGGGAGTAAAGCCCGAAATGATTGCCATGGGTATCATAGACCTTCGTAAGTTTGGCGACCATTATCTGAAACTTCGCCACATCCATGAGCGGGTGCTGGGCATCATCGAGAGTTATCTGCCGGACGAACTTGCTATTGAAGCGCCTTTCTTTGGAAAAAACGTACAATCCATGCTGAAGCTGGGACGCGCGCAGGGAGTAGCCATGGCCGCCGCTCTGAGCCGCGACATTCCTATTACCGAATACGCTCCTTTGAAGATAAAAATGGCGATAACGGGCAACGGCCAGGCATCCAAAGAGCAAGTGGCGGATATGCTGCAACGCATGCTTCATTTTCCGAAAGAAGACATGCCCGTATTCATGGACGCCACCGACGGCCTTGCCGCCGCTTACTGCCACTTCCTGCAAATGGGACGCCCTGTTGTCGAGAAAGGCTATCACGGCTGGAAAGACTTTATAGCCAAGAATCCCGACAAAGTAAAACGATAATCCGATCCCATGCTTTAAGACTTACTACTTTATACTTCATACCTAATTTAAAAATACCAACCATGAAACTAAACGATCTTGTCATTATCGGAGTAGCGGCGACAACAGTTGTCAGTTGTGCCCCCTCAAAAAAAGAATATGCTTCATACGAACTTTATCCTGTCCGTACGGGCAGTCTGACAGAAATGGAATACGCTCCGGATGCTACGCGGTTTACGCTCTGGTCGCCTACGGCGGACGAAGTGCGCTTGATGCTGTATGATGCGGGAGACGGCGGGCACGCTTACGAGACGGTTGCCATGTCACCTGCCGAAAACGGTACGTGGACGGCTAAGGTAGAGCAGGATTTGAAAGGCAAGTTCTACACTTTCAATGTAAAAATCGACGGTAAATGGTTGGGTGATACCCCGGGTATCAATGCGCAGGCAGTGGGTGTAAACGGTAAGCGCGCGGCCGTTATCGATATGCGGGAAACCGACCCGGAAGGCTGGGCGGAGGATAAACGTCCGCCGTTGGCATCCTGCCGATGTGATTATTTACGAAGTGCACCATCGCGACTTCTCCATAGACCCGTCTTCGGGTATCCGCCACAAAGGCAAGTTCCTCGCGATGACGGAAACGGGAACGGTCAACCCCGATAAACTGGCAACCGGCATCGACCACTTGAAAGAGCTGGGAGTGACGCACGTACATATCCTGCCTTCCTATGATTATGCTTCCGTGGACGAGTCCAAACTGGATGAGAATAAATACAACTGGGGTTACGATCCGCAGAATTACAACGTGCCCGACGGTTCGTACTCTACCGACCCTTACAAACCGGATGTACGTATCCGCGAGTTCAAGCAGATGGTGCAGGCCATGCATAAGGCAGGTATCCGTGTAGTGCTGGATGTGGTGTACAACCACACTTTCAACACGGCCGAGAGTAATTTCGAGCGTACCGTTCCCGGATATTTCTATCGCCAGACACCGGACGGCGGTTTTGCGGACGCTTCCGCATGTGGCAACGAAACGGCGAGTAACCGCGCCATGATGCGCAAATATATGGTAGAGTCCGTATTGCACTGGATAAACGAATATCATATCGACGGCTTCCGCTTCGACCTGATGGGAATCCATGATATTGAAACCATGAACGAAATACGCAAGGCGGCGACAGCGGCAGACCCTACCATCTTTATCTATGGTGAGGGCTGGGCTGCGTCGGCTCCCCAATTGCCTCAGGACTCATTGGCGATGAAAGCCAACACATATAAGATGCCGGGCATCGCCGCTTTCTCCGATGAGATGCGTGATGCGCTGCGCGGCCCGTTCAACGATAATCATCAGGGCGCTTTCCTTGCCGGACTGCCGGGGGGAGAGGAGAGTATCAAGTTTGGTATTGCAGGTGCTGTCAAGCATCCGCAAGTCAATAATGAAGAGGTGAATTACAGTAAGGCCCCGTGGGCGGAACAACCTACGCAGATGATAAGTTATGTATCTTGCCACGATGATATGTGCTTGGTGGACAGACTGAAGGCCAGCGTCCCCGGTATTACGCCCGAAGAACTGACCCGATTGGACAAACTGGCGCAAACGGCGGTATTTACCTCACAGGGTGTACCCTTTATCTATGCAGGCGAGGAAGTGATGCGCGATAAGAAAGGGGTGCATAACAGTTACCAAAGCCCGGACTCAGTCAACGCCATCGACTGGAAACGTAAGACGGAGCATGCCGATGTATTCGCCTATTATAAGGGATTGATTCAGTTGCGTAAGAACCATCCGGCTTTCCGTCTGGGAGATGCCGGTTTGGTACGCGAACATCTGGAGTTCTTACCGGTTGAAGGCAGCAATGTGGTAGCTTATAGGCTGAAGGGACATGCCGGCGGCGATACGTGGGGAAACATCTATGTAGTGTTGAATGCACGCAAGGAAACGGCTAAGGTATCAGTGCCCGAAGGCAAATATACGGTGGTTTGCAAAGACGGATTTATCAGTGAGCAAGGTTTGGGCACGATGTACGGACCGGAGATTTCGGTTCCGGCGCAGTCGGCGATGATTTTCTATCAATGATGATATCCGGTTTCCAATCGTATCAAACGAAATTATCTCCATAGGATAAAAAGATTATCAACCGTAGCGAATCATATTGGCGGGCGCGCGTACGGAATCATCCCGTGAGATGAAATTATTCATCCTGTGAGACGGATTTATCCGGCTTACGGGATGATTTTTTTTGTCTTACGGGATGATTTTTTTGTCTCGCGGGATGGATATTTTTGTCCTGCGGAACGGATTTGCCGGTATGGTAATGTCCGGATACGTAGTTGCGGTTTCTTCAGGCGTTGCGATGCGAAAAAAACAGGTTTCACCCGCTATTTCCCATAAACAGGGGCGTGGAAGGTGAAGGCCGATGTTGATGAATTGAAAATATGGAAGCTTTGCGCTACTTTGGAACCCGAATTCTTCCCACAGAACCAAAATCTTGGTACCTTTGCGGCGTCAACTAAACAAAACCATTTAAAATGACGCAGCAACATACCTTATATATAGAGGGAGGCGTAGCGCGCAATCCGCTTGTCCGTTTATCCCAACCCGTCACTCTCGATTTTCTCGACGGAGAACATATCGCTGTCGTAGGTCCTAACGGGGCAGGAAAAAGCCTGTTGGTGGATTTGCTTACGGGTAAATACCCTTTGCGCGACGGTACTCTGACATATGATTTCCGTCCCTCCGCCACACAAACCGCTTACGACAATATCAAGTACATCGCTTTCCGCGATACCTACGGTTCCGCCGATGCCAATTACTACTATCAGCAGCGCTGGAATGCCCACGACCAGGAAGATGCCCCAATGGTGCGCGAACTGTTGGGCGAGGTAAAGGACGAGACACTCAAACAACAGCTATTCGACCTTTTCCGTATCGAACCGATGCTCGATAAGAAAATCATTCTCCTTTCCAGTGGCGAACTCCGTAAGTTTCAGTTGACCAAAACATTGCTTACGGCTCCCCGCATCCTCATCATGGACAATCCTTTCATCGGGCTGGACGCCGCCACACGCGACCTGTTGTTTACGGTTCTGGAGAAGCTGGCGCAACTCGCCTCCCTGCAAATCGTGCTGGTGCTCTCCATGCTGGATGATATACCTTCTTTCATCACCCACGTAGTTCCCGTGGACAATAAAGCGGTGGGGAAGAAAATGGAGCGTGCCGCTTATATGCAGGCTTTTCGTGAGCAAGACGCCATCCGTGCCGAGGCCGATGCCGTTTCTTTCAGCGAATTGCAGCAACGCGTTATCGACCTTCCTTACGAAAACACGAACTTTACTTCGGACGAAGTTGTCCGGCTGAATAAAGTCAGCATCCGCTACGACGACCGTACGATTCTGAAAGAGCTGGACTGGACGGTGCTGCGCGGGCAGAAGTGGGCGTTGAGCGGAGAGAACGGAGCGGGCAAATCTACTTTGCTCAGTCTGGTATGCGCGGACAATCCTCAGTCTTATGCCTGCGACATCAGTCTGTTCGGCCGTAAGCGAGGTACGGGCGAGAGTATTTGGGAAATAAAGAAGCATATAGGCTACGTCAGTCCGGAGATGCATCGCGCTTACCTGAAGAACTTGCCGGCCATTGAAATCGTAGCTTCCGGGCTGCACGACAGTATCGGCCTGTACAAGCGTCCGCATGCCGACCAAATGGCTGTGTGCGAGTGGTGGATGGATATTTTCGGCGTGGCCGATTTGAGGGACAAACCCTTCCTGCAACTCTCCAGCGGCGAGCAACGCCTTGCCCTGCTGGCGCGAGCCTTTGTGAAAGACCCCGAACTGCTGATTCTCGACGAACCTCTGCATGGGCTGGATACGTATAACCGCCGTCGCGTCAAGAAAATCATAGAAGCCTTTTGCCGTCGCCGGGATAAGACAATGATAATGGTGACCCACTACGAGAGCGAACTGCCGGCCACCATAACCGACCGTCTGTACCTGAAACGCAACCGCTGAAATATCCCGCTGATAAAGAACAAACCATGCCGTAAATCGTTATATTTGTGAAATCAATCCTTAAACAATTTATATCATGAAATTCTTTATCGACACTGCAAATTTAGACCAGATTCGGGAAGCCTACGATATGGGCGTACTCGACGGAGTGACTACCAACCCTTCGCTGATGGCGAAAGAAGGTATCAAAGGAGTGGAAAACCAGCGCAAACATTACGTGGATATCTGCAATATCGTGCAGGGCGACGTCAGCGCGGAGGTTATTGCCACCGATTATGAAGGTATGATTAAGGAAGGTGAAGAGCTCGCCGCGCTCAATCCGCATATTGTGGTGAAAGTGCCCTGCATCGCGGACGGCATAAAAGCCATTAAGTACTTCTCGGGAAAAGGCATTCGCACCAACTGCACGCTGGTGTTTTCCGTAGGACAGGCATTGCTGGCGGCAAAAGCCGGGGCTACTTACGTGTCGCCGTTTGTGGGCCGTCTCGATGACATCTGTGAGGACGGTGTCGCTCTGGTGGGTAAGATTGCGGAGATGTACCGCTATTATGGCTATACCACTCAGGTACTGGCGGCATCCATCCGTCATACGGCGCATATTATTCAGTGCATAGAGGTGGGGGCGGATGTAGCTACGTGCCCGCTTTCCGCCATAAAAGGGTTGCTGAACCATCCGCTGACGGATGCCGGATTAAAGAAGTTTCTGGAAGACTATAAACGTGTAAACGGATAACTCTTAAAATCTTATAAGCCTATCTTTCACGTATTTCTTAACCAATATTGGCGAGAAATAGAATAAAAAACTTTATTTTTGCCGAATATATTCAGTTTAAGAAAAAGCACCGATGAAAGAAAGGCTTATAGGATTCCTCAAGACATATTTCTTGTTTGTTTGCATATTCGCATTACAAAAACCGTTTTTCATGCTCTTTTACCGGCCGTTGTACGAAGGTGTTTCGTGGACGGAATGGCTGGGTGTGATGTGGCACGGACTGCCGCTGGACTTGTCGCTTGCAGGCTATCTGACGGCTATTCCGGGATTGCTTTTTATCTGTTCCGCTTGGGCTGTGCCTAATCTTCTCCGCCGTATATGGTGCGGTTACTTTATCTTCGTTTCCGTTTTACTCTCTATTATATTTACCGTCGATTTGGGCTTGTACGAATACTGGGGATTCCGGTTGGACGCCACTCCTTTGTTTTATTTCTTTTCTTCGCCCAAAGATGCGGTGGCAAGCGTCAGTGTCTGGATGGTAATCGGGGGAATTATTGCCATGGCTGTTTACGCGGCGGTATTATATGGGATATTCTATATCGTGCTGTTGCGGAAAGGCGCGTTCAGACGCATGAAGATACCTTACCGGCGTTTGAGAGTGTCGGGCGCGCTGTTGCTGCTGACCGGGTTATTGTTTATTCCGATTCGCGGCGGCTTCACTGTTTCCACCATGAATACGGGAAAGGTATACTTCAGCACTAACCAACGCTTGAACCATGCTGCCATTAATCCGGCTTTCAGTTTGATGGAATCCCTTTCCAAACAAAAGGATTTCGGCAGTCAATACCGTTTTATGGAAGCGGATGCGGCCGACCGTATTTTCTCCGGTTTGGCAGACCCTGCTGTTTTGAAGAAAGACAGCGCGGAGGCGGATGCGCTCCGGCAGGTTCCGGACTCTTTGCGTTCATTGTTCACGGTAAAGCATCCCGATGTGCTGTTTGTTATCATGGAGAGCTTCTCTTCACGGCTTATGACAACGCTTGGGGGAGAACCGGATGTTGCGGTACAACTGGATAGTCTGGCGCAAGAGGGTGTGCTCTTTACGAATTTCTACGCGAACAGTTTCCGTACCGACCGCGGATTGGTTGCCGTCTTGAGTGGTTATCCGGCGCAACCCACTACCAGTATAATGAAATATCCCCGTAAAACGCAGTCTATCCCTGCCATTGCAGGCAGTTTGAAGAATGCGGGGTATAAAACGAAATACTACTATGGCGGTGATGCCGACTTTACCAATAAGCGTTCTTTTGTATATGCAA
>OAVB01001407.1_pt1 | contig 14692 bp, 10 predicted proteins | sample 1516871 | NCBI WGS metagenome assembly OAVB01 (sample SAMEA2580069, study PRJEB22360) | human gut metagenome | biome: human gut; feature: human-associated habitat; material: faeces | place: Denmark | collected 2008/2010 | reverse complement strand
GGCAGATTGAATTATGATTACCTGGAAAAATATCTTCTGGAAGTAAATCTACGCTATGACGGTTCCTCACGATTTCGTAGTGACAGTCGTTGGGGATTTTTCCCTTCCGCATCAGTAGGCTGGAACATAGCCAGAGAAAAATTCTTCCTGCCTGTCAGCAAAGTTGTCAACACATTTAAGGTCAGAGCCTCTTATGGTAGTTTGGGTAACCAAAATACATCTTCTTTATATCCGACTTATTCTACAATCGGTACAGGAACAGGATCATGGATCATTGACGGAACATTAGCCAATATTGCCTGGGCACCTTCACTCGTCAGCTATAATCTCTCCTGGGAGAAAATCCGTACATGGAATGCCGGAGTTGACTTTGGCCTGTTCAACAATCGGCTAACCGGCTCTTTTGATTATTACATTCGTAAAACTGACGATATGGTCGGGCCTTCGGAGAAGTTGCCGGTAGCCCTCGGAACAGCTGTTCCCAGTTCCAATAATACAAATCTTAAAACATTCGGATGGGAACTGGAACTAATGTGGAAAGACCGGTTAAATAATGGATTGAATTATAGTGCCCGCTTTACACTCGCCGACAGTCGTACCAAGATTACTCGTTATTCAAACCCTTCCGGACTGATAGATGGATTTTATGCCGGAAAATACGTGGGCGAAATATGGGGATATGAAACGATAGGTATTGCACAGTCTGACCAGGAAATGGCTGAACATATCGGCAGATTAGTCAACGGTGGACAAAGTAATCTCGGCCAAGACTGGAAAGCCGGAGACATTATGTATAAAGATTTGAATGAAGACGGAAAAATTGATGCCGGAAGCCGCACCTTACAAGATCACGGTGATTTAAAAAGAATAGGTAACTCCACACCCCGATATAATGTAGGGCTAGAATTAGCCGCTGACTGGAAAGGATTCGATATCAGAATGTTCTGGCAAGGAACATTGAAAAGAGATTATTTTCAGGGTAGTTACTACTTCTGGGGGGCAAACGGTAGACAAGGGCCCTGGTTTTCCACAGCACTAAAAGGACACGATGATTATTTCCGAAATGACGAAGCCAGTCCATTGGGAACGAATCTGAATTCCTACTATCCAAGACCCTTATTCAACACCGATAAAAACCAGCAATCACAAACTAAATATTTACAAGATGCATCTTATCTACGTCTGAAGAATCTGCAGATAGGATATAGCTTGCCACACAACATCGTACAAAAAATGGGAATGCAGAACCTAAGGATATTCGCATCCGGTGAAAACTTATTCACCATTACGAGCCTCATTGACTTCTTCGATCCCGAATCAATCGAAGGCGGCAGTTGGGGACACGGAAACGTTTACCCACTATCCCGAACATTCTCTTTTGGATTAAATGTCACATTCTAAAAACAGGATATTATGAAAAGACTTACGATATCAACCTTATTGAGCGGAGTGCTCTTCTTGACAAGTTGCAATGATTTCCTAAACCAGGAACCTCTTGATCAACTTTCTCCAAATGAATATCTGACAACAGAAAGTAATATTGCAGCTTTTGCTACTGATCAATATCAAGTGCTGCCTACTCATGGCACCTATGGATATGGAACTTTTGAAATTGACAATAACACAGATAATATGGCCGGTATGCAACCTAATGTAATGTATGCACCCGGCTACTGGAAAGTTGGACAAGAAGGAGGCTCATGGTATTTCGCTGATATTTACCGGTGCAATTATTTCTTTGAGAATGTGCTTCCATCGTATGAAGACAATGCCATTGTCGGAAACACGACCAATATCAAACACTATATCGGAGAAATGTATTTCTTCAGAGCTTTCATGTATTTTGAAAGATTAAAATCATTAGGTGACTTTCCTATTATTACTAAAACTTATCCTAATGAACGTGAAGCTCTGATAGAAATCAGCAAACGAGCCCCCCGAAATGAAGTAGCTAGATTTATCTTATCTGATCTGGACAAAGCTATAGAAATGATGCAAAACATAGCTCCTTCCGGAGGTAAGAACCGGCTAAGCAAAGACTGCGCTACCCTTCTCAAATCAAGGGTCGCACTTTACGAAGGCTCATGGCTGAAGAATTTTAAAGGAACAGCTTTTGTACCCAATGGACCGGGATGGCCGGGAGCAAATAAAGATTATAATGCTAATTACTCATTTAAATCCGGAAGTATTGAAAAAGAATCAGAGTTCTTCTTTGATGAAGCTATTAAAGCGGCACAAATCATAGCAGAAAAATATAATGTATTAACTGCCAATACAGGAGTATTCCCGCAAACTTCTTCGGAACCTGAAAATCCTTATTTCAGTATGTTCTGCGATATTGATATGGAGAAATACAATGAAGTACTTTTATGGAGACGCTACAACACAGGATTAGGAGTGGCAAATGAAGTTTGTCAATACGGATGTGTCGGCAACAATGGAGTAGGCACTACTAAAAGCATGATTGACGCCTTTATTCTTAAAAATGGAGAACCTATTTATGCATCCCCAATGTGGGCAGATGAAAACTCATCTTATTGGGGAGATAATAATATCATTCATATCACTAAAAACAGGGATACCCGTGCAGACATCTTCATCAAAAAGCCAGGACAGAAAAATTTGCATACTCAGGCAGGAGATCATGGGGTAGTAGAAGAATGGGGGCCCAATATAACCGCCTCTTCTGTTACAGAAAAGTACAATACAGGCTATGCCTTACGCAAAGGATTGAACCCTGACGGGAAATACACAAATAACACTCAAAGTATTGTCGGTTCTATCATATTCCGTACAGCCGAAGCCTATCTTAACTATATAGAAGCTTATTATGAATTACATGGTTCACTCGACTCCTATGCAGAAAAGTACTGGAAAGCGATTCGTCGCAGAGCCGGCATTGATGAGGACTATACCAAAACAATCAGGCTTACAGATATGTCAAAAGAAGCAGAAACTGATTGGGGGGCATATTCCGGCGGAGAAATTATTGATGCCACACGTTATAATATCCGCCGTGAACGAAGATGTGAGTTGATGGCGGAAGGTTTACGTAGCATGGATTTACACAGATGGCGCTCAATGGATCAGATGATTACGAAACCCTACCATATACTAGGAATGAATTTATGGCAGGAAATGTATGGCTGGGACTGGTATAAAGATTCTAACGGCAACTCCATTCTTAAAGAAGGAGAAAATGTTTCACCACGTAGCTTCAGTACTTATCTTGCTCCTTATCACATCACAGCCAATAACATTGTTTACAACGGCTATAAATGGAATATGGCACACTATCTCGATCCGATAGCAGCAGAACATTTTCTAGTTACTTCATCCGGAGGTGATTTGGATTCTTCTCCTATCTATCAGAATCCAGGCTGGCCTATGACAGGAGGAGGAACCCCGCAATAATCCAATAATCTACTAATTTAACAAAGACCAATTATGTATAAAAGAATGATAATACTAACTTACGCACTGGTTTTCTTTTCATTATTCGCAACAGCTTGTTCTGACAATAATAATGAAACATACGTCGAACCAATACTTTCTCAAATAGAAGTAAGTAAACTAGTGACTGAGAACAACAAAACATATGTTTCTGTTGACGGTAAACCTTTTCCGTTTCTTGGTGCACAAATACGCCTTGATGCCCTTCTCAATTGTGACAAGATGACTATTAATGAAGTGGAAAACTACTTCAAGAAAGCTCAGGAACTGGGACTAAATTGTGTGCAAATTCCAATTTCATGGAATATGGTAGAGCCTAAAGAAAACAAGTACGACTATAGTATCGTAAACTCAATCTTGCAGTTCGTCAACAAGTATAATCTGAAAATGGAATTACTTTGGTTCAGTACCAATATGGTAGGAGATTCATTCTCCTATCTGATACCTCAATATGTGCTTCAAGAATATAACAAAAGGCTAAGCCGGAATGATGAAGGTAATTTTTGGAATTATTATGGCTATCAATACACCATGATTCTTGATGACGAATGGGTGCTGGAAAGAGAAACCAAAGCCATTACCGCCTTATTTAACCACATCCGGTACTGGGATTCTCAAAATGGAGACAAGCACCCCGTTATATCAGCGCAGATCCATAATGAACCTGATGCCTTAATGCGCTGGAGAATCGACCAAAAAGATTTAAAATATCGGGATGGGACTCCTCTAAGCAAAGAGAAAGCCTGGACAATGATCACAAATGCATTAAATACTGTAGGAAAAGCTGTAAAAAACAGTTCTTACAAAGTAGTAACTCGTGTCAACCTAATTTACGGTGATGGTATTAACCCATTTCCAGAGGCAACCAATGCTCGCCCCAAAGATGTATTCGATCTTCAAGGCATTGATTTCATTGGTGTTGATGCTTATAAAGATAATATTAAACATCTCAAAAATGAAGTCATGGCATATGCATCAATTGCTGGAAATTATGCGTTGGTTGCCGAGAACAAAGGTAGTTATGCAAACAGTCCAAGTCTTATATTGACATCTTTTGCATTAGGAGGAGGCTATGATATTTACGATTTGGCTACCAGTAACTTCTTTATCAACAATACTACCGAACCGGACCAAATTGACCACGGAATTTATACATGGGATTTACAAGAAAAAGAGTTTACACCTCCTACTCGTAGTCTCATAAAAGGCTTGGCGGCAGCTTATATAGACGTTGCCAAAGTAAAACCAGAGAATTTTGCGGCATTTAATATCAACGATAATCAGCCAAAAGACAAATTAGAACAACTAATATGTACTACTGGAGCACAAATCACATTCCAGACAAATAATGCTTCTTTAGGTTTTGTATTAGATATGCACAATTATTTACTGATTTATAGTTTGAATGACTCTCAATTCAAACTAGAGAATGGTAAATTTGGAGAAACCATTTCCGGAAGATATGATGTAAATGGCACATTTACCAAAGAAGGAACTGCAACTTTAGAAAATCAGACTCTCCATGCTAAAGGAGGCGTACTTTATAAAGTAAATTATTCCTCGCAACAATCATTAACCAGCAATACAATTGAGAATATTGGAAATAACTTATAAAAACCCAAGATATGTTCAAATATATAGCAATCATTCTAATAACCGTCTCTTTATTCTGTTCCTGTGCACAACAGAAAGAGACTACTTCTGCAATTCCTGTCATACTCGACACGGATGTTGGAAATGATATCGATGATGTTTTAGCCATGCAAATGCTGCTTAATTATGAGAAAAAAGGAAAAATTGATTTGCTAGGTATCACTATAAGCAAGTGTAATCCTTATTCACTGGAATATATTGACGCTTATTGTCGTTTCAACGACAAATACGACATACCTTTAGGTTATGCTTATAATGGGATGAATACAGACGACGGACATTATCTCCGCCAAACACTGGATACTATTATTGACAACAATAAAATATTACATCCAAAAAGAAGCCTAAAAGATCATATTCCGGAAGGATATAAACTGTTGCGTAAATTGCTGGCAGAGCAAGAAGATCATTCTGTGGTATTTATAGCCTTAGGCCCGGAAACAAATCTAGCCCGTTTGCTTATCTCGGAAGCAGATGAATACAGCGAGCTGGATGGAAAAGCCTTGGTAGCACAAAAGGTAAAATTACTATCTGTCATGGGAGGACTCTATGGTAATGAATTCGACTTCCCTGAATGGAACATTGTTAATGATCTGAATGCAGCCCAAATTACTTTCAAAGAATGGCCTACTCCAATTATTGCCAGCGGATGGGAACTAGGAAACAAGATTCGATATCCTCATCAAAGTATATTAAATGATTTTGCCGACAGTTATAAACATCCTCTGTGCGTATCATATAAAATATATCAGGAAATGCCATATGACAGAGAAACATGGGATTTGACATCCGTGATACAAGCCATAGAACCGGACAATAATTATTTCAATTTATCCGAGAAGGGAACAATCACCATAGACAGTATCGGACAAAGTCTTTTTTCTCCTTCTGAAAGCGGTAAACACCAATATCTCACTATTCAAGGGGAAGAAAATATTCGGGCAACCCGCAACGCACTTATAAGACAAGTGACAGGAAAAGAAAATTGAAACCTTAAAAAAAAGATCATTATGTATATAGTCAATAGTTACACCTTAGCTATTATCTTCTGCTTTATCACAATGATATGCTGGGGATCGTGGGGAAATACCCAAAAACTGGCCAGTAAGAATTGGCGTTATGAACTTTATTATTGGGACTACACCATCGGCATCTTGCTGTTCGCCTTACTTCTGGTATTCACACTAGGAAGTTTCGGAGATTCGGGAAGAGGTTTTCTGGAAGACATCCAACAAGTGGAAGCGGCATATATTGCCAGTGCACTTATCGGAGGAGTAATTTTCAATGCTTCCAATATTCTCCTTGCCGGAATGGCGGTAGCTTTTCCATTGGGAGTAGGACTGGCATTGGTATTGGGAGTATTCATTAATTATTTCAGCACTCCCAAAGGAGATCCGTTCTGGCTATTCACAGGAGTCGTGCTGATTGTTATCGCCATCATTTGCAACGGTATTGCAGCCGGTAAGAATCAAAAGGCGGGAACCAATAATAGCAAAAAGGGAATTATTCTTGCTGCTATTGCCGGTATACTGATGTCATTCTTTTACCGATTTGTCGCCGCTGCCATGGATTTGAACAATTTTGAATCACCGACAGTCGGAATGGCAACTCCTTATACCGCATTCTTCATCTTTGCTATCGGAATCTTCCTAAGCAACTTCCTCTTCAATACACTTGTGATGAAGCGTCCGTTCGTCGGTCTACCCGTCACTTACAAGGAATACTTTATCGGAAAAGCGAGTACACACATGGTAGGAATTCTCGGAGGATGCATCTGGGGATTAGGTACGGCATTAAGCTACATTGCCGCAGGAAAAGCGGGAGCAGCCATTTCTTATGCACTTGGACAAGGAGCACCGATGATTGCTGCTCTTTGGGGTGTTTTCATCTGGAAAGAATTTACCGGTAGCTCCAAAGCGACAAACAGACTTTTGGGAGTCATGTTTATATTATTCATTTTGGGTCTGACATTCATTGTCATCTCAGGAGGAAGCTAAAATAAAAAAGAGGTAAAGGAACTATAGGTATTATCAACATAAATAAATCACCCCAAAAGTTTAGTATCTAACTTTTGGGGTGAAATTCAATTCTATGATTTAAACTATCATATACATTATTCAGACCGTTATATCCAGCAAAGTTTCTCCCTTTGCATCCAACACCCTGACTCTGAGTTCTTCCTTCCTCTTCTCAAGAATCATCACGGTAGCGCCCTCCATCTTATATCCTCCACCTATAATAACCGGAAAATGATTCCCCAATTCACCCTTCGGGTGATAAGCATACTTATGAGTATGAGCATTCAGACAGATATCAAAAGGAGCTTTTTCCAGCAGCTTAGTCCATAGTTCAGCACAAAGATTCTTTCCATCATTACCATAAAGAGGGATATGATGCAGGAGGATACGTTTCTTCGCTTTCTTAAATTCTTTGGCAGCCAGTTCTTTCTTCAGAAAACCGACCTGTTCGTTACGTAACTGGGTGAAATCATTCAAATCATAATAGACCCAATGATCGTCTGTTTTGTCTTCTCCACAGTCCAGCATGACAATACGGGTATCTCCCCAGTTGAAAGAGCCATAAGTCTTGTCACCTACATAATCGAAATGGTCACGCAAACCGATAGAATAAGCGTTCCGAATTTCGTGATTCCCCCGCATAAAGAAAGTCGGGATACAATCTCCGCGCACTCCTTCGGTCAGTTCACTAATAAAGGCAGTTGCCTGATCATGACTTGCCGGGTCGTCTACACAGTCACCGTTGAAAACAACAAAATCATAGTCAATATCTTGAATTTGCCTGCACAAAGCCCGGAAGGTATGGGTATGCTGATGCAGATCATTGAACACAACAGCAGTAAAAGAATCCGTACCGGTTACAGGCAACGTAAATTCACTGAAAGCAGAACGGGCAGTATTTCCGAAAACTTTCTTATATGCCTGATAAAGCAGCATTTCTTGTGAACAGACACGATAATAATACTTTTGACCGGGCTGTAAATCATCCAGCCGTATTTTATGTAACTTGTTATTGCAGACTACCTGTCCGTCAACAATAGTACGCGCACGCCTTAATTGAGTCGTATCCGTACCGTATTCTACCCAACAATAAGCAGGAACAGTGGTTTCCCACATCACGGTCATTCCATTTCCAACCGGATTCTGCAAATAGGGTTTAGTACGGAATATCTTATCCGCCTTTTCGGCAGTGCGCAGTTCCACAACAATAGGACGATGATCGGATGCTACAGGTTCATTCACCACTTCCGAAGAGACGACGGCAAATCCTTTATCATTCTGCTTAAAAGCCGCCACGTAATCGATAGTCTCCTTTGGGACGGGAGCAGGGAAAGTGTGTTGTTTGGGATTAGAGAGTATCCGAAATTCTTTCTGCAACTCTTTGATAAAATCCGATTCCGGCTCCGCATTCATGTCTCCCGCCAAAAAAAGAGGCTTTTTATAGGAAGCTGCAAAAGTTTTCAGAATCTCCAATGACTTCATCCGGTCTTCTTCCGTAAGGGATAAATGAGTGCAACAGTAAATATAATCTTCAAACTCCGCTAAGATCAATGCACGGGCTTCTTCCCTGCCGGGCAGAGCTATAGTCTGCAAATGAACCGGAGCTTTCTTTGACAGCAGACCGATTCCGTATTTTCCGCCATCATAATCTATAGCCGGAGCAAAGCAGGCATACATCTGTGTCCGCTCGGCTATCTCACCTAATACATATTTCTGATTACTCCGATTGGTCACGCTGTCTACTTCCTGCACGGCTACCACATCGGGAGAAGCGTTATTAATCACATTTGCAATACGCTGGAAGTCACAGACACCATCCATACCTGTTGCATTTTTGATGTTATAGGTCATCAGTCTCAACGTATGCTGAGCCTGCACCGGAACAATTAACAAGATCGCAGAAATCAGTAAAAATATCTTTTTCATGTTTCTCATTGGGGGTTAAATATTAGAGTCACAAAGGTAAGAAAAAAATAAAAGCCACAAGAGACTTTTTACAATCTCTGTGGCCATTACTTATACAATCAGCCCCCGCACGCGGTCATCAAAGGCAGAAAGGGCGGCTTTGGCACCTTCGCCCATAGAAATAATAATCTGTTTGTAAGGTACGGTCGATACGTCTCCGGCTGCATAAATTCCCGTCACATTGGTACGGCAATGCGCATCGATGACGATTTCACCCGGTCGGTTTGTTTCCACAATATCACGGAAAACGCTGCTATTGGCGGAAAGTCCGATCTGCACGAATACTCCGTCCAGTTCTACCAGACGTTCTTCTTCCGTCTTACGGTCTTTGATGCGCAAGGCTGTCAGTTTATCGCCATTACCGATCACTTCCGTTGTTTGCGAACTCACGAATACTTCCACATTCGGCAAAGATTTAAGTCTTTCCTGAAGGACATTATCCGCTTTCAGTTCATCCATAAATTCAAAGACGGTGACTTTAGAACAGATACCTGCCAAGTCAATGGCTGCCTCGATGCCGGAGTTTCCACCACCCACTACCGCAACATGCTTTCCTTTATAGAAAGGACCGTCGCAATGAGGGCAGAAAGCAACTCCACGCCCGATATAATCGTTCTCACCGGGAACATTCAGTTTTCGCCAGCTTGCACCTGTAGCGATAATCAATGCAGGAGCAATGAATTTCTCTCCTACGGAAGTAGTCACCAGTTTATCTTTTCCGGCAAGTTCTACCTTTTCTATCTTACGCTGTTCCAACAAATCAACAGGATAACGCAGAAGATGCGTTTTCAGATTATCAGCAAGTTCGCTTCCCGTTGTTTCGGGAACCGAAATCAGATTCTCAATGCCTACCGTCTCTTTCACCTGTCCGCCGACACGCTCGGCAACAATCGCCACGCGTAAGCCTTTACGGGCAGAATAGATGGCTGCCGATACTCCGGCAGGACCGCCACCGGCTACGATAACATCGTATTCCTTCACTTCCGTCTCCGCCTTGGTTTCATCAATGCCGTATTGCGCTTCCAATTTAGCAAGCAATTCACCGAATTCGCCACGACCTACATGGAGCAGTTTCCCATCGGCAAATACAGAAGGCACGCCTTGTATCTTCAAGGCATCCACTTCATCCTGATACAATGCACCGTCAACCATTTCATGAGTAATGAAAGGATTCAGTGTGGTCATTGCATTCAATGCCTGAACTACATCCGGACAGTTGGTGCAAGTCAGTGAGACATAGGTCACTAAGTGTATCGGCCCCTTCAAGGCTTTCACACGGTTGCAGACAGCCTCATCCGGAAAATTCTTTCCCTTACCGTCCAGATTCAGGATGGCGAGTAATAAAGAAGTAAACTCATGTCCGTTGGGGATAGCACGGAAAGTAATTCCTGTAGGTTTACCATTCTTTCCTATCGTAAATTTAAGTCCGCTTCCTTCATCTACCACACAAGTAATGTGATCGGAACATTCGGCTACATCGCTCAGCAATTCCAGCAATTCGGCACGGCTTTCATGACTGGCTGATACGGATATATCAAAGGTAAAGTCAGCCTCCAGTCCGGCAAAAATACCTTTCAGTTGTTCTTTTAATGCAGGTTCTAACATCTCTCTTTCTCCTTTCATTCTTTTAAAAGAAGGGCCGGCAGCGTCTCCGTTACCGGCCCTTCACACACATTATCAAGATCTATCAAATCTTACCGACAAGGTCAATGCTTGGCTTCAGAGTAGATTCGCCCTTCTTCCATTTAGCCGGACAAACTTCTCCGTCGTGCGTAGCCACAAACTGTGCGGCTTCTACTTTGCGAAGTAATTCGCTGGCGTCACGACCAATATTGTTATCATTCAGTTCCACCACTTTAATCTTTCCTTCTGGGTTTACTACGAATGTACCGCGGTAAGCCATACCTTCTTCTTCGATATATACACCCAGTGCACGGCTCAAAGCGCCTGTCGGGTCTGCCAGCATCGGGTATTTGATCTTACGGATACTTTCGGAAGCATCATGCCAGGCTTTGTGTACGAAATGCGAGTCAGTACTTACCGAGTAGATTTCCACACCCATTTCCTGGAACTGAGCATATTTATCAGCCATGTCTACCAATTCTGTCGGACATACAAATGTAAAGTCTGCAGGGTAGAAGAAAAGGATTGCCCATTTACCTTTCAGGTCGTTGTTGGTTACTGTCTTGAAAGCTCCGTTTTGAAAAGCCTGAACACTGAATTCAGGAAGTTGAGAATTTAAAATTGGTTCCATACTCTTTATTGCTTTTATTGTTATTAATTGATTTGACTTATAACATCAGAAACATCGTTTTGTTTCTTGTTTCTGATGCAAAGATAAAGGCGGAAACCCCGCCTTTGCAAAAAAAGTCCAATCGAATAATTCTATCGGATAATAGATGAAACCAATATGCCTGCCAGTGAAGCTGCCTTCTTCTACTTCTTTGTTTTCAGCAAACGCATACTGAGAAAGCCTGCCAGAAAAATAACGATGGTTCCGAAGACAATGGTCAGGTTAGCATGAAACGGGCTTGCATATTCGCTCATGAAACCATCCTTAAAGAAGATAGGAGACAAGCTCATCCAGACGACAACGATAATGCCACAGATCACTCCCAAAACGGCGTCAACATTCCGAGCCTTCTTTGAAATATACCCCAACAGGAAGAGTCCCAGCATACCACCGCTGAAGATGGAGGACAAAGCCCACCAGGCATCCAGCGCACTCTCTACATTCAGAAATGCCAGCGCTACGAAAATACCGATGATTCCGATCAGTACATTCGAAACATACAAGGCTCTCACCGATTGTTTTTCTGTCGGTTTCTTATTTATATAACGGGCATAATAGTCCGTCAGAATGATAGTAGCCGAACTTGTAATGCTTGTAGCCACCGTACTCATTCCCGCCGCAAAAATGGAGGCGATCAATAATCCGGTAAGTCCGGTCGGAAGCGCATGTACAATAAAATAAGGAAAGACCGCATCCCCCTCGACTCCTGCCGGAAGCAGTTCCGGAAACGTCTTGTAATATGCATACAATGCCGTACCTATCATAAAGAACACCGCAGAAACCGGAATAAACAAATAACCTCCGAAGAGAGCGGAGAACTTAGCCTGTTTATCACTCTTTGCCGTCAGATAACGCTGTACGTAGTTCTGATCGATACCATAATTCTGTAGATTGATAAATATACCGTAAATAAGGCATACCCAAAAAGTAGACTCGGTCAAGCTGCTGCCGAAACTTCCCAAACTGAATTTCTGATCAGTAACGGCTATCTGAAATACCTGCGCAGGCCCTTCGGGCATCTTAAACATCAGCACACAAAGACAAACAACCGCACCGCCGATCAGAATAAATCCTTGAATCGCCTCCGTCCATATCACAGCTTTCAGACCACCCAGCATTGAATAGGCAATAATGGCAACGCTGGTTACTGCGATAATCATCTTGATATCCCATCCCAGCAGGGCATTCATAGGCAATGCGAGCAGATACAGAATAGAACCCATCCGGGCAACCTGCGTCAAAAGATAACACGATGACGCATACACACGCGCCCAGGGTCCAAAGCGTTCTTCGAGAAAGCTGTAAGCCGATACGCTTCCGATAGAACGATAAAAGGGTACAAAGTATTTAGCAGCAAAATACGAGGCTATCGGAATGGACAAGCTGAATACAAAAGCATTCCAATCGGACATATAGGCCTTGCCCGGATAAGCCAGATAACTGATACTACTTACATACGTTGCGAAAATAGACATTCCCACAACCCAACCCGGAAGAGAACGTCCCGCCGAAGTAAATTCTTCCGACGAACGTTTCTTGTTGAAAAAAGAGCAGCCGAAGACAACAACTCCCCCCGTGAAGAATAAAAAGATAATAATGTCGAGAATAGACATAGCCGTTCATTTTTTCTTGATTAATTACCTGAGCACTACATCAACTCCCAGATTTTGAAGCGCTTTCCATATTTTTCCTCTTTCCCGTTGTTCGAACTTATGGAAAGGCGCAGCCACATAATCGCTGCATATTCCGAGTAGACTGAGAGCACATTTCAGACCTTTCAGGTAACTGGACCCATGTTGCCCTACCGTATATATCGTAGCACTGATTTGCATTACTTTTTCCTGCAAACGTCTCACTTCTTCCATATCTGCATTCTTCGCGGCGTTGTATAAGCTCACATACAATTCGGGGAACATATTCGCACCACCGTTTACGCCGCCATGAGCCCCCAGCAGTACAGATTCCGCCATAATTTCTTCCGGTCCCACCAGCATCGAGAAATCCGGATTATCTTTCATGGCATACATCACCGACTGAAAATAAACCGTATTTGCCGAACTGTCTTTAAAACCGATTACGCCGGGATTCTCCGCTATCCGCTGAATCGTAGCCGGCGCAAAGTTCACCTTTGTATGAGTCGGCATATTATACAAGAATAATGGTAACGGCAACTGAGGCAGCAGATGCTCATAAAACTCGATCAGTTCGGGCTGACCTGTCGCAAAGTAGTAAGGAGGAGCGGAAACGACGGCATCGGCTCCATGATCTGCCGCAAGGCAGGCAAGGTTCACACTCTCCACAATCGAAGTATCGGAAATACATACCAATACCGGCAGCCGTCCTTTCGCTATGCGGCAGGTATTTTTAATCATTTCTACCCTCAATTTATAACTGAGGCTCTGTGATTCACCGGTAGTTCCCAACACAAAAAGAGCATGTACTCCCCCTGCTATCAGATGTTCGATCAATCTTTGCAATCCTTCCACATCCAGCACATCATCGTCCAGCAAGGGAGTTACCAACGGAGGAATAATTCCTGATAAAGGAATATTCATTTTGTTATTCATAGTCTGATTCTTTTAATTTGTATATGATTGTTATTAATGATACTAATAAGACGGGGTATTTAGCATTTTGTAATCACATTATTCCATATCTGAAGAAAAGATTTTATATTTTTGTCGGCAAACAATCTATTATATAAAATCAGTTATGATGATACATCCTCTTGCCCAATTCCTATACTGCCCCGAATGCGGTTCTCCGCACTTCGAAGTGAACAACGAGAAGTCTAAGAAATGCACAGACTGCGGCTTTGTTTATTATTTCAATCCGTCTTCCGCTACCGTGGCACTGATTCTGAATGAAAAGAAGGAACTGCTGGTCTGCCGCCGTGCCAAAGAACCGGCCAAAGGGACACTCGACCTTCCCGGAGGATTTATCGACATGAACGAAACGGGAGAAGAAGGGGTAAGCAGGGAAGTATGGGAGGAAACAGGATTGAAGGTAGAAAAAGCGACCTATCAGTTCTCCCTGCCGAACATTTATATCTATTCCGGCTTTCCCGTTCATACGCTCGATATGTTCTTTCTCTGTACCGTAAAAGACATGAGCCATTTCTCGGCAATGGATGACGTGGCAGATTCTTTCTTTTTGCCATTATCGGATATACGTCCGGAAGATTTCGGGCTGGATTCCATTCGGCGGGGACTTGTACAGTTTCTGGCTCAACACAGTTAACTAAAGGGGGCACTAAACTTTTGGGTATCAGAAAACGTTTTAAATGAGGAAAATACTAAGATTCGTATTA
>OAVB01001401.1_pt1 | contig 14728 bp, 13 predicted proteins | sample 1516871 | NCBI WGS metagenome assembly OAVB01 (sample SAMEA2580069, study PRJEB22360) | human gut metagenome | biome: human gut; feature: human-associated habitat; material: faeces | place: Denmark | collected 2008/2010 | reverse complement strand
TCCTACGGCTCCGCTTACGCCAACAATAGCTACTTTCATCTTTTTCTTTTGTTTTAATTGAATATTGATTTTCTTTTCTATTCTTCCGAATAGTAAATAATTGGCTGCAAAATTATAACATTCTGGCATATAATTGATAACTTTTTTGTTATTTTGCAGAGAAAACGTAAAAACTTGGATATATGGAGTGGCTTGATTTTGATTTTAACCTACCTATAACAGATCCTACATGGATATTTCTCCTTGTACTTCTTATTATCTTGTTTGCTCCTATGGTGTTGGGACGGCTCCGCATTCCTCATATTATCGGTATGATTCTGGCTGGAGTGGTGATTGGAGAGCATGGGTTCAATATTTTGGCACGTGACAGTAGTTTTGAACTGTTTGGTAAAGTCGGACTCTACTATATCATGTTTCTTGCCGGGCTGGAAATGAACATGGGCGACTTCAAGAAAAACCGGGGGAAAGCTGTGGTGTTGGGATTATTGGCTTTTGTCATTCCTATGGCATTGGGGTTTGTTACCAATATGACCGTATTGAAATATGGTTTTATCACATCGGTTCTGCTGGCCAGTATGTACGCTTCCCATACGCTGGTTGCTTATCCCATCGTGATTCGGTATGGGGTGTCACGCCATCGCAGTGTCAGCATTGCAGTGGGAGGTACGGCGGTAACGGATACCCTGACCCTGTTGGTACTGGCTGTAATCGGCGGCCTGTTTAAGGGAGAGTCCTCGGAGATGTTCTGGCTGTGGCTGGTGGTGAAAGTCATTTTCTTAGGTTTCCTGATCATTTTCTTCTTTCCGCGTATTGGTCGTTGGTTCTTCCGTAAATATGACGACAACGTGATGCAGTTTATTTTCGTTCTTGCCATGGTATTTCTTGGAGCAGGATTGATGGAATTTGTCGGGATGGAAGGCATTTTGGGAGCGTTCCTTGCCGGATTGGTCTTGAACCGTCTCATACCGCATGTCTCACCGTTGATGAATCACCTTGAGTTTGTAGGGAATGCTTTGTTTATTCCTTATTTCTTGATTGGGGTGGGAATGTTGATCGATATTAAGATACTTTTCGGACACGGAGATGCGTTAAAGGTGGCTGTGGTGATGACTACGGTAGCTTTGGCCAGCAAGTGGATCGCTTCGTGGCTTACCCAAAAAATATACAAGATGAAAGCGATCGAACGTGAACTGATGTTCGGTCTAAGTAATGCCCAGGCGGCCGCAACTTTGGCAGCCGTATTGGTGGGGTATAATATTATTCTTCCCAGTGGAGAGCGATTGTTGAATGAAGACGTGCTGAACGGTACGATAGTCCTGATCTTGTTCACTTGTATCATCAGTTCGTTTGCAACGGAAAGAGCGGCGCGTAAATTGGCAATGAATGAAGCACAACTGGATGCGGAGGATAAGAAAAATATTCCGGAGAAGATTTTGATACCGGTGGCAAATCCGGAAACAATCGAAGAATTGATAAATCTGTCTCTGGTCATTCGTGATTCTAAACAAAGGAACAACCTGATGGCACTGAATGTTATCAATGATAACAGTAGTTCCGAGCAGTCGGAGTCGAGAGGGAAGAGGAATCTGGAACGCGCGGCCATGATAGCGGCGTCGGCAGATGTTTCTTTGACGCAGATTAGCAGGTATGATTTGAATATTGCTTCCGGTATTATTCATACTGCCAAGGAATATGAGGTGACAGATGTGATTATCGGATTGCACCGTAAGGTTAACATTGTAGATTCTTTTTTTGGAAATCTGGCAGACAGCTTATTGAAAGGTTTGCATCGGGAGGTAATGATAGCGAAATTCCTCATGCCGGTAAATACTTTGCGACGTATTATCATAGCTGTTCCTCCTAAAGCGGAGTATGAGGCCGGCTTTCAGAAATGGGTCGGTCACTTCTGCCGTATGGCAAGTATTTTAGGGTGCCGAGCACATTTTTTTGCGAACGAACAGACCTTGGGATATTTACAGCAGTTGGTAAAGAATAAATATGGGTTGACGATGACCGACTTTTCTCATTTGGATGATTGGGACGATTTGTTATTGCTCACAGGACAAGTGAACTACGATCATCTGCTGGTTATAATCAGCGCACGGCGTGGTTCAATCTCTTATGATACGGCTTTTGAGAAACTGCCGGCACAACTTGGAAAATATTTCTCCAATAATAGTCTTATTATTTTATACCCGGATCAGTTGGGTGAACCTCAGGAGGCACTCTCTTTTTCCAATCCGCGTGGAAGCAATGAGTCGCAGCATTATGAGAAAGTGGGTAAATGGTTCTATAAATGGTTAAAGAAGAGTTAATGATAAATTGGAAACAAAGAACGGAGCTTTTGTTGGGTGAAGATAAAATGGCTCGTTTACAATCTGCTCACGTACTTGTGGTCGGTTTGGGCGGAGTCGGCGCCTATGCTGCCGAAATGATTTGTCGTGCCGGTGTGGGACGGATGACCATTGTCGATGCAGATACGGTGCAAATTACCAATTTAAACCGGCAGTTGCCTGCGATGCATTCTACCTTGGGAATGTTTAAGGCTGATGTTTTGGAAGCGAGATTTAAGGATATCAATCCGGATCTGGAATTGAAGGTATTACCTGTCTTTTTGAATATTCCGGATTTGCTGGACGCTGATGAATATGATTTTATTGTTGATGCAATAGATACTTTAAGTCCGAAATGTTATCTTATCTATCATGCTTTGCAAAGACGTATTAAAATAGTGTCGAGCATGGGAGCCGGTGCGAAGAGCGATATAACCCAAGTTCGTTTCGCCGATCTTTGGGATACATACCATTGCGGATTGAGTAAGGCCGTGCGCAAGCGTTTACAGAAGATGGGGGTAAAACGGAAAGTACCGGTAGTATTCAGTACGGAACAAGCCGATCCGAAAGCTGTATTATTGACTGATGATGAAATGAATAAGAAGTCTACTTGTGGTACAGTGAGCTATATGCCTGCTGTATTTGGCTGTTATTTAGCAGAATATGTTATAAAACGATTGTAGAATAATGTGCCAATGAATAATGTGCCAATGTGCCAATATGCCAATGTGCCAATTGGCTGCGCTATGGCAAACATGCCGCATGGTAATTGGCACATTGGCATATTGGCACATTATTCATTGGCACATTATTATTAATTACATTATTCTTATGATAAGATTAGAGGGAATCACAAAGAATTTCGGATCATTGCAAGTCTTGAAAGGTATTGATTTGGAAATAAATAAAGGGGAGGTTGTCAGCATTGTCGGGCCGAGTGGAGCTGGTAAAACTACCTTGTTGCAAATTATGGGTACGCTCGATGAACCGGATAACGGTAATGTCTATATAGATGGAACCAAAGTCAGTAAAATGAAAGAAAAAGAACTTTCTGCCTTTAGAAACAAGCACGTCGGTTTCGTTTTTCAATTTCATCAATTACTTCCGGAGTTTACTGCGTTGGAAAATGTAATGATTCCAGCTTTGATTGCCGGCACTTCATCCAAGGAAGCTACTGCTCATGCATTGGAGATATTGAGCTTTATGGGACTTGCAGAGCGGGCTTCACATAAACCGAATGAACTCTCCGGTGGAGAAAAACAACGGGTGGCCGTGTCCCGTGCCCTTATCAATAATCCGGCAGTGATATTGGCGGATGAACCTTCCGGTAGTTTGGATACACATAATAAAGAAGAGTTGCACCAATTGTTTTTTAAACTTCGTGACCAGTTAGGGCAGACATTTGTTATTGTGACACACGATGAGAGTTTGGCTCGGATAACCGATCGGACAGTCCATATAATAGATGGAATGATTAATAACTGTTAATAAGTTGAACAAAATTCTGAAAAAAAGATACCAAACGGCTAATGTATAGTCCATTATTAACTAATTAGCCGTATCTTTATATCGCTTCTCTACAGAAGTCTGTGAAGATGGTACGTAGAGTGTTTGTTTTGTTTGTGTGTGATGCATTCTTATCTAGTGTGATAAGGATGCATCTTTTTTTATTCAAAACAGACATAAGGCGATATTCGTTCCAGATCTTTTTCGGAGAATTCTTCATAGAGTTTCAGCTGATCCAGATTTTGTATTTTTCCTTTCTTCCTGCGATACTCGACGATGGCTTTTGCCTGGTAAAAGTTGATATAAGGGTGGGCTTTCAGACGTTCTATCCCGGTTTTGTTGAGGTTCATCCGGTGAGTGCCTCCTTCCTCTACAGAGAACCATGTGCATAGCTTGTCCACAGGCAAATGTATATCCTGTAACTGTTCTACTTTATAGAAGCCTCCCAACTGTTTTCTGTATCCTACGATCATACGGGCGATAGCACTGCCTATACCGGGGATCTTTTTAAATTCGATGGTATCGGATTGATTTAAATCGATTACGGTTCCTGTCGGGTATTTGTAATATTGCAGAGAATCCTGTGCTTTTTTGTGGGTTAATAACCGGATGGTATCCTTGACTCTATGTTTTTCTGCTGTAGATATAGATATAGAAATATAAGGTAAAAGAGTCTTATACTGCTTTTCTGTCAGTCCGTATATTTTGCGAAGATCTTCCGGCTTACGGAAACTCCCTCCTTTTGCCCGGTAACGGAGAATATTGCCGGCCATCCATGAAGGGAGTCCGAGACTTAAAAATGTACTGGAATCGGCAGTGTTGGGATCGAAAGAAACCAATACGATTTTACGCTTTTGGGAAAAGTGATCAGCGTTGTCACTTTTGGGGGAGTGTTCCCGTTTTTTTATGGATGTAATGAATGTTTCATATTCTTTTTCGGATTCCGGATTGTCTTTTATTTCGGTGTCCCTCGCCGGCATGAACCACGAGATGGTGCAAACTAAAGTGATCAGTATGGTAAGTATTAAAATACCTTGCCGTTCGGTACGAGAAAAATAAAAGAAATCTTTCCACATGTTATTTAAGCAATCCCAGTTCGTTGATAAAGATACAGGAAATTGCTATAGGTGCAATATATTTCAATATAAAAATGATAAGTTTATAAACCGGTATTTTGAGCGAACCGTTATTGGTTATCTCGCTCCATACGATTTTCTTGTCGAGATACCATCCGGTGAATATGGAAACGCATAACCCGCCGAGAGGCAACATGATTTTGGCAGTGACAAAGTCGAATAAGTCGAACATACCCAATCCGAATACGGTGATGTTTTTAGTCACTCCGAGTGAGAGCGAGCAAAATATACCTAAGAAAATACATCCGCCTGTAACCAGTTGTGCTGCACGCTTTCTCGTGAATTTAAACTCTTCATGCAAATAAGCGGTAACTACCTCGTGCATGGAAATGGTCGATGTAAGTGCTGCTACGGCGAGCAATACATAAAACATCACTGAAAAGATATATGCTAATATCGGGATGCCGCTAAATGCCTGTTGGAACACATTGGGCAGAGTAATAAAGATGAGACTTGGCCCGGCATCAGGCTGTATGCCTACAGAAAAAGCTGCTGGGAAAATAATAAAGCCGGCCAGGATTGCCACCAGCGTATCGATGATTCCTACACTGAAAGCTGTTTTTGTCAGATTGGTCTCTTTGTTGAAATAGGAAGCATAAGTACAGAGACACCCCATGCCCAGACTAAGGGAGAAGAAAGCTTGCCCCATGGCGCTTAGGAATACATTCCCGTTTACTTTGCTGAAATCCGGTTTTAGCAGAAACTCGATCCCTTTGTTTGCACCCGGCAAAGAAACCGAACATACTACCAGAATAAGAATAATGATAAATAGTAGGGGCATCATTATTTTAGATGATTTTTCAATTCCTTTCTCGACGCCTTTCACTATGATGAAATGAGTTCCTAATAGAAATAGGGTCAACCACAGTATCGGTCGCCAAGGGCTACTTGAAAAAGCTTGGAAAGAAGAAATGAACTCATCGGGCGTTTTTCCTGCAAAACGATTGGTTACCGCTTCGATAATGTATTCAAGTGTCCAGCCGGCTACTACCGAATAGTAACTGAGAATAAGAAATCCCGCCAGTACACCCATCCGGCCCACCCAACGCCAATGAGTGCCCGGAGCTAACTTCTGATAAGCTCTTGCCGTATTGGCACGTGAATGCCGGCCGATAAGGAATTCGGATACCATGATAGGCATACCCAATAAAAGGATACATCCCAGATAAATAATGATAAAGGCGGCGCCGCCATGATTGCCGGTTTCATATGGAAATCTCCAGATGTTACCTAATCCTACGGCTGAGCCTGCAGAGGCAAGTATTACACCTAACTTACTACCAAAATTCGCCCTGTCATTTTTCGTCATAAAAGCTTTTTTATCTTACAATTCGATATGTTTTTTATCTAAAACATGCAAATATAGAAAATGTTCCTTATATTTGCCACTCATCTGTAATTTATTTAGATATGCTTTACTATATTAAGAAATATCCTGTTTCTATAATAATTATTCTGACGGTTATCTATTTATCGTTTTTTAAACCGCCTTCAACTGAACTGAGCAAGATACCGAACATTGATAAGATTGTTCATCTTTGTATGTATTTTGGAATGTCCGGTATGCTATGGCTCGAGTTTTTACGTACTCATAGAAAAGTACCGGCTCCGATGTGGCATGCATGGATAGGGGCGTTTTTCTGTCCGGTGCTGTTTAGCGGATGTGTAGAGCTATTGCAGGAGTATTGTACCACTTACCGTGGTGGAGATTGGCTGGATTTTGCTGCGAATGCTACAGGGGCGGTCTTGGCAAGTCTGGTGGCTTATTATGTAGTGCGCCCCCGTATACTGAAGCGGTAATCGATAAAGATTCAATAGTAGATTACAGATAATCTACTATTGAACTCAGTCTTATTCCATTGGAACCTTTTATCAGGATAGTATGGTCTTTGGGTGTGTTATTCTGTAGTGTATAAGTTCTTGGGTATTGGCATATGTTTGATAAGAATGGCGGGCTGCCGTAAACTGATTGCCGACCAATATTACTTTTTCAAATTCGCATTCTTTGATGAAATCTACTATTTTTTGATGTTCTGCTGCGCTTTCTGCACCTAACTCACGCATGTCTCCTAATATGAGCATTTTGTGTTTGACTTTCATCCGGTTGAAGTTCTCCAATGCGGCCATCATGCTTGTTGGATTTGCATTATAGGCATCGATAATCAGCGTATTATCGGCTGTCTTCTTAAGTTGCGAACGATTGTTTTGAGGGGTATAATTAGAAAGTGCTTCATTGATTTTATCCGCTTCTACTCCAAAGAATGTCCCGATGGTAATGGCGGCTAATGCATTGGGAAAGTTGTATTCTCCGATAAGCTGTGTTTGCACTTCATGTTTCTCACCGTCTTTTCCTGCTTTCCATTCAAAAGTGAGATAAGGAGAGTTTCCGGTCACACGGCCATTAATATAGAGGTTTTCTTCGCTTCCATAAAAAATCTTGTTAAGCCCGGAAGCTATATTCATGAGATGGGGATTATCGTGATGAATGAAGATAGTGGAATTTTCTTTTTTACGCAAGAAGTCATAAAGTTCTCCTTTCGTTTTTATAACCCCCTCAAATGAGCCGAATCCTTCCAGATGGGCTTTACCTACATTGGTAATGATACCGTAATCCGGTTCCGCAATATTAGATAAGAATTTAATTTCTCCCGGGTGGTTGGCACCCATTTCGATGACCGCCAGATCGTGTTCTGCCTTTAAGCGTAGCAAAGTGGTGGGAACCCCGATGTGGTTATTCAGGTTTCCCAAGGTATAAAGTACATGATAGGATTGTGACAATACTGCGGATATTAATTCTTTGGTGGTTGTTTTACCATTCGTTCCGGTAATTCCTATGATGCGTGTGCCCAATTGGCGACGGTGATAATTAGCAAGCTGTTGTAACGTTTCCAAACAGTTGTCCACCAGAATATAACGTTCGTCATCTTTTGGATTATGGCCTGTTTCGTCAATGACTGCATATGCACAGCCATCATTTAAGGCTTGTGCAGCGAAAGCATTGCCATTAAATGAGTCACCTTTGAGCGCAATGAATAAAGAACCTTTCGGACAGTTTCTACTGTCGGTGGTTACTGTACCACAGTTTAGAAATATTTGATAAAGGGTAGAAATTTCCATGTTTTTATAATTGAAAGACGCGGGCAAACTTACACAAATTCTCCGGAATAACCTCGTAAAAGGCGCAAATTAGCGCAGTAGAATTTGAATATTAAGAAGTTAAAAGCAAATTGCGGAAACTGGGCAAAGTGCATGAAACCGTCTTAAAGCGGATTGCAGCGAAAGAATGGTTTTCAAATCATTACCCGATGGAAATGCGGATTTGTCCCTATCATGGGACGGGTAACGATTAACGGGACGGTGGCGCAGTTCAGTTGCAAGCGGACTATCCGCAAAGAGCTATGGGACGCCAAAGGCAACAAGGCGAAAGGCAAGAGCGTGGAAGCGAGGGACACCAACCTTGCGCTCGACAACATCAAGGCTCAAATCATCAAGTACTACCAGCGCATATCCGACCGTGAGGCTTATGTCACGGCTGAAATGGTACGCAATGCCTATCAAGGCTTGGGTGGTGAGTATGAAACGCTACTCGGTGCTTTCGACAAGGAAAACGAGGTGTTCAAGAAACGTGTCGGGAAAGACAGGGTAAGGGCTACCTATATGGCAAGGGTACGGGCAAGAAACCATGTGGCGGCATTCATCAAGTCGCGCTATAAGCGGAACGATATGTCCATGCAGGAGCTGACCCCCGACTTCATCAAGGAGTTCGCTATCTTTCTTTCCAATGAAGCAGGATTACACAACGGTTCGATATGGGAAAACTGCATGTGGCTGAAAGGTGTGGTGATGCGGGCGCACTTCAACGGACACATACCGAGAAATCCGTTTGCCCAGTTCCACATAAGCCCTAACACAAAGGAACGTGAATACCTGACAGAAGATGAGTTGAAAACACTGATGGAATTTCAGTTCAAAGACCCCAAGAACTCCTACCTCCGTGATATTTTTGTTTTTGCCAGCTTTACTGCCTTGTCGTTCGTGGACATCAAGGAACTGAGCAACGACCAAATTGTGGAGGTAAACGGAGAGAAATGGATTATCTCCAAGCGACACAAGACGGGTGTGCCGTTCCAAGTAAAGCTGTTGGACATTCCCTTGCAGATAATCGAACGCTACAAGCCTTTCCAAGAAAACAACCTTATATTTCCTAACCTCAATTATTGGTCTGTCTGTAAACGGATGGGCAAGATGATAAAGGAATGTGGCATAACGAAGAAAATCAGCTTCCATTGCGCAAGACACGGGTTTGCAACTCTGGCTCTCTGCAAGGGTATGCCGATTGAAAGCGTGAGCCGCATTTTGGGGCATACGAACATAGAAACCACCCAAATCTATGCGAAGATAACCGTTCAGAAACTTGACAACGACCTTACAATGCTGGGCGACAAACTGAGCAAGTCTTTCGGAAACGTAAAAATGGCAGGACTATGAAGCGTGAAACGATTATAATGAATAAATACGGAAAATTACCCGTCCCGTCCGATACCGCCAACCTATGGATGAGCGAAGCGGAACTGTTGGAGTTGTTCGGGGTAATCGCCCCGACACTCCGTACCACTGTCAAAGCCGTATATAAAAGCGGAGTGTTGCAATCTTGCGAGGTGGAAAGATGTATTAAGCAGCCCAACGGTTACGGCGTGGACGTGTACGCTCTGCCAATGGTCGTGGCACTCGCTTTCCGTATCGGCACGCCTAATGCCGAAAGAGTACGCAATGCCCTGCTGGAGAGGTTGTGCTTGCGAAAAGAAAAGCAACTCCTATGGACATTCATACGTGGTAGTGCTTATGAATGTTAGTGCGTATTGATGTATAGACTAACTGATGCACTTACGTCAGCCCGAAAACGGGAAAACCTTTTTCGGGCTGGCTATAGAATACCTTTGTATTCCATCTTATACATATCCAAGCCGTCCGCCCAATAATCTTTTTTAACCTCAAGCAGAACAAACCCCTGTTTTTCGTAAAACTTATAAACCAATTGCGATGTGCGTACTATTATTTTTTTTATGCTACTGATATTTCTAAGTTTTTCTATCCTATGGTTGAGCAATTTTGTCCCCAACGATTTTCCTTGATAAGCAGGATGAACAATATCCCAACTTATTTTTCCTGTCGTCATGTTATCCGCAAAATTTATTCCTCCACAACCTACAATCATTCCAGCAAATAGCAGGACATAGTAAAGCTCTACTTCTTCATCTAAATACCTGCCTAAATCTGCTTCTTCTTTCACGGCGAAATACTTCGGAATGTTTAATCTTATCAAATTCATTACGTCATTCCTGTCAGTCGGACAATATTCCCGAATTATAATATGGCTATCCATGTATGACTTTTTTGGGTTTATATGGAAGCAAAGGTATTTATTTTTCTCGGCAACAAAAACATAAGAACCTACATAATCTGCATTTTCTTATCCCTCCGTTTCGATTGCTTCGTTCTGCATAGATTTGCGTATCAGTGTTTTAATCTTTATGCCGTAGCTTTGCCCCGATGTTAAACCTGTTGCCGAGATTGTTTGTCGGCGGCATAAAACCCAGCAAAGCCTATGGCAGAAAAAGAAGAATTCATCCGTGTGGGGACTACCCTCTACAAGATTGTGAACCAGCCCCGAATGGACGGCGGTTGTGTGAAGAAACGTATTGCATGGAATGCCGAAACCTTGCGGCAGGACTACGGCAAGGACTACATGGCGACCGTGCCGAAGTATGACGGTTTCTGCACCGTACCTGCCCATGTGGACTATAAGCCCGTAATCGGCAAGTTCCTTAACCTGTACGAGCCGATAAGCCATGTTCCCGTGCAGGGTGATTTCCCCTGCATCCGTTCATTGGTGGAACATATCTTCGGCGAGCAATACGAGTTGGGAATGGACTACTTGCAGTTGCTCTACCTTTACCCTGTTCAGAAGTTACCCATCCTGCTTCTCGTGTCGGAAGAACGCAACACGGGCAAAAGCACGTTCCTGAACTTCCTGAAATCCATCTTCCAAAACAATGTGACATTCAACACCAACGAGGACTTCCGAAGCCAGTTCAATTCCGACTGGGCTGGCAAGCTGCTCATCATGGTGGACGAGGTGCTGCTCAACCGCCGTGAGGACAGCGAGCGGTTGAAGAACCTGAGCACCACGCTTTCCTACAAGGTGGAAGCCAAAGGCAAAGACCGTGACGAGATAGGCTTCTTCGCCAAGTTCGTGCTGTGCTCCAACAACGAACACCTGCCCGTTATCATCGATGCAGGCGAGACACGCTATTGGGTGCGGAAGATTGTGCCGTTACAGAATGACGATACCGACTTCCTGCATAAGTTGAAAGCCGAAATCCCCGCTTTCCTGCACTTCCTTGCACATCGGACGCTTTCCACCGAAAAGGAAAGCCGCATGTGGTTCAATCCGAAGTTGCTGCACACGGAAGCCTTGCGGAAGATAATCCGCAGCAACCGCAACCGTTTGGAGATAGAAATGGCGGAACTGTTGCTTGACATCATGGCAAGCATGGGTGTCGGGTCTGTCTCGTTCTGTCTGAATGATATTGTCCCGTTGCTCGTCTGCTCGCAAGTCAAGGCGGAGAAACCGCAAGTTCGGAAAGTGGTACAGGAAATATGGAAGCTGACACCTGCATCCAACTCGCTTTCCTATACTACCTACCAGTACGACTACAACCGTGAATGTCATTACTCGCCCGTCAGGAAGATTGGACGCTACTACACGGTAAGCAAAGCACAGTTGGAAACTCTATGATATTTTGATGAAATGATGAAAGTATATATAAACAACAAGAAAAACAGCAACTTACACCTTCATCAACCTTTCAACAAAAGGATATGGCTGATGAAAAGAGAAAGGACGCACCGCATCTTGCATCATTTCTCTTTTGGCGAGCGGTTTGATGAAACGATGATGAATGCCTATTGCGTTGGTAATAAATATATTGCATACACCAATCATCAATTCATCGGATTTTTATCCACTAATAAGCCTGCCGGAAAAGTAGCGGAGGTGAAAATCACTATCCGCAGGCCGGACGGTCGGATGTCCGACCTGCAAGGAAAAGCACATTGCATCGGAGCAAAGAAAGAGACCGCCGATAACCTACCGACACTTCCGCAGGCTTTTAAGGAACAGAAAAGCCATAGCTTATTAGGGCATTTTCTTCACGCAGTGCCATGCACCGCTAAAAATGCCCCAATAAGCCAACGGGGTTGCACCCCTCTGGACACCCCCGCTTGCCATGCGGCATGAGCGCAGCAGGCAGACAATGACAACCGATTTGCAAACCTAAAAAACAGAACAAGCATGGGATATATAAGCATTCAAATCAACAAGGCGAAAGGCTCGGCGGACACGGGCGCATCCGACCACATCGAACGCAAGACCGTCCCCAAGAATGCCGACCCCACACGCACCCACCTCAACCGAGAACTGGTGGAGTTCCCCGACGGTGTGACCGACCGCACCGAAGCGATAAGCCACCGCATACGCACGGCAGGCATCAGACGCAAGATTACCGCCGACCAAGTAAGAGCAATCCGCATCGTGCTTTCGGGTACGCACGAAGACCTGATGCGAGTGCAGGAAGAAGGCAGGCTGGACGAGTGGTGCGCCGACAACCTGCAATGGCTGTACCGCATTTTCGGACGGGAGAACACCGTATCGGCAGTGCTTCACATGGACGAACACACGCCGCACATCCACGCCACAGTCGTGCCGATTGTGACGGGCGAACGCAGAAAGGCAAGGAAGAAGCGAGCGGATAGCAAACGCCAATACCGAAAGAAAGCCGACACCGTGCGCCTGTGCGCCGATGACGTGCTGACACGTGAGAAACTCGTTTCCTATCACGACAGCTATGCAAAGGCTATGGCGAAATACGGTTTGCAGCGTGGCATACGTGGTTCGGAGGCACGCCACGTCACCACTGCCCAATACTACCGTGACCTGAAACGCCGGACAGGGGAACTGGAAGCCAACGTGCAGCAGTTGCAGACGGAACAACGGCAGGCAGAGCAACAGCTTGATGATGTGAGGAAAGAAATCAAGTCGGAGAAGCTGGAAGCCGCCAAGACGGAAGCCAAGACCGCACTCGTGGCAAAGGTGGGTTCTCTTTTCGGCAGCAATAAGTTGAAAGTGGAAAGGGAGGAATTGCAACAACACATATCAGCACTTGAAAATCAGAACGAAGAATTGGTACGGCATATAGAAACAATGGAGCGTAAACATAGGGAAGAACGCGCCAAGTTCAACGAGTATATGGACAAGATACAGCGGTACTTCCCTTATGTGGAGAAGTTATTACCACTGATAGACTTTTGCCGAAATACTTTGAATTTCTCTGAAAGGGTAGTCCAAGAGTTGTGCAAGTTGAAGAAAGTTAGTTTGAAAGGGGATTTCTATTCTCCAGAGTTCAACAGAAAGTTCCGTGACGAGAATGCGGCTTTTTCGTTTGGAGAGGACAAGAACAGAAAAGGACACTACCACATATATGTGAATGACATTCCGCTTGTGCAATGGTTCAGGCAGAAAGCGAATGAATGGAGAAACGGTTTGGGCATTTCCCCTACAAAACAGGATAAAGGGCTGAATATATAGGATGTGCTCAAAAAAACAGTACAAAGAAAATTATCCGCTGATAATGAATTATCATCAAAAACAAGTATTTTTGTATTAAACAAAAAACAATGTATGGATATAATCAATATAAGAATGAATACACCGACATTAAAGACAGAGCGTCTGATTTTAAGGAAATTCACGAAAAAAGATATTGAAGCTCTCTTTCTGATACTAAAGGATGAAGAAACAAACAAGTTTCTGCCTTGGTATCCTGTGAAAGACATTGGCGAAACCGAGCGTTTCTATGAGGAAAGGTATGCGGCAAAATACGGACAGCCGCAGGCATACGCCTACGCCATCTGCCTGAAAAGTGATGATTTCCCGATAGGCTATATAAAAGTCGATATGGAAGAACACCACGATTTCGGTTACGGACTTCGCAGGGAGTTTTGGCATAGGGGAATAGCGACCGAAGCAGGCGAAGCCGTTATCGAGCAAGTGCGAAAAGACGGTCTGCCCTACATCACGGCTACGCACGACAGGGACAATCCAAGAAGCGGAAATGTGATGCGCAAAGTCGGCATGGTGTATCGCTATTCCTATGAAGAACTATGGCAGCCCAAGAACTTCCCCGTGATATTCAGGATGTATCAGTTGAACCTAAACGGCGACAAGGACTTCGTGTACAGGAAATATTGGGATGAATCCGACAAGCATTTCATAGAAGAATTGTAACTCCAGATACAAGGTGTGTTGCTCCAGCAGGACAGACGATTGCTGTTTGTATGTTGATATGCCAATGAAAAGAAAGTGGACGGAAAGAAAGATATGATTTATTCTTCTTATCTGCTCTCTTTTTTATACATTTGCATCTGTAAGAGTTACTTGAACAAGTAAAGTAGAGCAAACCGCAGCAATACGGACAGTTGCTAAATCATTACCCAATAAAGAGGTAATCTTTCTAATCTTCTTTATTATAAGAGGTTATAAGTCATATACAGATTTACGTAAAAAACTTTGATTATGATATGAAGTTGATGAAGAAATAAAACAGATCGGGCTTTTTATCGTTGGATTATAATCCATAGGCACTATAAAATATTTTGTGTAAATGTAAAATACGGGATTCAGTATGGGTTCCG
>OAVB01001400.1_pt1 | contig 14758 bp, 10 predicted proteins | sample 1516871 | NCBI WGS metagenome assembly OAVB01 (sample SAMEA2580069, study PRJEB22360) | human gut metagenome | biome: human gut; feature: human-associated habitat; material: faeces | place: Denmark | collected 2008/2010 | reverse complement strand
GATATTGAAGCCTCCAGCGCCCACACCCGGTTTAACCCCCCCTGCCGTTTCTACCGGATTTTTATCCTTTAATAAAAATCCGCCCCCGCCGAGCGTACCTGCAATCGCCGAGGAATCGTATGCCACAACCGGCACATCAAAATACATCGCTTCTACAAGCGGCACGCAGAAGCCCTCATGCTCGCTCTGGCATAAAAAGACGTCTGCAATTTTATAATATGCGAGAATTTCATCAAATTTAATATGTCCCGGAAATACCACATCTTCCAGTTCCAGTGCATTAATGTAACTTTTTAAGCGGTGGTAATACCGCTCCATGCCGTTATGTCCGCCCACCAGTATCAGGCGGGATTTCGGGTTATAAAACTTTTTATAGTCGTAAAATGCACGGATGACATCCTCCTGACGTTTATTCGGTGCAATTCTTCCCGTAAAAATAAGATTGGTATAACCGTCACTGTAGCGGTCAATAACCTGCTGTGACGGTGTCTTTGCGTAATCATCAAACGGTATCAGGATTGGCAGGACATCAATCGGACAGGTGTATCCCATACGGATTAAATCCTGTTTGTTGTATTCTGACACGGCAAGGCAGTAATCCACCTTATCGGCAAGATAAGAGGCACCTTCTAATCCGTTCTGGCACAGCTGCGCCGCCTTGACACTGTATTCTTCAAAAAACTGCGGCGGCGTAATATTGTGATACACCATAACTTTTCTGCAGTGCATCTGTGCCAGCCGGTAATTTAACTTTGTTCCGGTAGATAAGTGATATAAAATGATATCCTTTTCATTCAGCCTCGGCAGCTTTTCCACAAACTTTGCACTGCCCTTTGGCAGGCGCGCATCAATGCTTTCTGCAAAGATTTCGGTTTTATATCCCATTTCCCGAATCACTTTTTCCAACGCAAGGGCATCATTGCTGACTGCGTCCCCAAATGCAAGCGTCGGAAGGAGCTGATAGATTTTCACGGTAAATCCTCCTAATCCTCATTCTTAAGCATTTACGCCTGATTCTTTTTTAATTCTTCTTCGAGTTCACGGATACGGCGCTCGCACTTATAAATCTTCTTCTCAAGTTCCTCAATACGCGCATCATCATCATTGTATCTGCGGACCGTCTGTGCCACAACCTTTGTTGTCAGTTCATTAAAGCGGTTCTGGTCGTCTACAAGCGGTTCTACATAGAAGCATACCATCTTACGGATCACCTTTTTGACAAAGGTAATGAGTTTGCCTACCCCTTTACGTGTCGATGAAATGTCACGGTATGCAAGCACGGTTCTGCTCTCATCCATCATAGAAATATCGTCTAAGTAATCCTTCAGGTCAAACGGCACTTCCGTACCGCCTACCAGACAGGCAATATCGCTAAACGGAATTTCATTGTCTGCATATCCCTTTGCACGGATTTCCGCACGGATTTCCTGCATAATATCCTCAATATTAATCTGTTCCTGTTCCATTGTTCTCTCCTCTATCCTTAAATCTCAAGTTCCCATGAATGCGCGATTCTTGCGACACCCACGTCCGTCATATTCGATACCACTTCAAATTTGAGGGCTTCTTTATAGTAATCCACCGGATTGCCTTCTCCGTATTCAATCGTAATATCCAGCCAGTACTGTCCCGGAATGAGATTGAGTTCCGGCATGGTAATGACAAACCTGCCATCCTTATCAATATCAAAATTGTCTACGCGGTCAATACGGGTATTGGTTCCGTAAACCCAGAGTCCGTCACTTCTGAAAATCCCGTAGCCGAATACGGCATCCGTTACTTTCTTTTCTACATGATAGCTTAAATCCAGCACCATTTTTTCACCGGTACGAAACGTCGTCTGCTCTTTTCCGTCGGCATCTAACATCTTAATCTGCGTAAACTTGGCATCTTCCGAACCGTAACGCTTCATTTTTGCCTTGCGTTTTTTTTCTTCTTCTGCCTGCATATTCTGTAATTCCAGCTTCTGAAGGCGTAACCGTTCTTTTTCCTGCTGGTCGATTCTCTGGGTATTCATATAATCCAGATATTCCAGATGGACTTCCTTTGGTCTTCCTTCCATTGCAATTTTACCTTCGCATATCCAGATTGAACGGTCACAAATCTGCTCAATCTGTCCGAGAGAATGGGATACAATCACAATCGTTGTGCCGCTTGCCTTAATTTCTCTTAATTTATTAAAACACTTTGCCTGGAAATTGGCATCCCCTACGGCAAGGATTTCATCAATCAGCAGAATATCCGCATCAACATTAATCGCAACAGAAAATGCCAGTCGTGTATACATCCCGGAGGAATAGGTCCTTACCGGATTATCGATAAATTCCTCCAGCTCAGAAAATGCGATGATTTCCTCTAGACGCTCATCAATTTCTTTCTTTGTCAGTCCGAAAATTGCCGCATTGGTGTAAATGTTTTCCCTGCCGCTCATATCCGGATGGAAGCCGGCACCCAGTTCGATTAAGCTTGATACCCGTCCGCACATTTCGATTTCACCGGAGTTCGGATAGATAATCCTTGTAAGCATTTTTAAGGTTGTACTCTTTCCACAACCGTTTTTACCGACAAGTCCGATGGCTTCGCCTTTTTTGACCTCAAAACTGATATGGTCTAAAACCACACGGTTTTCGTAGCGGTTGCGCTTCCAGAACAACAGTTTTTCCTTTAATTCCGTTCCTTTATCATAATACACTTTAAAGGTCTTGGTAACGTCCCTTACCTCGATTGCATTTTCCTCATTTTTCATATTCAAAAACAGCCTTTCTCTATTAGAAATTCTCTGCAAAGCCCTTTTGCAGCTTCTTAAATAACAATTCGCCTACAATAATAAATACAATACCGATAAATAGTGCAAGCAGTAAAGATGACATCTGCGGCACATTGCCGTAGTATAAAATATCACGATAAATTTCTATCACCGGTGTCATCGGATTGAGTCTGAAAATCGGCATTGCCCAGTCCGGAACCATATCGCTTCCGTACATCACCGGTGTCATATACTGTAACGCCATCACTAAAATACCGAGAATATACTGTAAATCACGCAGATACACGGTCAGGGATGCAACAATTAATGCAATGCCAAGACACAGTATGTATTCTACAATCATAACGACCGGAAGGCAGGCAAGTCCCAGAAACTGCACTTTTCTTCCGCTGACAAGCAGTGCCGCAAAAATAACAATAAAGGTTAAAAGCATATTGACAAAGCCGCTCGTTACCGTTGCAATCGGCAGTACCTCACGCGGAAAATAGATTTTTTTGACCATATCCTTTTCCCTTAAAATGCTCGTTGAACCGTCCTGTACGCTGGAAGCAAAAAACATCCATGGAACAAGTGCCACAAATAAGAACATATAATACTGTTCATAGCCTGCTTTCATGATAACCGAAAACACAAGGGTAAACACGACAAGCTGTAATAACGGATTGATAAATGTCCACAAAAATCCCAATACAGAGCCTTTATATCTGCCGCGTAAATCTTTTTTGACAAGACTGAAAATCATTTCCCTGTATTCATATAATTCTCTTAACTGCTTCACTTTCTTTCCTCCAATATTTTTCCCAGTCTGTCCTCTAACAGACTGACAGAATGCTGCATTTTGGTCTTTTCCCGGATATATGCCCCTGCCGCCGCTTTTTTCTGCTCATAAAATGCAGAATCTTCACAAAGCCGCTTCATATAAGCCGCCGCCTGTGCCACATCGGCTTCCGCCCAGTGATACCCCTTTTTAAACGGCGGGATATCCTGTTCTATTGCCGTTTTTTTGTAATCCACCATACAGGCAGATTCCCGGTTCATAAATTCCGTATTGGCAGACCAGTTTGTTGCAATGACCGGCGTGCCAAGCAGCATCGCCTCTGCCATGACCAGTCCGAAGCCCTCTGCCCGGTGTAAGGATACAAAAACATCCACACATGCCGTCAGGCTGTTGACTGCCGTTTTAGACAGTGTTTCGCATATAAAATATATATTATCATATCCGTCAAGTTTTGTGCGGATATTCTCAATATCTTTTTCACTTTGTTCCGAGCGGTTCATTTTAATGACCAGCCCGACCTGTTTATTTCCCCGGTCAAATGCCTGTTTAAATGCTTCAATCGCACCCAGCGGATTTTTACGCACCATGCCGCTCCCGCTGTCATACATCATCAGAAATAAAAAGCGGTCTTTTGGCAGATGAAAATAATCCCTGTCATATGCCGCATCTGCCGGTGCCGTAACACTGTAGGGCAGGGTATAGACCGGCTTATCTGTATATTTTCTTAAGTTTTGCGAAATAAACTCGGACGGTGTCCACACTTCATCGAGCAGATGAAATGCCGGAAGCCACTCCTTTGGAAACTCCTCTAATTCCCACAGCCAGTATCCGATATTGTAGCGCGTATCCCATTGATTCTTACCCACGTCCATAAAGGCAAGCGGCAGTTCACTCGGATTAACGTGAATCAGATTGATATTATACGGACCGGTCTGCGTAATTTTACCGTCAAAAGCTTCGTTGGTTCTGCTGCCCCCCGGCGGCACAAAATAATCATACACTGTATAATCCCATGTGCTGTTTTCTAAAATTTCAGCGACCAGGCGCATACTCTGTCCCAATCCCGTATCGCTTTTGATGCTGCCAATCAGGTTGATGCCCTTTTTGTGTGCCTGCGGCTCAAATGGTGTAATCTCTGTTTTTTCAAGGTCTTTTGCACCTTTTTCGATGACTTTTGCTTTAACTGCACTCAGCATTTTCTGCGGTATCAGCTTTACCAGCACCGGACGCAGGGCTTCCGCCATGTTTAATGCTGCTTTTGAAAGACTCATAAACGGTTCAACCTTTCTGTATCGTTAAAATAAAATCCCGGACGATTCTGCCAAGCTTCTCCGGTGCATATTTTGCAATAATCTCTTTATAGGCTTCTTCATCGACATTACTGTTAAAATGCAGCATTTTTTCTGCCAGATTGTCAATCTGGTGCTGTTCGGTGCCGTTTAAATCAAAACGGTCTCCATGCTGTCCGATAATTTCATCATAAATATCGAGATTGCCCACAATCATCGGCTTTCCAAACTTCATGACTTCAATTAACGGCATGCCAAAGCCCTCCGCCTTAGACGGAAATACAAAGCAGGAGCAGTCTGCAAACAGCTGATGTTTTTTATCATGGGTCACATAATCCAGATACGTAATGCCCTTTGTCTGTGCCATGGTTTCCTTTAACAGACTGTCAATATCGTCTTCCTGCATTTTCCCTGCAAGAATCAGCTCCTTTGTGCCGCCAAGCTCCCGGTATCTGCGGTAGCCCTTTAATAAGAGATCCACGCCTTTTCGCTTTTCCATATTGCCTACATATAAAAAGTAACCTTTATCCGTTGTTTCCCATGTGTCCTTTAACGGATTGGCAATGATGTAGGCATTGCAGTTTGCAATTTTTCGTGCCGCCGGAAAAAGCTTTTCTGTTGTCTTTTTCGTCTGTATTGAATTGTACAGAATCATATCCGTATTTCTTAATGTCTTTGCAAGATTATGTTTAAAATACAGGCTGTAAACAATGCCAAAATATTCGACATATTCAATCGGAAACATATCATGAATTGTAATCATGGTTTTAAAATTTCCTTTTAAGCGGATTGGGATAATGGTATTGACCTCCCAGAATAAATCCGGCTGAATTTCATTTAACTGTTTCTGAATAAATGAAAAGTAGGAATACACGCCCGCACTGCGGTATACGGCTTTCCCCTGTGTAATTACGGGAATTCCCTTTTCCATAAAATATCGGATGTACTCGCTTTCTGCCACATCGGAAAGCAGTACAAACTCAAATTCCCGGTATTTCATCAGAACCTTTAAGAAATCATTCAGATACATCCCCACACCACTAGGTCTGCTGCCTAATGTACGGGCATCTACTGCAATCTTCATATTCTATCCATTCTGCCGTCTGTGCGGCTTTTTTATCGTTGTTTTTATGATAACCGTTTTCGGTGTGTTTATTCTCCAGCTGTAACTTTTTATCAAACAGTATCACTATACTCGTTTTACACTATTTTGTCAAAGCCTCCATCATAATCCGTGCGGATTTTTCCCACGAATACCGGGATAATACCGTTTCCGGTGCTTCCCTGCCGCCTTGTTTTAACAGTTGTTCAATGCTGATGTCCGCATTGTCACAGTCCACGTAATATGCCGCATTTCCGTAAATCTCATGCAGCACCGGAATATCGCCAAGCACCACCGGCGCCCCCATGCACAACGCTTCCATCGGTGGTATGCCAAAGCCTTCATACGTAGAAGGAAATAAAAACGCCCGGCAGTATTGCATCAGCGCCCGCGCTTCGCTGTCGGACACATAGCCCGTGCAGATGACATTATCCAGTTTTTCCACCCCGGAATCATCGCCCAGCGGTTTTCCCGAAAGCACATAGATTTTATCCGGATTTCCTGCGGCATTTTTTAAAATCCATGACAGATTTTTATTCGGTGCAAGCGATGCCAGATAATAGTAATACGCCCCTTTCGTAAGCTTAGGATACTTCTGGAAAATGGTTTCATCCGTATCTTTACGGTCCATATGCTGCCAGCCGTTCCCTGCCACATAAATCTGTCCTGCATGCACCCTGTACTGCTCTAAAATTTCTTTTTTGGACGTCTCACTGACCGTCACAATGATATCTGCCTTATGAAATGCGTGTGTATACATCCATTTACGGTATAAAATTTCATGCCATGCACCCGGCTCTTTAAAATATTCCGGGTGTGTCTTAAAGACAATATCGTGGACACAGACCAGCCCGCCCTTTGAAAACAGCGGCACGGTATTGCACAGGCAGATTCCCTTTGCCTTCTCTTTTTTTAAAAAACGTGCAAAACAGACCTGCTCCCACACTTTTACACGCCTGCTTTTTCCCGCACAGCGTACTTCAATATTTGAAAATTCCCGGCGGATTTCCTCAATGCGCGGTGTTTCAGGCAGCACCAGCACCAGCCGCAGGCACTCCTTATATGCCGGAGCCATTTTATTCATCTGCTTTAGAATCTCCGCCGCATACCGCTGTACGCCCAGTGCGGGTTCCAGCAGAAAGCTGCCATTGATTGCATAATACTGTCCCATAAATTTTTAATTCCTTGTTTCTAGTTTTCTTTTGGGTGATATGTCGGCGCCACTTTTTGTATCAGTGTGCGGATATCTCCCGTTTCTGCATAAGCTTCTTCTTTTAATTCTTCCAGATGCTCAAAGAAATGTTCTTTGTCAAATTCAATCGGCTTGCCGATATGAATCAGCTTATTGGCGGTATCCTGCAGACCTTCTTCTTTCATCAGCAGTTCTTCATAGAGCTTTTCACCCGGACGCAGTCCCGTATACTTAATCTCCATGTTGACGCCTAACGTATAGCCGGATAATCGGATCAGGTTCTTTGCCAGATCATCGATTTTGACCGGCTCTCCCATATCCAGAATAAAAATCTCTCCGCCCTTTGCGTAAGCGCCCGCCTGTAAAACAAGCGAAACCGCCTCCGGTATTGTCATAAAATAACGGATAATGTTCGGGTCTGTGACCGTTACCGGACCGCCCGCTTCAATCTGCTTTTTAAACAGCGGAATGACCGAACCGTTGCTTCCGAGTACATTGCCGAAACGCACGGCTACAAAATCCGTCTGTGAACGCTCGTTGTACGACTGGATAATCATTTCACAGATTCTCTTGGTTGCCCCCATGACATTGGTCGGGTTGACCGCCTTATCCGTAGAAATCATTACAAACTTGCCGACACCGTACTTGTCCGCCATTTTCGCAACATTCCATGTGCCGACAACGTTATTCTTAACGGCTTCATTCGGACTGTCTTCCATCAGCGGTACATGCTTATGTGCCGCCGCATGATATACAATTTCCGGACGGTACTGTGCAAAAACGCTTTCCAGACGGGAAATATTCCGGATAGAACCAATCAGTGTTACCACATTGGCATCCGGGTAGGTCATCTTTAATTCCTGCTGGATTTCATATGCATTATTTTCATAAATATCAAATATAATCAGGCACTTCGGCTTGTGGCTTACAAGCTGACGGCAAAGCCCGGAACCGATAGACCCGCCGCCGCCGGTGACAAGGATTGTCTTATCTTTAACATACCCCATAATGGAATCCAGATCGACTTCAATCGGGTCACGGCCGAGCAGATCCAAAACATCAACGCTCCGGATAGAATTGACGTTAATTTCGCCATCTACCATCTGGTAAACGCCCGGCAGAATCTTTAAATTACAGTCGGTTTCTTTGCAGATATTTAAAATGTTGCGCTTGTCTTCCATGGATGCAGACGGAATCGCAAAAATAATTTCATCAATGTCATAGACCTTTGCAACTTCTTTAATTTTATTTCTTGTACCGACAACCTTGACGCCGCGGATATATTTTCCGACCTTCTGTGTATCGTCATCAATAATACAAACCACCTTGGAGTTGTCCATATAACGCGAATTCTGGATTTCACGCATTAATACGTTGGTTGCCTCACCCGCACCGATAATCATAATCCGCACCTGCTCTGCGGTGTGGCGGTAATTCTGCAAGACGGTACGTATCATGCGGTACATAAAACGGCTGGCACTCATTGCAACGATTAAAAATACCCCGGATGTAAAATAACAGCTTCTCGGAAGCATCCAGCCCATGTATGCCGTTACACAGATATGGGCAAATTCCGTTACAATACAGGCCTCCACAATTTTATAAAGTTCCGCAATGCTGGCATACTGCCATAAACTGTGATACATTCTGAAACACCAGAATATAATAATGGCAACAATCGTAAAAGGAATCATGTTTTTCTGATACTTGAGCAGATATTCCTCCGGGATTGCCGAAATGCTGATTTCAAAACGCATCAGCAGCGATAAAAATACACATCCGTTTACTAACAGGATATCCGTAATAATCAGGCATATTCTTCTGACGAGAAGCTGTATCCTGTCTTTTCTAGTTTCTTCCATTTTTTATTCCTTTCACCCAAAAAGGCATTTTTATCAATCCTATGACCGTTCCGGTTCCATAACTGACATGCAGCATTAAAAATAGAAACGGAAGTGCCAGACAGGTTTTATTTCGTATTTCCGGTGCACCAATCACCGCCGCCAGCGCCATAATGACCGCCAGCAGTCCGTACAGCACCCACATCAGCCCCGTAAGCCCCGCTATAACTTTGAAAATCACCAGCGCCGCCCCGCTAAGTGCCGTTATGCTGCCTGCAATGGCAAAGCCTGTACAAAAAAGTACCGACAGGATAATTGCCATCACAAAGGCAAACGGCACAAAATGATACAGGGAAAGGCACGGTGCGCACACACCGGTTGTCAGTCCGATCCAGTAGCCGTTGGCATATTTCTGCTTTAACATTTTTCCTAAATCCGGACGGATATGCTGATAGGAAATAATCTCCGGGTCAAAGCACAGCTTAAAGCCCGCCTTTCTCATACGATAGTGGATTTCATTGTCTTCGGTTCTTGCAAGCCGCTCATCAAATCCGCCGATGGATTCAAATACCTTCCTGCGGTACGCTGCGTGAAACATGGATTTCACATAGCTTTTGCCGGGATTGTTGCGGTACGGTGCAATACTCGAACCAAACATGGAGCTTTCTGCCAGAAGCAATGTATTGCGAAACGGTGTCGGCTGTTCGATAATGTTCGGTCTTTGTCCGCCGCACACATCTTCCCCGCTCTCTAACACCGCCACATTTTTCGTAACAAAGTCTTTCGGAATGGATGCATGCGCATCAACCTTTAAAATGGCTTCTCCGCGGTAGGCTTTCAGGGCAACATTCCAGCCGCACGGCAGTGTCCGCTTTGGATTGTCAAGCACGCTTACGCTTACAAATCCCATATCGGGCTGTGTTGTATTCTGTGCTGCGAATTCCTGCATGATTTTCTTCGTGTGGTCTGACGATGCGGAATCGACCAGCACCACTTCCATGCTGCCGTGTGCATAATCCTGCGCCGCAATATCCTTTAAAATCGCAGGCAGTGTCTGTTCTTCATTATACGCAATCACACATATCGTAATAAACATAACTTTCCTCATTCTAAACAACTTCGGCTGCAAAAATCCGATATTTGCTTTTCCTTAATGAATCACCGATACAAAGGTGTTCCATAGTACACTCATATCCGATTTCAGTCCGAATTTTTTCAGGCTTTCCAGATTATATCTCATTTTTGCCGGAAGCACTTCTTCTATATAAACCTTATCTGCGTCTTCTGCATTTGAAAGCAGCCTTTCCTCATCTTTATACGCAATGCTTGTCCTTGAAGTCAGTCCTGCAGGAAGCAGAAGTGTCGCATACATCTCCGGCGTATAGGCATCCACGTATTTTAAAACCTCCGGTCTTGTGCCGACCAGTGTCATATCACCCGCTAAAATGTTAAACAGCTGCGGAAATTCATCAATTCTTAATTTACGAAGCCACCTTCCGACACGCGTAATACGCGCATCATTACTGACTGTCACCTGCGTACCCATGCGGCTTGCATTGTTGACCATGGTACGGAATTTATATATCCTAAAAATCCTTCCGTACTGGGTTACACGCTCCTGCCTGAAAAATACAGGTCCCGGAGAATCCAGCTTTATCAATACCGCGACAATAAGCATCGGCAGTGCAAGTACGGCAAACATAATGGAAGCCACAATCACATCAAGTATTCGTTTTGCCCTAAACCACGCGCTGCGTTTTACCAGGATGTTGTAATATTTCCGGACCTCTTTTGTCCGCATTTTATCGGGAAGGTTTGTCCACTCTCTTAATTCCATAATCTGTTCCTATTCCGGGCGCCATTTACTGTGAACGGCTGCTGCCACCATTTATTATTTTACAAGGCTGCAAAATGTGTCAATCACATAATCTGCCTGTTCATCCGTCAGGCAGGTATGCAGCGGCAGTGTAATCTCGTTGTGATACATTTCATAGGCATTCGGAAAATCTTCGATATGAAATCCCAGATTTTTATATGCCGTATGCAGCGGCTTGAAGTGGACATTGCATGCCACACCGTTTTCCGCCATCCTGGTAATCATATCGTTGCGGTATTCTTCACCTTTTCCTGTAAGGCGCACAAGATAGAGATGTCCGCTTGAAGTTACCGTATCGTCAAAATGGGTAAGTGCCTCTACCGGAAGCTTTGCAAGCCCTTTATTATACCGCTCTATAATCTCTTTCCTTCTTGCAAGAAGCTTCGGATAGCGCGCAAACTGCACCAGTCCGACAGCCGCCATAATATCCGTCATGTTACATTTATAATACGTTCCTATAATATCATATTCCCATGCACCAAGCTTTGTCTTTGCCAGTGCATCCTTGGACTGTCCGTGCAGGCTTAACAGCATCAATTTGTGATACAGCTCTTCGTTATCCACGCCCGGAATATCGCGCCATACAAGCCCGCCGCCCTCTGCGGTCGTTAAGTTCTTTACGGCATGAAATGAAAAGCTTGTAAAATCCGCACACTCGCCGCTCATTTTTCCGTTTCTTTTCGCACCGAAGCCATGTGCCGAATCTGCCAGAATCAAAATGCGTCCCAGTGCTTCCTGTAACGGCGATGCCGGGTGAAACAGTGCTTTTTTACGCTCTGCAAGCGCGCGGATTCTGTCATAATCCACCATAACACCCGCAATATCTACCGGAATAATGGCTTTTGTCTTTTCCGTCACTGCCTGTTCTAACGCATCATAATCCAAATGGAAACTGCCCGGCGCGCAGTCAACCAGCTTAAGCGTTGCCCCCACATGGCAGACAACGCTTGCTGATGCTGTATAAGTATATGCCGGAACAATGACTTCATCGCCCTCTCCGATTCCAAACAGCCGCAGTGTCATTTCAAGACAGGCGGTTGCCGAATTCATGCACACTGCCTTTTGTGTATGGCAGTATGCCGCAATCTCTTTTTCGAACTGTTTTGTCTTTGGTCCTGTTGTAATCCATCCTGACCGCATCACTTCTGCCACTGCCTGAATTTCTTCTTCTGTAATATCCGGAGGTGAAAACGGTATGTTTAATTTCTTCGTCATAGTTCCTCACAATCTGCCGTCTGACGGCGTGGTATCCGTTTTATACTAGCTTATCCGTACAAAACCGGTTTATTCATTAATTTATCCTGTATTCTTCTATGCAAAACGGCGGCTACTGCGTATCACTGCCTTCCTCCATATCCGGGAACGCATACGTTAAGTTTCCTGCTGCATTGGCAATGGCAACCGTATAGCTGACCGTCTTATATCCGCTCTTGGATAACGTAATCGTCTTACTTCCATAGGATTTATGGAATGAGCATGGCACAAGTCCGATGTAAACACTGTCTACATACAGTGCCGCCCCTTCCGGCGCCGTAATATTTACGGTATAGCCCGAAGTTAAATCCGCTGCTGTCGTTGCTTTATTCGCTGCCGTTGTCGCCGTCTTGGTTGAACCTGCGGCTGTCGTCGTTGCCGATGATGCCGTCATGTCAATCACAACCGTCTGATACGCCTGGCTGACTGCAACCGTTTCAACATACTGCTCGTAGCCGTTTGCGGACAATACCACGCGGTGTTTTCCGTAGGCTAAGGAAACAGGCTGTGAATAATCCGTTTCTACGCCGTCAATCGTCATCACCGCATTTGCCGGTGTAATCGAGAAGTTCACAGCCCCCCGCTGGGTCGCTTTTGTTGTAAATTCACTAAAATCCACTGTCACGGAAGCATCTCTTGCCACTGTCACGGTCTTTGTTCCCGTCAGGCTTCCCTTTTGCAGCTCAACTGTATAAGTTCCTTCCTGTGTTGTTGTAAGCATTCCGCTTGTCACTTCAAATAACTGCTTTGTTCCGATACTTGCATAGCCGCCGATAAATGCATCTACACCCTGAAAGGTAATGTATCCGTGCCCCTTATCAACTGTAATTGAATAAACGGTATCTCCCACACCGCGCAGTGTCACTTCGTCCTGTGCAACAATCTGTGCAATATTAATCTTATTGGCATTTGACAGCACTGCCGCATAGGAAGCGTAAACATAAGAGCTGCCTGCCTGCTTCACTCTCCTTGCACTTTCATCAAACTCAACACCGGTCAGGCTGTTCTTTTCCCATGCATCTGATGAGCCGTGAATCTCAGTCGCTTTTCCGCTCTTATTGCAGGTCACATCATAAATCTGACCCAGCTGCGTCCCTGTTGCCGCAATAATTTTTCCGTATTTGTCCTGAATATCCGTACCACCCGTATACGCTACTTCATATTCTGTTCCTGTGTCTATATCCACAAAGTGCATAATCAGATCGTCTGTATTGACGTACGTAAGCACTCCTGTTAAATCAATCTGGTTGGCTTTCTTCGTTTCCATTTCCGTTACTGCCTTTGTCGGTGCCGGCAGAATAGAACTGCCCGGAATCAGTGTCTTATTGCTGCTCTGCTTTCCGCAGCCGGACAATAAAAGCGCCGGAAGCAGGAAAACCGCAAATATTTTTTTTATCGTTTTTTTATTATTCATAAATATCTGTACCCCAATATTCTTTTCGACTGTCATGGGCAATTCTATCACAAGCGGACGGTATATGCAATTATTGCCATCATTTTTTCATATTTTTACAAAAGCGTTTCTAAAAATTTTTGTCTTTTTTCATTCTGCTGCACGACTTTTTCCAGTTTTTCTTTCGTTTTTGGCGGAATCCATGCCTTATTGGAATTAAAATAGTAATTCATGACTTTCCAGAATTTTTCCGGAAATGCAAACAGTGCCGCAAGCAGCGCCCGCTCGGTATCGCTGACCGGCTTGATTTTGTCGTATTCTTCCATCATCTTATAGGCTGTCTGGATATCCCAGTCGTATTTTTCAAGAATTTTACGCATGAACTGATACAAATCACTAATCTGACATTCATTTTTATACTTATCAAAATTAGTAACCGCAGTATTTCCGTTAGAAAATATAATATTGTGATAATTATAGCTGCCATGACATAGCTCACCTGTTTTTTTCGCATAAGAAAGACGCTCCTGAAATTGTGGTCCTGCAAGCAGCTGTACTGCTTTTTCCGCCTCCGAAAAAAAGCCTCCTATATTCTTATATGCAAGCTGCTCAAATTCGGACTTCTTTTTTTTATTTTTCAGGTAATTTCCCGTGAGTTTCAGCTCTTTCATATGGCGTGTATACATCAGGCGCAGCTGGGTTTCTCCTCCCGCTTCAATGCCTGACAAAGCTTTGGCTTTCACATCCTTTTCATTTTGTTCTTCTGTGGTACCGGAAAACTCTCCTGCAACCTCTAAAAGCACAAGGTGCAGCTGTGCCAATGTCTGCACCGCCCTGCACAAATCCTTTAAATCCCGCACATTACACTCTTTTCCTTCATACCAGTCTTTGACATAAAACCGTCTGCCGTCTTCATCCGGTGTCAGAATCTCCCCACTGCTGTTTTGCACATAGGTATCCACCCACAAAAATCCGCTGTCCGCAACACGTCTTGTAATGTCGTTTTCACGCTCATAATATTTATCACTTTTTACACATTCCAGAAATAATTTCACACCGCGGTCCGTATTTAAAATCATACCGCCGCGCCCCCGCAGTACGCGGTTCACTTCAAAATCATACTGTTTCAACACCTCTAGCGATTTCTCATTCATACCATTCCCCACATTCCTGAGCGACCTTGTCGCGAAGATGCGATGAGAAATTCGCGCAGGCGATTTCTCATCTGCAATCATGGCTATTTGTTTTCGCTCAGAAACAAATAGC
>OAVB01001391.1_pt1 | contig 14818 bp, 10 predicted proteins | sample 1516871 | NCBI WGS metagenome assembly OAVB01 (sample SAMEA2580069, study PRJEB22360) | human gut metagenome | biome: human gut; feature: human-associated habitat; material: faeces | place: Denmark | collected 2008/2010 | reverse complement strand
TTTTTTGAAATTTTTTAAATTTCTTTTTTCAGAGTTTTGAACTTTTTACCAGTCGATCACCGTGCTTCCGCCGTTTGTTCCTCACCGTTTTTAAGTCCGTCTTCGTACCCTCGACTGCCCTCTTTCTCACTGTTCAAGCGGTTTCAGGCTTTCTCAAGTACCATCTGTTTTTGTGCCCTCTCGTTTGAGTGCTTGTCTATTATATCACGCTTTTCGAGCTTTGTCAACATCTTTTTCATTTTAATTTTGCACAAATGGTTTTAAACCGTTATATTCTCCGATTGTGCAAAATGTAAACAACCACAATATACAGTTTTCCGCTATCAATATTTAGTTATCAACAGCCGCATTCCTGTATGTTGAAAACTCGTGCATTCTTTCCGTAAAGCTAAAAACAATGCCGCCCTTTAAGGACGGCACCGATAAAAATCCTATTTTTCCTCGTTCAGTTCGGAAATTATTCTGACAAAGCTGTCAATATCATTAAAGTCACGATATACCGAAGCAAATCTGATATACGCCACCTTATCTATATCCTTCAGCCTTCGCAGTACCAGTTCGCCGATCTCGTCCGACGATACTTCACGTCTGAACTGGTTCTTCAGTTCCTGTACAATATCTTCAACCATTTTTTCAAGGTCTTCGATCTGTACCGGACGTTTCACCGTAGCTCTCGCAAGCCTGTTTATCAGCTTGTCACGATCAAAAGGTTCAATGGTATTATCCTTTTTCACAACCATAAGCGGTATTGTTTCCACCATTTCATAGGTCGTAAAACGGCACTTGCACGACAGACATTCACGTCTTCTGCGAATTTTATTTTCCGCAGGGCGACTGTCTATTACCTTGCTGTCCTCATATCCGCATTCCGGGCATTTCATCTGTTTTCCTCGCTTTCGCTCTGATCCTCACGGTTTTCTTTTCCATATTGCTGTATTTATGTATTTTAACACACTTTCGCAGCTTTTTCAAGCGTTTTCTGTAATCAAAGCCCCATCTTATACTTATCGTATATCTTTTTCATATTATTCGCACACACAGCAAGCTCGTCATAGCTGCTGTAATTCTCACGGTAAAGCTCTACTATCATTGCTTTATCGTAATTTATTTTTTCAAGCTCGCTGAAAAGACGGTTGAAGTTAAAGCTGCCCTTTCCTATCGGCAGGCAATCGCAGCCTGCGTCGCCGTCGCTTACATGAAGATGTACGACCTTGTCACCTATTATATCCAGAAGCCTGAACGGATCTACATTGCTCCTTCTCGCCTGTTTGAGATCTACAACAAATCTGACCTCGTCGCCGAGCTGTCCGATCATATCCTCGATAAATCTTACACTGCTGCTCTTGCAGTAGCAGATGTTTTCCTGAGCCACCGTAACACCGAATTCTTTTGCAAGACGGAACAGACGCAGATAACGTTCCATGTACCTTTCATCAGGTACCTTTGAGCTTAGGATAGCTCCGTGCAGGACAAACACACCCGCACCGATCTCCGCCATAACCTCAAAATACCTCTTGTAAATATCTATCAGATATTCGGTTCTGCGTGGATAATCGCCGAATAGGAACAGTGTTTCCATAGGCGAAGAAAACGGATGCATGGATAATACGTTCATCCCGTATTCACCGATGATCCTTCTTAGCTCAACAAGCACCTGCCCTTCAAGCTCGTCTATCGAATTTACGAATATCTCAACATTTTTTACACCCCGCTCGGCAAGCTCATAAAGAGCCTTTTCTGTTTCAAGAGGGTACAGACAAGCCGTTGATACGCCAATATCCATTTTCATTACTTCCTTTCTGAAAATCAGCCCGCCAGAGAACAAATGTTCCCTATTATTGATATGATTAGCGGTAATACATACACCGCCGCCAGCACCGCAACAAGCAATGCATAAACGCCGACCCTGCACAGACCTTCCGCCTTATCGGCAATTGCCGTTATCTTTTTGCGGAATATAATGTACAGCGCCAGTGCCGCAAAGCCTGCAACGCTCAGCACAATACCCGGTTTAAGTCCTTTAGGGCAGAAACTGAAGGTTATATCATTTTTGCCTTCCTCCAGCTTTACCGCCATAAAGCCCGACATAGAACGGTATATCTCAGCAGACTTGCCGTTTATCGTCGCAGAAAATCCGCTGTCATACGGCACCGACAAAAACAGCCACTGACCGCTCTTTGCGTTGTCTGCTGTTCCGCTTATATTTCCTCCGTCAACCTTAAGGTCGGCGGTTTTTGTTTTATTGATAGCTTTCTCCAGCTTATCTAACGACAGCCCGTAAACACCGTAGCTTGAGCAATAAGTGCTTTCGTTTACATCAATATCTATACTTACCTTCTCATTTTCGAAAGTACCGAGATATAAAAGCCCGTTGCTGTCTTTATTCGGGAACGACAGATCCTGCTTGATGCCGTTTACATATATTGCAAACGAACCGTTGATATGCTCGTTGATATTTCTTGTCACAAGATCAAAGCAATCGAAATACAACGCCTGCTTTTCACCTATATCCAGCTTGTAGCTGAGCGTTGCGATGCGTGTATTGCTCTTGGGTGTGAAATAATATATCCCGTCACGATGTGCATACCGTATATTCTTTTCTCCGGTATGCTCATATTCGGTGAACAGAAGCTCGTTGCCCGTATCAAGCAGATTTTTTGCAAGATATTCCTGTATAACTATGCGTTCTGCCTTAGGCAGCTCCGTACATTGTGACAGATCGCTGTCGGTCACTATTCCGAGCGGGAGATAGTATTCGCTCTCATAGATCGAATAGTTCTTGTCACGATAAATCACAGGCTCTCTTGCACTGAATTTCTCTATATAATATTTTATATTCATAACGGCGTCGGTAAGAGCCGTGCCTCCGTTGCCTGTGACCTCCATCCAGTAGGACGAGTAGCCGAGCCGCTTCATCGCAAACATATAATCCTCCGATGTAAGCGAGGTATAATGTGCGATGGTGGGATAGCCCAGTCCGCCTATAAGATTTGCGTCAAAATATTTCTTCGGCCACTGCATCAGCTTCACCCTGTAAAAATCCTCGTCCTCGGGGATTTTTCCTTCAAGCTCTATCGCATTGTTGTACTTGACAGGTGTATATGCCGATGCGCCTATATACACGTTTGCGTTGAAAACGCTCTCGGCTACAACAATTACAGCCAGTACAGAACAAACCGATTTGAAAGTGAGCTTCTTGAAAACGCCGAAAGCCATAGTCAGAACATACAGTGCCGTAAATCCGCAGAAGACAATCAAAAGCAGTACGAACGACTCCGAGCTTCCCCACAGTGTCGAAACATACGAATCCAGGTCGTATCTGCAGTTACAGTAGTACCATATCGTAAAACCGAAATAGATAACGCCGGCGGCAGTTATTCCGATAAGATAGGGCTTTTTATTCTTTTGTGCATAATCGTCCGGCTTTGTATGCGACAGCTTCACCGCCGCAAAGGTCAGCATCATAAGCGTAGTCATATAGCCGTACCGCATAGGGAATGCCATATAGTCACCCGTGTGCCACATCTTGTTTATCGGCTCGAAAACTACAGGCAGAAGCGTAAGAAACGAAAGCAGTGCATAGAATCTGCTGTTCTTGCTCTTTCTTCGCAGAAAATACACAATGAAAGCCGCAACGGAAAATCCCGTACAGAAAATAAGCGGCAGATTTGTATATATTCCTGCAAATACCGCAGAATCAAACAGACCCTTGAGTATGTTCGCTCCCCTTGCGGATGAAAGATACTGTACAAAGCTCGGAAGCCATACAACAGCGGAGATCAGCGCCGCTATACCGCAGCCTATGATAAACCTCGGCGCAATGCCCTTTGTACTGCCCTTTTTTCTGTTAAGAAAAATGTAAACGCCGAAATACAGTATCGTGAACAATACCACCATATAGCTGAGATAATAATTCAGCACCAGCATTCCGACAAGGCAGAATATAAGACCGCCTGTGCGTTTACGCTTTACGAGCGAATTGAACGCTATCAGCAGCAGCGGGAAGAAATACATTACATCGAGCCATACCGTGTTCTGATAGAACAGCATCGAATAACCGCTGAACGCATACATAACGCTGAAAAGCGCCGAATATGTCACATCCAGCTTTTTATGGCAGGTGCGGAAGTACGCATTTGCGGTTATCGCACAGACAGCCATTTTCATAAGCGTCATAATGTTCATGAACAGCATCATGTCCGCTTTGTCGACAAATGCAACAAGAAACGAAAACGGGCTTGATATAAAGAACAGGAACACGCCGAGGAAATTCATTCCGCCGGCATTCTGCCAGTTGAAGAAGAAATCCCCCTTGCCCTCAAGTATGTCCTTGAAGTCGAGCAATAAAGGAAGCACCTGCTGGTGCATATCGCACCATGCGAGCGTTTTATCTCCGAACGGATAAAGCCCACTGCCCGCAAATACCGCAAGTCCTATGACAATTACCGCTATCGGCGGAATTATCAGCGTCAACAACAGCTTCGGACTGCGTATTAGTTTACCGAAATGTGTTGTGATTTTTTTAGTAATATCTCTTTTCAAAATATCCTCCGGGATTTTTAAAAATCTCTCCCATTTGGTTTTTATGAATATCTGTCTAAATTCAAAAGCCGCAAAGACTTTATGTGCTATGCGGCTTTTATTTTTGATTGAATTATCAGCCGCAGGTGATTATACCATGAGCTTCTTTGTGTCTACCGTACCCTTTGAAGCAAGATTCTTTGTATCCTTCTTGCTTTCGCCGTTTCCTGCATTTGTATAATTCTTGCCGTGCTTCTCCTGCCAGAGTACCCACAGGGGGCCCGAGATGCACAGTGAAGAATAGGTACCGCAGATAAGACCTGCCATCATAGGAATAGCAAATGTCATTATCGAGGTTACGCCGCAGATTGCACATACAACGCAGATTGCGAGTACGGCAAAGGCTGTGGTAACAGTTGTGTTTACAGAACGTGTTATCGACTGAGTGATACTCATATTAACAAGTTCCTTGAGTGAAAGCGAGTTGCCGTAAAGGTTACGGTTCTCTCTGATACGGTCATATACAACGATTGTATTGTTGATAGAGTTACCGAGTACGGTAAGAACAACCGCCATAAAGTTTGCGTCGATCGGGAAACGGCAGAACACGAACACAGCATAAACCATGAAGCAGTCGTGAACAAGGGCTACCAGTGCAAACACACCTGCCGAAAGACCGCCGATTTTCTTGAATCTGAACGCAATATAGATAACGAGCAGTATAAACGAGAACAATACTGCAACAAGGCACTTAAGGAAGAACTCCGTACCTGATGTGGGGTTGACATCCTGGCTGTTTACAAGCGTAAGGCTGTTATCCTTGAAGGTCTGCTGGAGCTTATCCGATAAAGCTGTCTGCTTATCTGCTGTAAGTCCCTCTGAAGACGAGAATGAAATTTCAATGACTTCAAGCGAGCTGTTCATCGAAGAACCTGTAGTTACCGTAACAGCACCGTAATTTTCGCCCTCAACCGTCTTCTTTACCGCATTTGTGTCAATTTCGCCGGTATAGCTGTAGGTCAGCATTGTACCGCCCTTGAATTCAATAGCCATTTCAATGCCGAATATGCAGTTGAAGATAACCGTAATTACAGCAATGACGATCGGTATCAGAAAGAGTACCTTTCTGTATCCTATAAAATCAAATACTTTTTTGTTATTCATTTTGAAGCACCGCCTTCCGTTGCGGCAGCCTTTTCAGCGGCACGCTTCTTTGCAGATTTTCCGCCGTAGAGAGCAGGATTTCTGAATATCTTGAATCTGGAAAGCGACATTGTCATAAGTCTTGTCGCAAATATGCCGAACAGGAAGTTCAGTATTACGCCGACCATCAGAGTATAGCCGAATGAGTAGATAGTACCCTCCGTTGAAGCGCCGAACATAAAGAATACGGGCTTCAGTATAGTAGACGCAAGGCTGTCGGGTGTACCGAAAGCACCCATAAGTATGATAGCAACGATAATCATTGTGATATTACCGTCAAATACTGCGCTGAACGCTCTCTTATAACCTGTAGCTATCGCTGTATCTATCGTCTTGCCGCTGTTTATTTCTTCCTTTATACGCTCGCCCGTGATAACGTTAGCGTCAACGCCCATACCTACCGCAAGAATGATACCTGCGATACCGGGAATTGTCAGCGTAAAGCTGTTTGAGAACGGGAAGAAGCCTGTTATAGCACAGAACGTACCTGCAACCTGTCCGATAAGACCGATAACGGCAACTACACCGGGCAGTCTGTACAGTGATATCATGAATATCATTATAAGTACAAATGCGATAACGCCGGCGATTGCCATAGCGTCACGGGCACCCGTACCGAGTGTGGGCGAGATAGTGCTGAAGCTCGATGTTTCCAGCTTGAACGGTAACGCACCGCCGTTTATCTGGTCTGCAAGCGCCTTAGCCTCATCAGCCGTAAAGTTACCGCTGATTGTAGCCTCACCGCCGCTGATTTCCTCTTTTACGGTAGCTGTTGAAATGCACTTATCGTCCATGTAGGTTGAAATGTATCCCTTTGATGAAGCAAGCTTCTTTGTAGCCTCTGCAAACTTCTCCTTGCCGCTGTCCTTCAGCTTTAAGGATACCATATACTCATATTCCTTGCTGTTTCCGCTCTTGAGCTGATATACGGCAGAAGCCTTTTCAACGTCCGAGCCGGAAATGATAAGGGGCAGATCCTCGTATGTCTGACCGTCGGAAAGCGATTTTTCCGAGCCTTCTCTGAAGGTGAGCAGTGCGGTAGCACCAAGCTCCTTTACAGCCGCTTCCGGATCAAAGCTGTCATCCTCAGCCTGCCACGGGAAACGCACGATTATCTTATCGCTGTTATAATCAACATAAACCTCATAGTCTGTTATGTTGTTTGCAACAAGTCTTGTTTCAACTATTGACTTTGCCGCATCGACCTCTTCATTGGTCGCATCGTAGTCTGCCGGTGACGTAAATGTAACGTCAACACCGCCTCTGATATCAATACCCCAACGAATATCACTTACACCTCTTATAATAGTGGTCGTGAAATCGCCGTACTGGGTATGAACACCGAAAAATACTATGCCTGTAAATGCCAGTATAACCGCCAGCACTATAAAGAACACAGGCTTTGCCACTCTTTTCAAATGTTTCACTCCGTTTCTGTGCCTCAGCACATCCTGTTAATTTATACATTACAGTATTATACTATAATGATTTCGATTAGTCAAGAAATAGTAAAGAATTTCTGCAATTTTCACAATCCGTTCATTATACGGAAAGCTCAGCCTTTTCTCCGAGAACGTCCTTATTCTTTTCAAGGACAGGCTTTATGCACCTGTCAAGGAATGCTGTCACCTGGCTTGCGCTTCTGCCCGTGTAATTTTCGGGAATGAGCTTTGCCTCGATTTCTTCCTTTGTCGTCATGAAGTCGGGGTCTGCGGCAATTCTGTCAACGAGGTCGTTTTCTCCGCCCTCTTCTTTGATGACCTTACCTGCGGCAATGCTGTGCTGTCTTATCTTCTCGTGAAGCTCCTGTCTGTTTCCGCCCTTCATAACTGCGTCCATCATAATGTTTTCCGTTGCCATGAAAGGAAGCTCCTTCATTACTCTTGCACGGATGACCTTAGGATATACGACCAGTCCGTTTGTGATATTCAGCATAATGTTCAGTATAGCGTCTGTTGCAAGGAATGCCTCCGCTACTGCGATACGCTTGTTTGCACTGTCGTCGAGCGTTCTCTCAAACCACTGTGTGCCTGCCGTGAATGCAGGATTAAGAGTATCTATCATAACATATCTTGAAAGCGAGGTTATTCTCTCCGCTCTCATCGGGTTTCTCTTATAAGGCATAGCCGAAGAACCGATCTGATTCTTCTCGAAAGGTTCTTCCATCTCCTTGAAGTTTGCAAGGATACGCAGATCGTTCGAGAACTTTGAACAGCTCTGTGCAATACCGCCCAGTACGTTTACTATTCTGCTGTCAACCTTTCTTGAATAGGTCTGACCGCTTACAGGTACGCACTGCTTGAATCCCATTTCCTCAGCTATCATCTGCTCCAGCTTTTCTATCTTTTCCTCATCTCCGTGGAACAGTTCCATAAAGCTCGCCTGTGTGCCTGTAGTACCCTTCTGACCGAGCAGTTTCAGATTACCCATCTGATACTCAAGATCTTCAAGGTCCATCAGAAGCTCGTTCATCCACAGTGTAGCACGCTTGCCTACGGTAGTCAGCTGTGCAGGCTGTAAATGTGTATATGCAAGACAGGGCATATCCTTATATTTATCCGCAAAAGAAGCGAAGTTCGAAAGAACGTTCACGAGCTTTCTGTGTACTATCTTCATAGCGTCACGCATTACGATAACATCGGTGTTGTCGCCTACATAACAGCTTGTAGCGCCTAAATGGATTATGCCCTCGGCCTTCGGACAGCACTTTCCGTATGTATGAACGTGCGCCATAACATCGTGGCGGAGCTTCTTCTCCTCCTCAGCCGCATAAGCAAAGTCAATATCATCAATATGCGCCTCAAGCTCGTCAACCTTTTCCTGTGTTACCTGCTCAAGTCCGAGCTTCATTTCCGCTCTCGCAAGCGCCACCCACAATCTGCGGAATGTCGAAAACTTCTTCTGTGCGGAGAATGTAAACTGCATTTCCTCACTTGCATATCTCGTACAGAAAGGGCTTTCGTAAGTTTCATAATTTGTCATTATAAATAACCGTCCTTTTCATCGGATTTTTTACTTTCCTGTGTCATCTGTATCTGCCGCCTGTATCTTTGACGCATACAGCGCTTCATCTGCACATACCGACACATTTTATATTGTATCACAAATTGTCCGTGTTCGCAATAGCAAACGTCATTTTTTCTCAAAACTCACCTTTCCGTATATCATTCAGCCGCTCTGCTTCACCCTACGGCAACATCGACCACAACCGCCTTACCTACACTCTACGGCCACATCAACCACAGCCGCCCCGCCTACACTCTACAGCCACATCGACCACAACCGCTCCGCTTCACCCTACGGCCACATTGACCACAGCCCGTAATTTCGCACAACAAAGCCGTTTGAACAGCTCTGCCGAAAATTTTTCGTATTTTTTTAAAAAAGCCCTTGACAAATACCCGAAAACCGTGTATAATGTTTACTGTTATCTGGGTGTGGCGCAGATTGGTAGCGCGCTACCTTGGGGTGGTAGAGGCCGCAGGTTCAAATCCTGTCACTCAGACCAGTTAAAAACCGCTTGATTGTCAAAATCAAGCGGTTTTTTTGTTTGCCGTTTTAGCCCCGACATATGCAGGCTCTGCGGATATATCCTATTAAATTATAACACGCCCCACCCCGACATCTCCTGCCTATACACTTATTCAAACCGTTTCGCTTTCTTTTTCCTTTTCTCCGTCTGTATACTGCCGGTCGCCGTTCTCCCTGTCATATGCCTTCACCGAATATTCGCTGACATTCTTTACCGTTTCGCCATCTATCTGCAGTGCGGCAGGCGAATCAAACCGCACTGTGATTTCCTTTCCGGTCAGTACCTCTACCATCTCGGTATGGCTGATATGCTCCCCCTTGAAGATTGAAGGGAACACCATAAGCGTTTTCAGCTTTCCACTGCCGTGCATCACAACAACCGACAGCTTCTCCTCGGGATTGTTTCTGTCCTGTTGCGGAGCGGTCATCATACCGCCGCCGTAAAACCTGCCGTTCATTGTCGGAGCAAGCCATACCTTCTTATAGCTGTACTCCCTGCCGTCAACGTTTATAACCGCATTCGCCGGCCTGAAATGAAACAGCAGACCTTTAACCGCAATAGATGTATAATTTATCGGCTTGTCGGATTTTTCTCTCAGCTCATCACCCTTTTCACAGCAATATCCGTCAATACCGTAGCCTATGGCATTGATAAACCGTGAGCTTTTGCCGTTTACCGTTACGATCGGCAGATTTCTGACATATTCATTTATCCTTACAGGCTCGCAGCCCTGCTCCATACCGAGATCACGCAAAAAATCATTTCCGCTTCCCGTACCGTAATAATACAGCGGATTCTCATAAGGATACCCGTCGCTGTCGTTTATAAAACGGTTAAGCGTACCGTCGCCGCCGCACAGCACAATATCGCTTTCAGGCGAAATACTGTCAAAAAATGTGCCGTACCCGCTTATCTGCGTCATATTGCAATATTTCAGTTCATCGTCCTTATATATTTCCGCCAGCTTTTTTGCAAGCTCTGTTCCTTTTCCATTGCAAGATAAAGGATTATACAGTATGTATTTCACGCTCATGTATGCCTCCCCTTAAAACCGACAGCCGATTGCTTATGATGTTATTGGTCCTTCGGCTCTCTCGGTCTTTTAGTCTTTTGGTATAGTATAACAAATTTAAACGGATTTTGCAATATATTGTTGTAATTTGTCAACACGTTGGATGAAAAATTGTATAAGTTGTTGCTTGTAAGCATACTTGCTTAAAGCCTCCGGGCGTTCATTTTATAAGGCATCCTTGCCCGTTTCTTGTCAAAGGTGAGGTGCTGTCGCCCACAAAAATTCGGGCAACTGCCGGAGGGGATGCCACTCCATCAGCCCTCGCCCCGCACCAACCCTTCCAAAACCGCACTATCCCACGCCACGCACCGCCGCACTTGGCTCCCTTGCCAAAGGGAGCTGGATTGCGACAAGGCTACTTCTTATCATAAATTGTCTTGCCCTGCGATTCAAGTATATTTAATATCCTCTCTTGCCCTATCTGTCGCAAGACTGAGGGATCGTCACATAAACCCTCGCCCGTATCAGCCCTCTCAAAAGTAAGACAATCCTTCGAAAAGCACTACCACACTTGCCTTTTTATGAACGCTCTGTTGGTTTCGCATCGTGCCTCGTCAGCCGTTTGGGTTGCCACATCTGTGCATCGACAGCCATTTGTGCCGTTGCATCGTGCAACGGCTCTGTGTGGCTGTCTTTATGCATCCTTGCATAACGGCTTTGTGTGGCTGTCTTTATGCATCCTTGCATAACGACTTTGTGCGACCGCTATCGTGCATCCTTGCACGTTTATGAACGCTCTGTTGGTTTCGCATCCTTGCGAAACTTTGGGCGTTCATTTTATAAGGCATCCATGCCTTACCCGCAAGTTGCGTGTTCTCCCACCCACCAACACACAAAAAGTGTAACCCCACTCATTGAGTGGGGTTACACTTTTTGGTGCCGATGGCGGGGGTCGAACCCGCACGGTATTGCTACCAACGGATTTTGAGTCCGTCACGTCTGCCAATTCCATCACATCGGCTTATTAAAATGTGTTGTAAAACCGCACTGCATAACGGTAATAGCGATTTCACAGTTTGATTATTATATCATAGCGGTAAAATGTTGTCAATAGATTTTCACTATTTTCCAAAATAATTTAGTGTTTTTTTATAAAAAGCCCTTGACAATTTGTTGAAAATGCCGTAAAATTAATATCGAGTAAATATCTATTATAACTCAGGAAGGTCGGCTGTCTTGCAAATTTTCACCAATAAAAGACAGGACGATCCGCTTATTTTACATATATACAATTAAATGTTGAAATGTAAAATCAGCCGTGCAGGCGCTTATGCAGTTTTGCGGCGGCGTGACACGGCAATTCAGAAAAGGAGGAACGCTAACCCATGGAAGTGTGGCTTGCAGTTACACTCTGTGCGGCGGCATTCGTAGTCGGAGCGGCGATATTCGGTTTTGTTATGTACAAAATGGGTATCGAGCATAGAAAAAAGACGGCAGAAGCGCAGATAGAATCTGCCGAGAAGGAAGCAAGCAGGATAGTATCCGAGGCTAACGAAAAAGCTCAGGCAACAAAGAAGACCGCACTGGTTGAGGCTAAAGACGAGATCTTTAAACTCAAAGAAAACAACGAAAAAGAAATTCAGAAACTCAAAAGCGAAACCGAAAGAGAACTCAAGGAACGCAGAGCAGAGGTAACACGCTCTGAAAGAAGACTTCAGCAGAAAGAGGAGAACCTCGACAAGAAGAACGATAAGATCGAACGACTTGAAGAACAGCTCCAGAACAAGAACAAGAAGGCTGAAGAAAAGCTGGCTGAAGCCGAATCCATCAAGAAAAGCCAGATGGATATTCTCGAAAAAATATCCGGCTTTACTTTAGATCAGGCGAAGGAACACCTGCTTAGTATGCTTGACAGCGAGCTTTCGCACGAAAAGGCAGTCAAGATTACAGCTTACGAACAGCGTCTTAAGGACGAATGCGACGAAAAGGCAAGACAGTATATCTCCCTTGCTATTTCAAGACTTGCCGCCGATACCGTATCAGAGGTGGCAGTATCCGTAGTGCCTCTGCCCAATGACGAAATGAAGGGCAGAATAATCGGCCGTGAGGGCAGAAACATCCGTGCGCTTGAACAGCTTACAGGTGTTGATCTTATCATTGACGATACCCCCGAGGCTATAACGCTTTCCTGCCATGACCATGTAAGACGTGAGATAGCAAGAATAGCGCTCGAAAAACTCATTCAGGACGGACGTATCCATCCCACGAGAATTGAAGAAACAGTAGAAAAGGCAAGACGTGAGGTCGAGCTTAAAATCAAGCAGGAGGGCGAGCGTGCCGTTATGGAAACCAACGTCAACGGCCTGCACCACGAGCTTGTAAGGCTCATCGGACGCCTTTACTACCGTACCTCTTACCGTCAGAACGTACTTAACCACTCAATAGAGGTCGCTCACCTTGCAGGCATAATGGCAAGCGAGCTTGGCGTTGACGCAACTCTTGCAAGAAGAGCAGGTCTTCTGCACGATATAGGCAAGGCTCTTAACCACGAGATTGAAGGCTCACACGTTCAGATAGGTGTCGATGTCTGCCGTAAGTATAAGGAAAGCCCCGAAGTTATCCACGCTATCGAGGCTCACCACGGCGATGTTGAGATACACTCTGTTATTGCCGCTCTTGTACAGGCAGCCGACGCAATAAGCGCCGCACGTCCCGCCGCAAGAAGCGAAAACTACGAAAACTACATCAAGCGTCTGCAGAAGCTCGAAGAGATATGCAGCTCTTACAACGGTGTTGAAAAGTCATTCGCTATTCAGGCAGGCCGTGAAGTAAGAATCATGATAAAGCCCGAACAGGTTGATGATGATAAGATGATAGTTCTTGCAAGAGAAATTTCTCAGCGTATCGAGAACGAGATGGAATATCCCGGTCAGATAAAGGTACATCTGATAAGAGAAAGCAGAGCTATAGATTACGCAAAATAAACCATAAACACTCGGGAGCCGTTGCATAGATTTATGTAACGGCTCTTTTTGCTAAAGAGGTATTCTTATGAAGAAGAGATTAACGGCAATACTTACGGTAACGGCACTTTTGCTGACAGGCTGTGCCGGAAATGTCACATCGGGAACGGAAAGTCAGCCGGTGTCGGACGCTCAGAGCGGTATTTCGGATAACGAAAGCAGTGATACTTCATCACGCTATGAGATAATCACAGCAACCGAAATGGCTGAAAAAATGGGGCTTGGCATAAGTCTCGGCAACACGATGGAAGCATACGAAGCGACCGATTGCGAAAAGATAACGTATGAATGGATTCCCGTTGTCGGCGGAAACGAACCGCAGGACTATGAAACCTGCTGGGGAGCGGATGTTACCACGCAGGAAATAATAGACGGTATGAAGGCGGAAGGCTTCAACACAGTTCGTATTCCTGTGTTCTGGGGCAATATGATGGAAAATGACAATACATATACGATAAACAAGGAATACCTTAAAAGAGTTAAGGAGATTGTTGATTACTGCGAAAAGGCAGGCGTATATTCCGTTATAAATATCCACCACTTCGATGAATTTATCATAAGAAGAAATGACCTTGACAAGTGCAAGGAGATATTCACTCATCTGTGGACGCAGATAGCCGAGTATTTTGAGGATTATCCCTACACGCTCGTTTTCGAGGGCTATAATGAATACCTCGGCGGCGATCAGTTTGATTCAAACGGTAATCTCAAGGCACAGTCCGAAACCAATGCTTACAAGATGACCAACACGCTAAATCAGGCGTTTGTCGATGCGGTAAGAGGCACAGGCGGATATAACGCACAGCGTGTGCTTATCGTTTCGGGCTACTGGACAAACATAGATAAAACGACTTCTTCGAGATTTCAAATGCCTGAGGATATGGTAAACGACAGGCTTATGGTTTCTGTCCACTATGTCGACAACTCTATGTACTGGTCGAATAAAATAGGCGGCGAGGAATGGCTTAAATATATCGACAGCCAGTGTGCCGAACTTAAAAAGGCTTTTCTTGATAACGACATCCCCGTATTTATGGGAGAAACGACATCGACCTATCCTGCAAGCAATATGGCAAAGGACGCAACTCACACAGATTCCTCCGAGTGCCTGTCGATTGTACTCGGAAAGCTGACCGAGCTTGGCATCGTTCCTGTTATATGGGATACCGACAGCCATTTCTATTCAAGGACGACTTATAAGATTGTAAACAAGTCGGACCGCAAGGTCATCCGTGAATATTCCGACAAGCTGAAAGCAAACCTTGAAGCACAGCAGTAATAACAAACAGCAGCAACGCTACTAATCACCGTACCGTTGCTGCTTTCAGTTTATATAATCCGATTTATCATTAAATTGTACTGTGAAATATATCGCCAACACTGCTGAAATCATTTTTCGTACCGACAAGACATTAATATTTTCGTGAGTATATCAGTGCAACTGCTCTAACATTGACTCTTCAAAAAAACGCCACTAACCTGAGATATATGTACTAACCTGCGGACGTGTAGCGTTAAGCGTCCCTG
>OAVB01001389.1_pt1 | contig 14838 bp, 6 predicted proteins | sample 1516871 | NCBI WGS metagenome assembly OAVB01 (sample SAMEA2580069, study PRJEB22360) | human gut metagenome | biome: human gut; feature: human-associated habitat; material: faeces | place: Denmark | collected 2008/2010 | reverse complement strand
TACTTATTCTGTACTACGCTACCGGTGGCAGAGCCATTGGCGGCGGTGATGTGAAGCTGATGGCGGTCTGTGGACTGCTTCTCGGTTGGAAATGGATTATTTTCGCATTTTTACTGGGATGTATCATTGGTTCCGTGATCCATCTGATCCGTATGAAAGTAAGTGGCGAAGGGCATGTACTCGCCATGGGACCATATCTCTCCGCAGGGGTGGCAGTCGCTGTCCTGTGGGGCAATGAATTCTTGCAGTGGTATCTGGGGCTGTATCATTGAGACCGGGTACTTACATCTGATATGAGATTAGAAAGTTCTTGGGACACTTTTTCTGTCCCAAATACGATAAAGAACCGATAAGAGGAAGGGTAGAAGCATGGCAATGAACAATCGCGTATTGAGTATTGAGATCGGCAACTCCTTTACGAAGATCTGCGAGATCGACTATAAGGTGAAGAAACCGAAGGTCTACAAGGTATTGACCGTCGAGACCCCGGAAGGCGTCGTGGTGGACGGTATGCTGCAGCCGACGCAGGAGTATGCGGATCACCTGGTGAACGCACTGGGTACGAACGGTATCCGCACGAAGAGAGTGATCTTCACCATTTCTTCTACCAGAGTGGCGAGCCGTGAGGTACAGATCCCGAACGTGAAGGCGAACAAGATCGAGGCACTGGTGAAGACCAATGCGAACGATTATTTTCCCGTGGATCTGACCCAGTACGAGATCGGACATTATCTGGCAGGCGGACTGACCGAGGAAGGAAAGCTGCGTGTCATGGCACTGGCAGTGCCCAAGGCGCTGTTAAACAGCTATTACCAGCTGGCGCAGATGTGCGGCTGGGAGGTTGAGTGCTTCGATTACAGCAGTAACAGCTTATACCAGATCCTTCGTGATGAAAAGTCCGAAAAAGTTACCATGATGATCAAAATCGATGAGAACAACACCATCGTGACCGTGCTTTCCGCCGGCAAGGTGCTGCTGCAGAGAACCGTGGCATACGGTGTGCAGGATGCCATCGAGACCATGATCGCTTCCGGTGCCTATGCCGTGAACGATCCTATGAGCGCGGTAGAGCGCTTCCAGAAGAAGACTTGCCTGAACAGAGTACTCCATCAGGGAGATAAGCTCTGGGAGGAAAATGCCGGACGCTGGGAAGACGAAGATGCCGGCAATGCGGAAGTCACAGCAGCCAGACAGAAGATCACCGCTTCTCTGGAGCCCCTGATCGTCGGCGTCAGCCGTGTCATTGATTTCTATGATTCCAGAAACAGTAATACACCTATTGAGAGAACTTACGTCACCGGCCTCGGCGGCAGCTTCAGCGGCATGAGCAAGCTGTTCACCAACTGCCTGGAGCGCAAGGTACATACCCTGTCCGATATGGATGACAAGATCGGTATGAGTAAGGCCATCCGTTCCACCAGACCCGCAGCTTATATTTCCTGCCTGGGCGCAGTACTCGCCCCCGTAGGACTGATCGATAAGAGCCAGCAGAAGGGCAAGGGCATGACCGTAGTCAGCGGCACGAACTACACCTTCGTCAGTGTGGCGGTCCTGGTACTGGGCGTGATCCTGTCCATCGCCATGGCAGTCACTTCCCTGACCAGATACTTCGGCACCGTGGCAGAGAATGTGGCTCTGCAGGCGAGGGTTGAGGAATTACAGCCCGCGCAGACGGTATATAATGAATATCTCTCAGCGGCAGCACAGTATGATAAATACAAATATCTGTATGAGTATACCGAGAATCCCAATGAGAATCTCGTAGAGTTCATTAATGAGCTGGAGCAGATATTGCCCAGTAGCTTCTGGACCAATAGCTTTAGTTCGGATCTGGAAGGAATCAGTATGTCCGTGTCTGTCGTTGGCAAAGAAGCAGCGGCGAGAACGATTCTGAATATCAGGAATATGAAGAGTATTTCCGATGTACAGATCAGTAATATTACAGATACGCAGAACGAAATTGGAGAATCGGCGGTTACTTTCTCCATTACAGGTACGTATGCGGATCTGAACGAAGAAACAGAAGAGACCGGAGAGACCTCCGGTACCACAGCACAGTAGGAGGCGGATAAGAGATGAAAGTAAAAAAGAGTGAAATTCAGCTTTTGATCGCAGTACTTGGGATCCTCCTCGCTGTGGTGACTTATTTCCTGGTATATGCGAAGTTCAATGAGTTGTCGGATTCTATGGAAAGTCAGAATATGTCATTAAGATCCCAGGTGTCTACACTGGAGGTATTGGATCAGCGTAAGGCAGATTATCTGGCTGCTACCGAGAAGATGAAGACATATATTACCGGATTCGAGAGCCGTTTCCCGGCAGATATTTTACCGGAAGACAGCATTATGATGGTGAAAAATATGGAAACAGCGACCAGAACCTATGTTGCTAACATTTCTTTCGGTACGATTGCAGAAGTGGCCTATGATGCACAGGCTTCCGCGGACAATTCTGCCCTGGCAGCTGCAACTGCAGATGCACCGGCGGATACCGCAGCAGCGGAAGCAGATGCCGCAGTGTCCGGCACAGATACGACCACGGTTACTACATCCCCTGTTTCTACAGAAGGAACTACGTATGGGGATACTCATATGTATGAGGTGCCTCTGGGCATCAGCATCGAATGCACCTATGATGATTTCAAGGGGCTTGTTCGATATATTTACAATCAGCAGGAGCGTCAGAGCATCCAGGGCGTGAACATCAGCTATAACGGTGATAGCGGAAAATTGTCCGGCAATATGAACCTGAATACGTATTATCTGCTGGGCACGGATAAGGTATATAGTGAACCTTATATTCCCGATATGCCCATGGGTGTACAGACGATATTCGGAAACATGAACTAATAGATTTATTAATCGGGAGTTGTCGCAATGCTGAAGCATAGGAAGAAAAGACAACTGAATAATGAAGGCTTTTCCCTGGTGGAGCTTCTGATCGCCATTGTGATCCTCTCAATCATTGTAGTGCCCCTGCTGCACAGCTTTGTGACCTCTGCCAGAACGAACGCCAAGTCCCGCAGCACCATGCATGCCACAGCCATTGCTGAAGATGTCATGGAGATGTTCGAGGCACATACCCTGGAGGAAATGTCGGATATTTACACGGGTGCTTCACCGGCGGGATTTACCAATACCGCAGTAAAAGACGACACGACCGGCATCTGGACCTACACGATCCGGGACGATTCCACCACTTCCGGCACTTATGATGTAGTGGTGAAGGTGGATCCCACAGCATACAGTGCGGTGAACAGTGTGGCACGGGTAGATATCAAGAACCTGGCGGGTAATCTGAATGCTGTTTACAGTGAAGCGGCTGATGGCGCCACGGAAGCTTATTCTTATTTCGGCGGAGGACTCTATACAGCAGATATCATTCAGCATACTACACGAAAGACTGAGATCAATATTGACAGCAGTAAGATCAACGTAACGCTGGCAACGGGAGCTACGGTGGAGACAGAAGTCTATCTTGTCACAGCTTCCACAACGTATCATTGTGATCCCACGATCCTTGCAACGGGCAGATCTCCGGACTATCCGCAGACGGGAGCGGATTATGTGATTTTTTCCAACGAAGACAGTGTGCGCAGCCGTGCAGCACAGGTGAATGATGTTAGCGAGCTTGGCAATCAATTGGCGAATATCATTGTCTGTGTACAGCCTCGTGTGGAAAGTGCTCATTACGATGCCGGAAGACCTGCCATTATAGACCGGATAGTGTTCAACAATCCAGACAATGTGGAGACGAATCTGCTGGTAGTGGAGCAGACCGAGAGACAGGACCGAATAGATATGTTGAGGGAAGTCTTAGCGACAGATTATGATACCATGCGCAGTAAGTATGGGATATCTTTGGAGCTGCGGGAAGCATGGCCCGGCTGGATGCCAACCTCCGGCACGACACAGACTTCTGCGGGAACCATTCGCACGAATCTGCTGGACGAGAGTGACGGACTTACGGCATATGTATTTGAGAATTCCAGCATGACCGGCGCGGGAGCCGGAACGGGACTTAATTATGAACTGGCGAAGAACATCATGTCAGTGACGAATCTGACACCGGCCAGGGCGCAGGACCGTATTTACGACATGGAAGTGAAGGTCTATGCAGAGGATAAGATAGCAGACGGCAGCCCGATCATTACTATGACAGGAACGGTAACGGAATAACAGGAGAATCCGGAAGGAAGCGTAAGAACCATGAAGATACGTGGCAGAGACTTCAAATTACATAAACAGACAGACGATAAGGGCTCGGCAATGGTCGTTGTGATCATAGCTATGGCCTTTATTGGCATTTTAGCCAGTGTTTTGATGTATATGTCCTTATTGAACTATCAGATGAAGGCGAATAACCAGCAGACAAAGGACAACTTCTATTCGGCAGAGACAGTGCTGGATGAGATCCGTGTCCATATGGAAGAGCAGGTGTCCGCGTCCCTGGGAGATGCCTACACGCAGATTCTGGTGAACTATGATGACACTTCCGTATCCGAGAAGGAGAGTAAGCTCCGCTATGCGTTCTTGAGCAGTATGCAGAAGGCGTATCAGTGCAGCGATACCGCCAGCTTAAATTACTATGATTTAAAGAAATTGTTTGACAGTCTGTCACCGGAGGTACAGAAAAATACAGTATTACAGACCAGTGACGGAGTCAATTCCTATACGATCCGGATGGTGGACGGCGCCGTGCAGATGACGGGCACGAATGGATCCGGAGATGCAGTGAGTGATCTGCCTAAGGGGCAGCTTACCCTGTTCACGGACGGATTATCTTTTCAGAAATTAAAGGTGACTTATACCAATGATAATGATTATGTCTCTGTGATCCAGACGGATATCCGCGTGAAAATGCCGGATATGAGCTTTGCGCAGGCCGTAAGCCTGCCTTCACTGACCGGCATGTCACTGGTGGCACAGAAAAATATTCAGGTGGTAGCGGAGAGCGGCAAATTAAGCGACGCGAAGATCGCCGGAAGCTTCTATGCGGACAAGGTACTGGTGGGTAATGAGGATGATACAAACAGTGCAAACGTGACCTTAACCCTGGCAGAGCCGACAGGTAAGGAAAATGATGATAAGCGTATGGTAGCGGCTACGGAACTGTATCTGGGCAAGGGTGCAACACTGGAATCCGACAGCTATGGAGAACTGTGGGCAGGCAAGATCACCATGCACGGCGCAGCGACATCCACCGGCAGCGCGAATATGAATTTCAAGGGAAATGATGTCTATGTAGCGGGAGATTTGCGCATAGACGGCGCAAATAATAATTTTACCGCAGGCAGTCTGGTGGATGAGAATTACTCCGGACAGTATATAGGCTTCGGCACCGGGGAGAACGGTGACAGCAGTGCCATCGTAGTCAACGGTACCGGAACGGATATTGACTTGAGCGGCCTGATCAATCTGACTCTGGCAGGCAATACCTATATTGCCACGAAAACAGCTAAGGATAATCTCACCGAGGCGGATGGAAATCTCAATGGCAACGCCTCTGACCGCAAGGATATCCTGATGGGGCAGTCTATTGCAGTCAAAAGTGATCAGCTGGCATATCTGGTACCGGCAGATCTGGTAAAACAGGGTACCAATCCTGTGACCAAGGAGCAGGCAGATACCATGGGGAATACGGCAGTTGATTTTAATGCTGCCAGCAGGATGCTTGGCGGTAACAGCCTTGCTTCCTATGGTATTACGAAGTTTATTACGAACGGTAGCAGCGACAGTCAGGGTGTCCGTACTTTTTATAAGAGATTAAACAGCAAGATCACCATTGTGTATTATTACGTGTCCTTTGACAGCTCCACCCAGGCGGGGAGAGAAGCTGCCAACCGGTATTTTCAGGATTATTATAAGGTAAATAAGAGTACCATGAATGCCTATGCCAGCATCTACACCGATGGCATCAAGATCCGGAACCAGAGTGCCGGTGCCTATATCATGCACCTGGCAGGTAATGTGGTGATGGCCGACAAGGATCAGACCACAGGCAGTTACAGCAGCAACCTGCAGAATGCCACATTAGGCAGTGATCAGAGCAACATCGGCTACAAGCAGCAGCTGGCAGCGGATGATTCCAAATTCAAGGCACTCTGCAAGAAGCTGATCGATGGATATGAGCAGCTTACGCCTTCCGAAAAAGCGAATGCTGCCAATGTATATAGCAATCTGGTAAATACGGACGCGATCACAAGCTTTACAGGTGTGGTCCGTGGCGCGGGACTGGTCGTTGATACAGAGAAGTATTTTGAAAGTACTGCATATCCGGAGTGCAAGGCAGTCATCGTATATGGTGATTATACCTATCCCGAAGCGGGACATGCGGATTTCAAGAATGGTATCATCATCGCTACAGGCGATGTGAAGATACAGGATGGTAAGGAATTTAACGGTGTGATCCTGGCAGGCGGCGATATCCTGTTAGGACAGAATGTGAAAGTGACACCGGACAAGGAAGCAGTGCTTCGTGCGCTGACCTATTCCAAGGAGGTTACAGGCTCCGGCGGCGGTCAGAAGGAATATCATGTGGTGGATTTCCTGATCGGCGGCGAAGGTTACCTGCAGAATAACAATAAGACTTACTTGAACAGCGATATTAATTTAGGAGATCTGATCGTATATGAGAACTGGCAGAAACAATAAAAACGGTGGCTTCTCCCTGGTGGAGCTCATCATCGTCGTCGCCATCATGGCGATCGTGGTGGGAGTCATCGGATTGTCTGTGGGAACACTCACCGGAAGAAAAACTGCAAAATGTGCGGATGAGATCGTTTCGACACTGGAGAGAGCAAGAGTGCTGACCCTTGGGAAAGAACAGAACCAGGTGGAGTTTGTGCTGCTGCAAGATAGCAGCACCGGCGAGTACCGGGCACGGGTCTATCAGGGTGGAAACATCGTTTCGGATAGAATCGTTGGGAAGGAGCCCATCACAATACAAGTATATTTTGATGACGATTCCACTCTCTACAATCTGTCACAATTAAAAGGAACATTACCTTATGCGTCCGCAACCGATGGACTGCATCTGGTATTCAACAGAGCATCGGGAGCTTTTGAAGAGAAGACCTGCGCTGCTGCAGATGTGGTCAAGGACTATTGTAAGAAAATTGTGATCAGCAACGGAACAAGAACGATAACAATCACAACAGTCGGCAGAACCGGCAAAATCCTGAAGAAATAAGGAGGTTGACTATGCGTATCGGAAAAAAAGGATTCACTCTCGTAGAAGTGATAGTGTCCCTGGCAATCATGACCATTGTGGCAGGATCTGTGGGCGCCTTTATCGTCGCAGGCAACAATTCCTACCTGCGGGGGAATAAGGAACTGACCCTGCAGGAAGAAGCACAGCTTGCAGCGAATCAGATGATCGACCTGATCATTGATGTGGAGAAGGATATTAATTTCACACCGGATCATACCGGCACAGCAGTAGATCTGGATGGCAGTACCGCCAAGGATGCAGCCGGTAATGAGATCACCACAGCCCATGTCAGCGAACTGCGTCTGGTCAATAACGAGAATACCTATATGATCCGCTGGCAGGGAACCGCGTCAGGGGATTATGCGACTGCGAATCAGGTATACCTCTATGAAGTGAAAAATACAACGGATGCGGACGGCAATCTCGTCGTAGGAGATCCTGCCACCGCAACCCCGGCACTTATGGCAGAGCATGTCACAAGCTTCAGCGTAGACTTAAGCCAGGTGAAGGACAAGCGGAAAGTTATCCTGAATATGACCTTCACTTACCAGGACAGAAGCTATGACATTGCAGAGACTATTAAGCTTAGAAATGACCTGGAGAAGACCGGAACTAATTACAGTTGGATTTCCGGTTTAGTGATTAAGCCGGAGCATGCAGAGGTTGCACTTGGCGGCAGCAAGCAGTTTGAATATTCACTTTCAGGTGATGAAGAGGCAGTAGCACAGGGTGTGGAATGGAAAGTTACGAAAGCAGACGGCACCGCATGTAAGAGTACCATTAAAGCGGACGGCACTTTAATCGTAAAAGAGGACGAGGATCTGGGAGAAAATGAACTCCTTGTAACCTGTACGGCAGTAGCTGATCCGACACTGAAAGCAACGGCAACAGTATCTGTAATAGAGTATATCTCTTTGAAGATTGATCCGACAACAGCTACTGTAGAGCAGAACAGTGTCTTTACATTCAGCTATGAACTGGAGGCTTCTTCTAATGAAGTGAAGAACGGCGGCGTAAAATGGAAACTAGATGGTGCTACGTCAAATGACACCTGGATCAATCCAACGACAGGGGAACTTCATGTCAGTGAGAATGAGACGCCTGGTACTGCTGTACTTACAGTTACATGTACTGTAAACAAGAGACAAACGGTAACGGCAACAGCATTGGTTACTGTAATTGAGAAATCGAATATTATTGACAAGTATGATGCAACCCTGATTGCAAGTGACTTATTTATGTATGAGTTCACAGAAGGCAGTACACAGAAGGTAGGATACAAGGGTATTATTGAATGTCTTCCTTCCTGGGCGGACTATCTGAACGGTTTTCCGCAGATTGAATGGTCGGTGCCGAAAGATTATAATCATTCTTATAAGATCACGGGAATTACGGATGCTGACGGCAGACAGTTTAAGGCAGAGTTGGAATGTGGCAATAACAATGATACAGTAGTCTATGTAGAGGCAAAGGTAAAGCTTTCCGCAGATGTGACTGTAATTTTGGGAATTAATATCGTGATTCCTCCGCTGAACACGATACAGAGCGCTGATAAACCTTATATTTCTGCAGATATCGATGAAAATGATACAGACAAGAACAAACTGGGTCAGAATGGTTTCGTGCTGAATCGAAACGGTAGAATTAAAGTTTCGATTGTGAATTATACAGATGATAATAACAAGCCTAAGGATGTGCTGTGGAGATTTGCGGATATGCCCGCTGAGTTAGATAATACTTTCGTAAATCAGGACGGAAAAGTGACAGAATCCTATTTGGTTGGTCTTGGCGCATATCATGGATCCCATGACAGCGACAATAATCAGAATTTCCTGTTGGCAGAAAATACGGGAACCTCTACAGAAGTGTGGGCGCTGAAGAACGTAGACTGGAACAAGGACTACCATTTGAAACTTCAGGCTTGGTCTGTGGATGGCAAGGAGCTGATCGCGGAGACCATCATTCTGGTACCTAAGGTGGAATTCTTGTTTGATAACAATGAGCATGTGTACAAAGTAAAGGTGCCTCATTATTACGATCCGCCTCTGAGATTGGATATGTATGGTATTGAAAATGATGCCAATAAACTGATTGCACCGTTTGTTGTAGATATGGATGCCATTATTCAGGGGGATGAAGCTCTGGCAGATGACACGGAGCTCGGAACGATTTCACCCTGGGAGACAAACGGAAGCTGGATCGGTTATAGAGTAACCGGAAATGAGAACAATAAATACCTTATTGTTACTGTATATGCATACAAAACGACAGCTGATAAGGAAGCTGACAAGGCAATTGTAAAACAGTATACAGAACAATATACCCGGGAACATCAGAGCGAGATTGATGACCTGAAGCGTGGCGGGGATAGTAAAAAGACAGAGTTGAAGTTCCTCATGGACAGCATAAATGTAGATGCAAATAAAGAGCGAAAGAATTATATGTTTAAACGTAATTTCTTAATGGTATTACAAAAGGAAAATAAATGAGACACAATAAGAAGCACAACACAAAAAAGTACATAGCAGGAATCCTTACCATAGCTTTGGCAGCCGGAGTCTGCCAGAGCTATGGCTCTATGGAAGTAAGTGCACAGGAGATGACACTGCCCGGCATTGAGAAGCTGGTACAGGATACGGTAGCATCTTCGGACGGTACCTTTCACATTTTAGAGATCGTGCCTTCTAAAAAGGACGCTTCCATCGGATATCTGATCGGTGGCGAGGAACCGGTATCTGATGGACGTAAGCTTTCGGAACTTCCGGCAGCATCAGAGAGACAAACCGCCATGGCTGCGATCAACAATAACAGACTGGGGGATCTCGCAGGAAACAATGGTCCGGTAAGCTTTTCCCCTTATAGTGAGGGCGGAAGCCGGACCGAAGAGATCCGAGGCTCTTTTGTGAAAAATACGAAGAATAGCGGTCAGTATACCTATACACAGACGGAAGCGGTGTATAGGTTGTTTGCAGCGGGAGACAGCAATGAACGTTATGACCGGTATAGTACGATCGAGGCTTCCGGAGCTTCTAACGAGAACAAAAAGAGTGTATCTCCTGTATTTTCTAAAGTGTCCGATGCTGCCGGAGAAAATCTGGAAATGACCATCGGAGATCCAGCGGAGACGGCTCTTGCAGCGACGAAATATGCACTGACTCCGTACGATAAAAATTCCGACGGCAGTATGAACGATATTAATAATACGGCTTTTAATGCAGGTGATTATGTCAATAGGGAAGTGTATAGAAGGACTGGTGATGTATACACTTACTTTGGTAAGGTGGTATACGGCAGCAAACTGCCAGCAGGATATGCTATCCAGAGCACTGCAATAACTTCTGAAGATACTTCCGAAGATACTTCCGGAGCGTCAGAAAATCAGGGAGAGTCGACAACAGCGGAGAACTCGGGACTGATAACGGCAGCATCTGCATCCGGGAATGACGCAGCAGCGGAGTCCGGTAATGAGATGCAGACCATCAGCGTACAAAGCACATCCGGAAATGATATTGTGACTTCAGAGCAGAAGATAATGACAGCTTCTGAACCTTCATCAGAACAGAAGATAATGACTGCTTCTGTTCCATCATCCGAACAGGACAACAATCTCTATATTTTGAATATGGCCAACACCACACCTACTCTATGGGCAAAATGGACGGCAAATTCGGATGGAACGGGGGGAAGTTATACACTGTCTGATCTTGCGGATGGCTATTTTGTTCATTTCACGGAAAACACCTCAGGTGATTATTATGTGTCTAAGGTGACATTATCCAGTGGTAATGGGGACTACAAACTGATCGATTCTTATCAGAGAAATGATAACGGTAAATATGTGCTGAAAAGCAGCGGTACTATGAAGGTTTATCGTCAAGGAGAATCAGGCTACGATGCATTAAACAGCTATGATTTTATAGGTGATAATGCGAAGGATGCGTTGGATACTGTAGCATATGACGGTGGTTTCTACAATAAAGAATGGTTCAAGAAACAGGTTCTGAATCTGTCCGGCACCAGCCGGTATGAGAGCGGCAGCGCTTCCGGTACCGGTGGAAATATTGATAAACTGAAGATTGAAGTGACAACTTTGACAGTGGAGGAACTGGCGAAACTGGTGAATCCGGAGGAACAGGCTTATTATGGCGTGGATCTGGACAGCGTGGATCTGATCTATCTGTCAGGGAAGGGCACCTATACGAAGATAGATGATTCTACGGTAAACAAAAAGTCCAGAGCTGCGGTTGCAAGATATATTGCGAAAAAAGCTTTTGGTATCATTGATGCTGAGGGAACACGTTCGGATTCTGCCAGAGTTCCTGTCATCATGGACTATAGTTTTTATACCGATAATGTAACTGTAAAAAATAAGGAACTTGCCAATTTGGCACTGACATTGCTGAGAGTATCCGATACAAATACAAAGCTTGCGGAGTCTATTGCAAACAAAGACAGCTTTTGGACAAAGGGGTTAGACAAAGACGATTATATTAAAGAAGTAAATAAGATTATCCAGGCGGCAGGAACAGCGGCAGGTCAGAAAAATTCCGATAATCTGACTCTTGATAAACTGAAAGAATTCCTGACAGAAAATGTTTATTTGTATAATAACAGCACTGGTAATACAGCGTATGTGGCTTCGGATTATCTGACAGATATTTCGGGAACGGCTACAAGCGCTTGGATCTACAGTGCCGTCCTGAAAGAGATTCAGTATGAGAATTTCCTGGCGGAAAAGAATGGGAACACTTCCACTAAATTGGAAGAAAAAATCACGAAAGCATCCATTACAAGATACATTCTGAACTGGTATATGCACAGAGTGACAGTGAAATCTGAGATTACGGTATTGGATTTGGAACCATGTTATGATTTTGATGCGAATCTGGACAAAACCATTAAACAATTTATGGGAATGGGAGATACCTATACCGGCAAGATCAATATCCGTAAAATGGCGTCCGCAGAGTTTATCGGTAAAATAGAGGATCTAAATGAACAGTATGATATGATTTATCTTGGTGCAAAGACCGGGACGATGAATACAGAAAATGGGAAAACGAAATATAATGATACTACAATGGATGGTCTGATTTATTCTCATGTGGGAGATTATTATGACTATTCCGGTGAAAGCTACAATGATCAGCACAGATTGCAGGATGCGTCATTGAATCATAAGATCAATGATAATAGTGAGGATAAAAACAACAAGTCAACAACATATCGTGGTCCCGGTAATGACATGAATTCCACGAAATATAAGGAATTATTACAGTATGTACAGGCCGGGTATCCTGTGGTAATTGCGGATGCATTTTTGAATGATGCCAAGGATGTTGCATCTACAAACACTATGGATAAAAATTCCTATTTTTATCAGTTTGTACAGCAGATTGTGTCAGCTAAGGATGCAACAACCGGCGAGTATCTCTATTGGCAGAAGAATGTATTTGCAGAGAGTCAGTTATTGGCGGAGTCTTCCAATCTTGAGGAACGTCAACGTAGATTCTGTAATTATTTGAATTTGTCTAAGCTATCCGTGGATTGGGTAACAAATATCTCCGGCGAACGCCCTTATCCGGAGGAACTGTCCTATGGTGACAACCAGAATGATCCAAACCAGACGTATCTGTCTGCGATTGATGGTAAGTATCAGCTACAGTATATATTTACCTTGGACAATAGAGTCGCTTCATCGGTAACAGCTTCTTATGACTGTAAGCTGTTTGTTGATAAGAACTCTGATGGACGGTTCCTCGGATCAGATGCTATTGGCAATAATAGCAGCAATTCAGAGGAACTGACCGGAATCAATGTATATATTAGGAACGGTGATGCATGGAATAAAGTAGAGCCGATAAATAACAATGGTTCTGCGCATTATGAATTGCGTACCGGAAATGTATATAAAGTAATGCGGCAGCTGCCGGATGATTATGTGGGTGTCATACCATGGAAAATTGTATTTTATGATAATGCTGATCCGTTGGTCAGAACTGCAAAATCCGGATATACTGCTGTGCAAGTGCAGGGAGAACGCAAAAAGATCAGGATTTTACAGTTAAAATCGGATAATGGTAATAATTGGGATCTGGCAAACGATGGTAATTTTAAAACTTATATAAGTAATCTTAAGGACTGGGATGTTCAGGTAGACAGTGTATCGGTAATTGGGCTGTTAAGAGATAGATTGCATATTTATGATTATAATATCAGTGATACAGATATAGAGAATTGTTATGTGAAGTCTTATGAATATTTTCAGACCTATGATATGCTGATCTTAGGATTTGCAGATAGTTACCGGTTCGGTTATGATTATCGGTGGTATGATGTGTCAGAAAGTCAGAAGGATGGTCATACCAATTTGTATACGGACAAACTAAGTGGTGCCAGAAAAAATCTGGCGGTAGGCCGGGCAGTACGTGACTATATAGAGTCCGGAAGAAGTGTATTGTTTACGCATGATACCACGTCATATATCAATGATATGTATAGCAGGCGGCAATATAACGATAACGGAACCGCTGAGAGTAACGATAACGGATGGTACTGGGGATATGAATTCAATAAGACCATCCGGGCTTCCGTAGGTTTGGACAGATACGGAGAACTGAAGGAATACTATAAGCAGATGGTGGCCTGGGCTCCAAACGATACCGAGAGACAACACTACCAGAAATATCTGGATACTTTGAATACGTATCAGTATGATACTCTCAAGATACCAAATACAGACATTAACCTGAATCAGAAGGAAGGGCTTACGAAATACACGGTAACTCGATTCCTGAGGAAACAGTTGGATAGTTTACAAGGCAATAAGTCCTATAAGGGCAGTCTTTTCCCTGTAAATAATGAGTTATTATATGATGCCGGATTTAGGGGAAAGTATTGGGATGCTGGATGGAATAAGGCCAGCTACATGCTGAAAGGAGATTACTGTTTGGAAGGTGCTTCCCCACCGGCTCTGAAAGCGACACAGGTGAATGAAGGACAGATTACACAGTATCCTTATTTGATCTCTAAAGACGAAATAAAAGAAATCAATCAGCGGAAGAGTCTGAAGGTAAGTTCAACGCATTATCAGTGGCTGCAGCCCAATATGGAATTGGATCGTGATGGTGATGGAAGAAGTGATATTGTAGTATGGTATTGTCTGTCGGATATTTATGACTCAAATGTTCAATCTACCAATATTTACAGCATTTGTCCCAATGATGTCGTAAATAATTATTACATTTATACCATGGGTAATGTTACCTATTCCGGAGCAGGTCATTCCAGACCGGATAATGGTGCGGAGATGAAACTTTTCGTCAATACGATCATTGCAGCATATAATGCCGGTGTATCAGCACCTCGCATATCGTTCAGGGATGATAATGGCTATGACATGGAATCCATCTATGTGATCAGCGATCCTGCGAACAACACGATCCTGAAGGCGGCAGATCAGGGTAACATCAGATCTACCGAGGCAGGAGATGTGGTCAGTGTGAAGTTCATAGCGGAAGATGATAATATCTTAAGCGGTAACCCGCAGATCTGCGTAGAATTCTACCGATCCGCCGGTACGGCTGGCGGCCCCAAAGCAGGGGGAAGGGAAACCTTGATAGTGAT
>OAVB01001384.1_pt1 | contig 14858 bp, 4 predicted proteins | sample 1516871 | NCBI WGS metagenome assembly OAVB01 (sample SAMEA2580069, study PRJEB22360) | human gut metagenome | biome: human gut; feature: human-associated habitat; material: faeces | place: Denmark | collected 2008/2010 | reverse complement strand
TTCTTACATGACGGTAAACAACCGAAGTATTTCTTGAAGCGGGTAGAAAAATAGGAGGGGGTATTAAATCCTACCATTGTACTGATTTCAGCTATAGAGAGTCGGCCTTCTTTTAACAACTTACATGCATGGTTAAAACGCATTTTACGGATAAAGTCATTGGTGGATTCTCCAGTCAACGCTTTCATCTTTAAATGCAGGTTGGAACGGCTCATGCACATTTCGCGGGCGAAGTCATCAGTGGAGAATGATACATTGTCCATGTTCTTTTCCATGATTGCCACGGCTTTTTTTAGCAACTCTTCGTCCAGGTTATTGAGTGCCACTTTACCAGGGTCTATGTCCAATGATTTGGAGTAGTGCTCGATTGCACGATAGCGTGTACGGAACAGATTTTTTATCTTGGTTTTAATCACTGTAATGGAGAAAGGTTTGGGGATATAGTCGTCTGCACCTACTTGTAGTCCTTCCAGTTGCTCTTTCAAATCAGTCTTGGCAGATAGAATGATAATAGGGATGTGGCAGGTACTCAGATTCTGTTTTATCTGCTTGCAGAGTTGTAATCCATCCATTACAGGCATCATGACATCCGTGAGGATAAGATCTATTTCCTGTTCTTTGATAATAGCCAAAGCTTCTTCCCCGTTTCCTGCTTTTAGGATGTGGAAAAATTTACCCAATTCATTATTCAGGTATTGTTGGATATCCGTATTGTCTTCTACTATCAGGACGGTTTCTTTACAGTTTTTGCTATTTTCTGTCGTATTTTGTTCTTCCTCCGATTCTTGTCGCTCTTCTTCTTCTTCATTTACTATGTCGATAATGTACATGCCCTGGTTGTTGGTGGTATATACTTGTTGTTCATTTTCTGTTTCGTTGCCGGAAGTTTTTTCTTTCGGTGAATAAACGGATTCTTCCGTAGGCAGATAGACGGAGAAAGTACTTCCTAAACCCTCCCGGCTTTCCAACTCGATACGGCCGTGGTGCAGTTCGACAAGGCGTTGCACTAATGACAGTCCGATACCACTGCCCAAATGTTCGTTGTCTATCTGATAGAATCGTTCGAATATTTTTCCTTGTTTGTCTATGGGAATTCCGCTTCCGGTATCTTTTACTTGTAGTAGCAGTTTTTTCCCTATTTGCTTCAATGTGACAGAGATGCTTTTACCTTCATCTGTATATTTAAAAGCATTAGACAACAGATTGTTAACTATCAGTTCCAGATAATTAGGATCGCAAAGAATCTTTTCTCCTTCTACTTCAGATAAGAAATTATAGGTTATTTTTTTACGCCGTGCCAGGTTTTCATAGAATATGAAGTCTTTTTCTATAACCTCATGAATGGGAGTATATTGAACATTGAGGTTGAATACTCCAAGTTCTGCGCGCCTATAGTCCATTAGCTGGTTTACTAAGTGCAGCAAACGGTTGGTGTTTTTCTGTACATGCTCCAATTGCTTGTGCAGCCATTTATCATTTACCTGATTCAGCATCTCCTGCACAGGAGCGGTAATAAGAGTAAGAGGGGTACGTAACTCATGTGATATATTGATGAAGAAACGCAACTTCATTTCGTTTACTTCTTTTTGTTTTTCCTTGTCCATACGTTCCATCTGTAACTTTGCTTCCATGCTTTTACGCATCCAGAAGTAACGGACCACAAAGATGGTGGCTGCAATGAAAACAGAGATGAAAATAAGTACAGCCCACCATGTTTTGTACCACACGGGCAGTATAGTTATTTTCAACTCTGTAGGCTGTTCGTTCCATTTACCGTCGCTGTTAGCCGCTTTTACTAAGAACGTATAGGTCCCTGCCGGCAGGTTAGAATATGATACTGTACGATGTATAGACGATTGATACCAGTCTTTATCATATCCTTTTAACATGTAAGCAAAAGTATTATGATTTCCTGATATGTAGTTGGATACCACAAAATCCAGTGAAAACATGGATTGTTCTGCTGTTAGGGTGATACTTCGAGTTTCACTGATATCTTTTTGGAGTATCCCGGTATCATCGTTAGGATATATCGTTTTATTGAAAACACCTAATCGGGTAATAACAACGGGCGGAGTGTAAGGATTGTCTGCGATTTGTTCGGGATGAAAAGTGGTAATGCCATTGATACCGCCGAGATATATTTGTCCGTCTGCCATTTGACAATATGCATTACCGGTGAACTGGTTACTTTGCAGTCCGTCATGATTGGTATAATTACGGAATTTTTCTGTTTTCGGTTGAAAGCAACTCAGCCCTTTGTTTGTACTTAGCCACAATCTACCTGTTGAGTCTTCTAAAATACCGTGTACCACATTATTAGGAAGGCCGTGATAGGTTGTATATTGTCTGAGTTCTTTTTTGTTTTCATCGAAACGCCAGATACCACTTCGCGTACCTATCCAAAATATACCATTATGTGCTTCATGTATACAGTTGACAGCTTTATAGGAAAGAGGAGAGTCCTTGGGTAATAGATGGCTGTCGAGTAATCCGTTACCTTGTTCCGTATATACGGACACTCCTTTTTCGCCGGCGAGCCAAAGGCGTTGTTTACTATCACGTTTCAGGTAAGTAAATTGGTTCTCTGCTAAAGGTTGCCCGTTTATTTGCCGGGCAATATTTTTGAAAGTTTTGGTTTGAGGATTATAGCGAAGAAGTTGGGTCATTCCGGTCAGCCATAACTCTCCGTTTTCTGTAGGTTGTATGTCATATATATTTTTTATTCTATCGCTATGATATACGTCTATATGTCCTGATTTTCGATTTAATACATTAAGTCCTCCCGTATGAGTACCAATATACACCAGATCATTTGTTTCGTCTATATATATGGATTTTATATCATTGGATTTGAGTCCTTCTTTTTTTGTGTATTGTTTGAAAATACCGGTTTGGAGATTATAATAATTCACTCCGCCATTGTTCGTACCTATCCAGATGCCTTTTTGGCTGTCTTCTTTAATGCATCCTATAATATTACTGTTTAATGAATTCTTTTTTGCTGTGAATTGTATATTATGGAATCGGTTCTTTAAAGGATGGTAATAGTTTACTCCACCGAAATAAGTTCCCAACCACATTCCACCTTGAGAATCCATGAATATATCCAAAACTGATGTGTGTGAAAGGCTTCCGCTAATTTCCAGATTACTAGTATAACTGCTGAATGAATCGGTGTCTTCATTATAGATATTCAATGCATTGATAGTTCCTATCCACAAAGTGTTTTCTGAATCGAGTGTGAGCGAGCGGATATAATTGGAACTGATACAACCTTGCTTTCCGGGACAGTTGGCATAGCGAGTTACATTGTGGGTCTTCATATTTATTTTATACAATCCGTCACCTTCTGTTCCTACCCATAAACAGACGGGGGATTGTTGTAAAATGGAGAAAATTTGTTTGTCTTTTAATTCGTTGGATGATATGTTTTCCACAATGTTTTTAGAAATTGAATAGATATAAACGCCTTTGTAACTTCCGATATAAATACAATCTCCTTGTCTGTAGATAATACTCGGTTGGATTTTCGCAAGTGAAGGATGTAACGGTTTGTCGGAGAACGTCTGTGTTTCTGTATTGAATATAAACAAACCTTTTCTTTTGTTTGAAAAAAGGAGCAGTTGCTTTGCATCGATTTCAACAATATCATAGACAGCCAAGTCTTTATTGTCTTTTGAATAAGTAAAATTATGAAATTGGTCTTGGGAGGCATCGTAAAGTGACAGCCCTTTTTCTGTTCCTGCCCATACCCTTCCTTGTGTATCTACAATACATGCTCTGATTACATCACTGCCGATACTATTAGGGTTTTGTTCATCGTGCCGGTAGATTGTAAAATTGTAACCGTCGTATTTATTTAATCCATCGTGAGTGGCAAACCACATGTGTCCTTGTTTGTCCTGATCTATATCAAAGACGGTGTTTTGAGATAATCCCTCATTTACACCAATATGGATAAAGTTGTTATGATTCGGTTGCTGCGCACAAAGAGGATATATAAACATCCAAGAGAAGAGGAGGTATAAGATGAATTTTGCCATGATTCATTGATTGATAAGGTTTCCAATGCAAAGATAGAAATAAATCTTCATTTCTACCAAAGAAAGGTAAAAATGAAGATTCTTTATTGGCGACATCGTGGTATAAGAGTACGAACTTTACAGTTTCATCACTTTGTATAATTCTTTTCCATTGAGAAGTTGTAAATATCTCAGTAACCCTTCTATGTAATAATAGTCTGCATAGGATAGCGAACCGTCCAGTTCGCTGTTACGCAAAAAGTTACCGGTAGCATGCATCAGGATAAAGTTCTTATGCATTCCGGGTTTTGCCAGGTAAGTGGAAGAGGAGAGGCTTTTCAGCTGTTTTTCTCCGGCATCAAAATATTTTTCGCCTTGATTGGAATAAGTACTGAGTTCCATGAGTGCCGATGCCATAATGGCTGCTGCTGACGCATCACGCATTTTAGAACGTTCGGAGGCGGAATAATCCCAATAAGGAATCATATCTTCAGGCATATTGGGATGGCTGAGTAGGAAGTCTGCGATTTTTTCCGCGTGTTGCAGGTATTTTCGGTTTCCGGTTTCCCGATACATCATTGTAAAGCCATAGAGTCCCCATGACTGTCCGCGAGACCAGGTGGAGTTGGTTGTATCGTCCGAACCGTTGTTCCAGTCGTACTTGCGCATAGCTCCCGTTTCAGGTTCATAATCGACAACGTGCGGGCAAGACATATTTTTGCGATAATGGTACATCATGGTTTTGTCTGCATGAGAGACGGCAATGTGTTTAAGTGTAGTATCTCCTGATATTTTATAGGCTTCCATCAGTATTTCCAGATTAAGCATATTGTCTATGATGACCGGGAAGAGCCAGTCTCGTTTTTTGTTGGGTTCCCATGACATTATAAGCCCGGTTTTGTATGAATAACGGGAAGTCAGTGTTTTGGCTGAACGAAAAATGATATGGCGGTAATCTTTGTTGCCTGTCAGTAAATAGCCGTTGCCATAACATGGGTACATTTTAAAACCAATATCGTGGTCGAAAGCATTATTCTGTTCTCCTTCCATTAAGGCAGTGGTTTTCTTGGCACGTTCCTTCCATATGTCATTTCCGGTATAGGTATATAAATACCATAACGTACCGGGGAAAAATCCTGCAGTCCAGTCGGTTTTAGGTTGCAGCCCTTTTTGAATGGAACGTGGAAGTAGTTTGGTTTCCATAACTTCTTTATACATGGCTTCTGATTGGACTTGTGCTGTAATAAAGACATTTGTCACCCATGCGGGTATTTCTTTTAGTTGGAGAGGGGACATCTGTTGGGCAGTTAAAATACTTTGACTACACAATAGGGCTAAAGTCAATAGTAATATGGCTCTTTTCATATAGGATTTGTTTTTTGGAGTATGGGTATCTCTTATTCAAGTACAAGATGTTTCATCTCTTGGTCTATCTCCTTTTGGAATACCTTTATTTTGGCGTACATTTGTTCTGCGATTTCAGGATACTGCGCTGCTACATTATTACTTTCCTTGGAATCGGTTTCCATGTCGAAGAGGGCAAGGCCGATGTTGCCGCCTTTGGCAATCTGCTTGCCGGGTAGTCCGTCTTTGCCGGGAGTCTTTACAATACGGTAGCAATGTGGAGCTACACATTTCCATTTACCGTCACGTAGGGCTTCTACCATACCGTTATATACGAAAAAGAAAGGTTGGTGACTATTCTCTTTTCCGGTCAGGATATTCCAAACATCTTGTCCATCAAACTTGTTCATGCGTGGCATTTGCGAGCGGGTAAGATTTACTAACGTCGGTGTAATGTCGAGGGCAGAGAGAAATTGTTTACAGGTTTTGTCTGCAGGTATTGTACCCGGCATACGTACAATGAAAGGTACGCGTTGTCCGCCGTCAAAAGTGGTTCCTTTACCTTCACGCAGCCCGCCAGCACTACCGCCATGATTTCCATAGCTTAGCCAGGGACCATTATCGGAAGTAAACATGACAATGGTATTTTTATCCAGCCCATTGACTTTCAGTGCTTTCATGATTTCACCCACACTCCAATCTATTTCCATGATGACATCGGCATAAAGGCCGTTTCCGGATTTCCCTTTGAATTTATCCGATACTCCTAATGGTACGTGCGGTTGTGTATAGGGCAGGTAGAGAAAGAACGGTTCTTCTTTATGGTCGTTGATGAACTGGACTGCGCGTTCGGTCAGCCTTGTTGTCATTTGGTTGACAGGGGGATTATATTCTATTATGCGGTCATTATCATAAAGCGGAAGGGCAGGATAAGCATGATCGGGAGCCGGGTGATAGGGCCACATGTCGTTGGAATAAGGAAGTCCGTAAAATTCGGTAAATCCATGACACAATGGTAAATATTCGGGTTGATATCCTAAATGCCACTTGCCTATAATAGCAGTGGCATAATCATTCTGTTTCAGATATTCGGCCAAAGTGATTTCATTGCGTTTGATACCGTTTTCTGATGTGTCGTCCACTACGCCGGGTACACCTACACGTTCAGCATAGCGTCCGGTTAAAAGAGCGGCTCGAGAAGGGGTTGAAGCGGCTGCTCCGGCATAAAAGTCGGTGAAGCGTGTTCCTTCAGCAGCCAATCTGTCTAAATTGGGAGTCTGTAACTGTCTACTGCCGTAACATTTCACATCTCCGTATCCTTGGTCATCGGTCAGTAGGATTACGATGTTGGGCTGACGAGAAGATTTGTCGTCTGTACTTTTGTTTTCGAGCTGTGCTGTTGGGTTACCGGTGCAGGCTGACAATCCTACACCGACCAGGCACATTATGGATGGTTTATTCATAAGTTTCGAGTGAGTCTGTCTTTAATTATTGTTACTTCTTGGGAATATTCACTGTTATCGGAGTGGCTGCATATAAATCTGATTGATAGTTATATTTTTCTGCATCACGGCTGTCGGGTAATTCCACTGTAATCTTACAGCCTTTACCTTCCGGGATTACTGTCACATTTTCACCTTTCAACGGATATATTCCTTTGGTCCGGTAGGTGTAAGTTCCTGCCGGTAGTTTGACGGATGTACTGAATGTCAGAGTTTGTTTCTGACCGTCTGGTATAGGGTTATTGATGGACAATACCCACTCTGTATCGCTGTCATGCAACATTATTTGTGCGACATCCTCGGAAGTTACCGTAGTATTGCCGATGGAAATGGTTCCGGGTTTGAAAAAAGCATATTGCCAGATTTTGTCTGTATCTGAATATACAGCATGTGCCGCACCTTCTTTAGTAACGAACCTAAAATCTCTCAGTAGCTCTTTTACGCGTTCCGGCATTTCTTCTGCACTGACATTGGGGAGTTGTACATAACGGTAGGAATGATCCCAAACTTTTCCGGGGTCGATTCCATGACTTACGGCAATGATGAAATTAGGCCTTTTGTCGGCTATTGTGCGGTCGGTGATATTTATTTCTTTACCGCTTTTTATCTGTAATGACAGTTTTTTTGCCGGTAAGATAACATATCCTTTGTTACCTTGATGCAACCAGCATACATCTTTTATTTCTTTTGCAATGTCCACGGATTGTTCGGGGACTATAGTCTGTATTTCTCCGTCAGTATACCAGGTTAATGGACTGTTCAAGGCTGATTGGTCGATGAAAGTTACGATTTCTTTTCCTTGTCCCGGACGCAGACGGGATACATTGCTTCCTAAAGAAATGATTTTGTCTTCGATGAAGTGGTAGCTTTTGAAAGCGGTGGCAGAACTGTATGTTTCTTGGGGGAGATGATGATATATACCCATACCGGTTTTACCGTCGGCCAATACGCCTGAAATTTTGTTCAACCCTGGCAGTGAAGCTTGTGCGTGTCCTAACGGCATCGGATCGGTACGCCATTCTTCCGTCAGTCCCGGCAGGGCATGCCAGTCGAAGTTACACAATACACGGTCGGAGTATTCATCTCCTTTTGTTTTTACTTGTAGGATACCGTATCCCATGTGCCATGAACGGCGAACATCTTTTTTAAAGTCTTCCGCTCCTACGGTACGCTCTGATTTTAACTTCAATGAGGTATAGAAAGGTGTTTCGTTTTCTCCTCTGCGATGCACTATGTATTCTTGCACCCAGTAAGCGTCTGTACCCGAATATTCATAAGTGTTGTTTTGTAATTGCTGGCAAATATCGGTTAGTCGTTCCTCATCTTTCAATTTTGTACTTTTGCTTCGTGCATTCAGCATGGATTTTACCGCTTTGGAATATGTTTTGATTACGAATTTATGCATATCGTCCAAGAAAGAACGTCCGGCAACCAAGAAGTCCATACGTTGCTTATAGAATAACTTTGGATAGATATTTAGCAGGCGATCCAGTTGAAACTGATAATATTGGTCATCTATTTTAAAGTCAGTGTCTTTAAAGTACTCGTATCCGCTATTACAGTCGGTCAACCATTCAAAGCCATAAGCGACCATTACCATGTCCGTCCCTTTATCGGTATGATGGGAAACGCTGCCATCGGGTTGAAATCCTGACTGTATGTATTTGTGGGCTACGATATTGTATTTGGTCATCCAACGGCTGACATCCGCTACTACTCCATGCGGACTCCAACCTGGTGAGAAACTAAAATCTTTGAACGGTTTGTCGTGGTAGAAATCGCTGTACCAATACTGTACATAAGTCAGCGGACGATTGTAGTCTGCCCAAATGATGGGTAGTGCAAGCATTGTACGTGAACGGTGACCGAGGTTGGCATCCGCCCATGCACCTGAAGAATAGATGGTATCTTGTAATTCTCTCCAACGACCTTCTGGATTGTCAATGGCACGGCGGCTTTTTATTTCGGCAAAAAAGATTTGCAGATAACGTATTAAAGAATTGTGCAGTTCCATACATATCTTATCTTGTTTCTTCATGCCAGCCAGTAATTCAGGCATTAAGTGTAGGACAGGCACTACCAACGGATCGGTCAATGCCCATTGATGGGTAGGCGTTTGCATTCCTGCCATTTTGTGCGCTTGCAGCATACTGAATCCGTCACCGGTACAGTTTCCGATTGGTTTTCCATCTATCATGATATCATTACCTTCTACGGGTACGGAGTTGGTGTAGGTCAATATTGCCTGATATAAGGTTTCTCTTAGTTCTTTTCGCTTTTCAGGGTTACCTTTCGGACCGTACACTTTGGAAGTGGCATAAGAATAACCCAGCCCGCCTATTTGGTTGGCGACTTTTGCCCAATCATATTCAATGGTCCCGCTTGGGGCATGGTCGTTGGCAGGGTCAATTTTGAACACATAATCTTGTGGACGCCCTTGATAACACTTTTCCAGTCCGACAAATTTCCAGTCATTGTTTTTAAGTTCGTCAATCTTGGCAGCTACTTCGTCATCGGAGTATTTGATACGTCCGTACAGCCGTTGGTTGTTAAGTGTACCGGGAGTGTAACGTTCATAAAACAGGCTCCATAATGTCTTCTTTACAACTTTTACGGTAATATTAAACTTTTTCAATTGCTTGTCTCCGTCTTTCAGTGCTATGGTCAAACAATGGTTGGCAGGCATACTTCCTGTATTTTTCCCTTTGGCTACGGTTAACACTCCCATAATACGTTTTGATAAATCGTATCGGGTTTCCAGGTTGAACAATCCGTTTGTTTGTGTGAGAATTTCAAAATGGTATCCGGCAGGGATGGGATTGGTCAATACATCTTTGTTCCTTTCCAAATGAATACGACCGATTACTTCAGTTTTTTCCGGACTGTTTGTAGGAATATCAAAATAACCGGCAAAAACTTTTTCCTGTACTGCTGCAAGTAGTAGAATGGGAAATGCCATTAGAATGACTAACAAGAATAGGAGTTTGTTTTTCATAAATTATCTATATTATATTTCTATGATTACAAATATAGGTAATGCAATCGAATAATGTTTTTAAATATGTTGAAATTACTTATATAGTTGTTTAATCTAAACGATAGATAATAAGGAGATATAATGACTTTCTACAGTCAACCATTGGCTGGTCAACATTCGCTTCTAAAAGGAACAGACCGAAATAGAAGTCTGTCAGTACTTCCATTTCGGTCTGTTGATACTAAAAAGTGGTGAATGCGATTACTCTTCTATAATTACGCGGAATCCTACATTGAATACACGTTGATAAGGATAGAAACCTTTACGTGAGTGTGAGGTTGAGAATTTGGGACGTTCGATGTATGAACCACCACGTACTACCTTGTATTCGGATGTTGCTTTGGCATCTTCTTTATAAGGATAAGGGATGTAGTCCGAACGCGTCCATTCCGCTACATTGCCGTGCATACAGTACAGACCGAAAGGATTGGCTTCGTACTTTTTGCCGCCAATCTGCACAAGTTCGCCATCATCTACGCTTTCTTCTTTGGGCAGATAGGTGTAGTATTTATACCATGGATTGTCGGGAGACATCGGTTTGGGGTCTACACCGGCTACGGCAAAGAGCAGGGTAGTTTTGTCGGCCAGATTGTCTTTTTTGCCGAAATCACTGTTCTTTGTGCCATACCAGAAATCGGTATCACTTCCTGCACGGCATGCCCATTCCCATTGTGCTTCAGTGGGCAGGGTGATTTTCAATCCTGTTTTTTCACTGAGCTTCTTACAATATTCCATGGCGTCGTTATAGCTTACACGTATTACCGGTTGCTGCGGTTCGTTGGCCGGATAGCCTTGTACCACATGGTCTTTCCACTGTTGGTCTACGTAACGGCTGTCATGTTCGGGGAAGATGGCATTATATTGCTGGTTGGTGATTTCGAGCTCGCCCCTCCAGAAAGCTTTATCTACTGTTACTTTAGAGGTAGGATATGCATCGGGTTCACCGTTGTAGCTGCCCATTACGAATTTTCCGGCTGGGATACGTACGAAGTTCAGTTTCACGCCCGGAGCAATTTCTATGCTTTTACGGGTTTTGCTACCGGCTTCTGCTTGTTTGGTTTTTGCTACATCTGCATCGAAAGGCCAACCGGATACTTTCAGGTTTTTGGCTTTAACCGGTTTTTCCGCTGCCGGCATTACGGGAGTGATTTCTCCTTGTCCTTTAAGATAAGTTGCATAATCGGCTATCTCTTTTTTCCAATCCACTCCGGCGCCGTTGGCATATTTGTCGGTAAGTTCCTTACGACGTTTTATCTGGTCGAATCCTTTGTATGGCAGGTACTTCAGGACATTGGCGTTAAAATATCCTTTATCGGGTGCGTTATAGTCAATCCAATTGTACAGTTTGCGCCATTCGGCATCGGTCAGTTGCACATTGTAATGTCCTTTCTTTAACATTCTTACCAGTTCGCTGGTGTTGGGATGGTATTCATAAGGTTGTAATACAACCATGTCGCCTTCACCGCCTTGCCGATGTACATAGGGGTGTAGGTTTAGATAAGAAGTGCCGTAACCCAGTTTGTCCTTTTTACCGCCGCGGAGATCGAATGCTTTGTCTCCGTTATGGCAGGCAATACATGCACGGTCGAGAATCGGCTGTACTTCAAGGTCGAAAGTGAAAGAACGAGTACCACCTTCGGGCGGAGTCAGTTTGTGAGCATCTTTTTGTGAGGCCATTACACGTTTGGGGATAGGAATCTGGTTTTGGTCTTCGTGGCAACCTATACAAGATACTACCTCACCCGGCTGTCCGGTAAGCCAGCTGCGCATCCATTGAACGGCTACCCCGTCTTTGTCAATCGGTTGGATAGAGATAGGGGTATTGGCCGGTACTTTGAAGATGGCGGAACCGTCTTCTTCGACAGGTACGGTACCGAGCAGACGCTTGATGTCCCAGCCGGATTGGATACCATGCCAGTTGTGGTCTGATTTGGTATTTACATAAGCGTATTCGTAAGCATGCAGGCGCAGTGATTTAACAGTACCGCGTGGAATACCGCGCAGACCTTCGCCTTCATAGATATCCTGAATGAAGATTGTAGCTTCTTTATCGTTCAATTTTACACGGTCGGGAATGGCAGGCGGAGTCGGTCTTTTTGTTACAAGGGTAGGACTGATAAAACCTTCTCCTTCCATTTCCATCAGGCAGGTCACGTTGTCGTATATGTCTACCAGATAGATACCCCATAAAGACTCCTTGGAGAGTTTGGCAGCAACGAGAAAATATTTGTCGCTCAGCGGGGTCGGTTTGATAAACTGCGGCCATACACCGTCTACAAGCCGGTCTTTGATAACTTCTTTAATCAGACGGTTACGGTGGGGGATTTCCTGTGTCATACCGGATACGCTTTTACGTCCTTTACTCGGATCGAACAGAATGAGACGGCCTGAACGTGCGACACCGTGGTGGCCCGAAATAATTCCCACAAATGCCGAACCGTGTCCGGGTAACGGTTGGATGTCGAATGTACTGTTTGGGAACATTGCACCACTGCCATAAAGCGCCTTGTTTTCCGTACCGTCAGGATTCATGTGCATTACGATGCGGGAGTAGTAGTGGGTAAGGTCGGTATACTCCCAGCGGGTGTACATTACGCGACCGTTGTTCATTACTACAGGATTCCAGTTGGCATCCTGGTCGAAAGTAATCCGTCGCAGATTGCCGGTTTGCGGAGTATAGAGTACGAGGTTACCCACAGGGTCGCTTCCGTTGACGCAGGGAACACCCTGATAACCGATATTGGAAATGGCCAGGATACGTCCGTCGGGCAGATAGGTTCCATCGTAGAATTCAAGGTCGGGTTCTTCATTCTTGATAAGTTCTTTCAGTCCGCTTCCATCCAGTTTGACTTCAAAAATATTCCAGCGTTTATCGTTACGGGTTTGGGTGAACATCACACGGTCACCGTTCCAATGAAGACGCAGGTCGGCGATGGATGAACCGTTAGTGGGCTTGTACACCTGACGCATCCGAATGTTTTCGCCACGGAGGTTGGAGAGTTCTACGATTTCAGCATCAAAGCCGCTGCGGCGTGCAGATTCCTGATTGCTCCAGTTATTGGACTGGGTTCCAAGTTCGGGAGTCATTATATCACGGGCTCTCACACCTATTTTGTAACGGGCAGCAACAATTTTATCGCTGTCCAGTAGCGGATTGCCGAGCAGAATGGCACGACGGTTACTCAATGCTTTTTGTGCTGTTGCAATGGCTTGGGGATTGTTGTTGTATATCCCGTCGAAACCTTTGGCAGCAAGAGCCAGTACCTCATCATACATAGGTTGGTATTTGGCAACGTCAAAACCTTTTTGTTTCTGTAAGTCGGCGTAAGCCAGTTTCAAGGCCGGTATATTGAGCCATTGTAGTTCGGCTTGCAGGTTGACGATGGTATTTAGTTCTTTCAGTAGATTCAGATAGGCTTTGGTGCGTTCTTCACCTTCTACCATGGTTTCTATTTCTTTAACCCGGTTGGAGAAGAAACTATTATTCTTCAAGCTTTTAAGAAGTTTGTTAACAGCTTCTTTCTCGATGATTTCGCTTTCATTGACAAGCCATGTCTCAATACCACCGAAATGGGCTGCCAATATGGAAGTTTCAGCAGGGTATTGTGCGGCAAGACTTTTTCCTATGTCAGCAGGGTTTAAACCGAGAGCTTTGAAATATACACTTCCACCACGTGCACGGTCATCAATCCCCACTTCGGCTTCAAAGCGGATATATTTATCACCGAGGTCATATACCAGCATACCTTCGGCACTGCATAATATACCATGGTCATATTTTTGTTGGGCAATATAGATGTATTTATTGGCTATATCACGGTTCTTGCGGGGAGATTTCCAACCTGATACGCCATATTCGTAATCGAGTTTGTCCAGCCATACTTGCTTACCGTCTTTGGTTATCAGGCGTGCGTTGGCCCATATTCCATGGTCGTTGCTGTTACCGTCTGCTCCACCGGTGGTTACTAATACAAGCTTTTTCATACCTTCCACATTTACGGTGAAATGTTCCGGCTTTTGTCCTTTTCGTATCCAGGAAGAAGATACGGACATTTTTTTTTCTTTCAGCTTGGTTTGTATCTCTGTTTTGGCTTTTACAGTTGCGTCAAGCCAAGAGATGACTTTTTTCCCTTTGGCGGATATAGTTCCGGCTGAGGAAAAAAGTATGTAAGTTACTAAAATAAAACTTTTGTACTTCATGGTCTTTTTGATTAAGTTTAGAATTGATTTCTGGGTTAAACGTGCTTTTTACTTCGCAAAGGTAAAGAAATAGGCTTGTTTTGAGTTTTAAACCTGTCCAATGTAGTGTTGATTTCGTCTTATTTTTTTATGTTTTTTATTTCATGTATTACTAAAAAAGAAGAAATAGGAAGATTTTGTATTATTAATGATAAAGAGGCATTAAAAACAATGGCAATTGAAAGAGAATCCTTTAACCTTTCAGTTGCCATTATTATTTGAGTATCGAAAGACTTGTTTGGAGAGAAGTCGGGTTGTTAAAAACTTCCCGGATTAGATTTCCAGTTCCGGAACCTCATCCTTCAACTCGGTCTTTTTGCCGTTATCATGTATCACCGTTGCTCCGTAATCCTTATAGCTGACACTTGCATTGCATCCTTTGCGCGTATTGCGTACCTCGAAAGAGGGCTTTCCGGCAGTGGACACATTTGCTTTGATATTCCAGTCACCTATTTGGATACTGCTGTCTTTCAGTTTGCGGGGAACGGTCTGCCCGTTTTCCGCATTGTCTTTGGCATGTGTATATATGATGGTTGCAAAACGATAAACTTTCTGTTTGTCCGACGTTGCGGTAAAGTGCCAATGATTGGGATAAGGTTTGAAGTATCCGTTTGCGTCCGCACGCAACCAGTTGACGGCCGGCACAAAGAACCGGCTGGTGGTATCCGTCCTCAATGTTCCGGCGGAGAAGAGGTAGGCATCCGATACGCC
>OAVB01001381.1_pt1 | contig 14875 bp, 9 predicted proteins | sample 1516871 | NCBI WGS metagenome assembly OAVB01 (sample SAMEA2580069, study PRJEB22360) | human gut metagenome | biome: human gut; feature: human-associated habitat; material: faeces | place: Denmark | collected 2008/2010 | reverse complement strand
CCGCCGTATACCACGAAGGTTGGGCGCAGAACGGCGCCATCGTCAGCCCGCATAAGGTAGAGGGTATCGAACTGCATCTGCGGTATCAAGGTACGGAAGCCGGCCCCCTGTTCTGGGCGCAGTACTCTTTCCTGGGACTTGATCCCAACGGACTGAAAGACGAATATTGCCCCGGTTACTTCGGCGAAATGCGTAACCTGACGCTTGTAAACCGCGCCTACTGCATCCGTAACCCCAAGCATTACAAAGGTTTCGGACCGGACTGCTGGGGACTGACCGCCAGCTACTCCGTAAACGGATATGCCGCCCACTCGCCCAACGAGCGCGACGACCTGGGAGTCATCTCTCCCACCGCCGCCCTGTCATCCATCGTATATACGCCGGAGTACTCATTGCAAGTGATGCGCCACCTCTACGGAATGGGCGATAAAGTATTCGGCCCTTACGGATTCTACGACGCTTTCAGCGAAACGGACAACTGGTATCCGCAACGTTATCTTGCCATCGACCAGGGCCCGATAGCCGTAATGATTGAGAACTACCGCAGCGGACTGCTCTGGAAGCTCTTTATGAGCCATCTGGACGTACAGCGGGGATTGCAGAAGTTAGGATTCACCGCCCCGCAAGCCACAGCCGAAGAATAACTTCGTTCTTTCTTGTACCTGTAAAGAGGATACGCCGAAGCTGATTTTGCTATCATAATCAGAGTTTCGCCGTATCCCCTTTTTGTTTTCCGGATAAAACTAAGTATCTTTGGAGCAACACCAATCAATCATCATCATGAAAAAGTTCCTATCAGCCCTCTGCGTGACGGCGCTGTCGCTCCTTGTCTACGGACAGGACGGCCACCCCTCTTCCATCTCCGGCAACCGGCGGAATTTCTCCTTTGCCTGGCTCACCGATGTTCATCTCAACTCTTTCGCCTACGCCGAAGACGATTTACGGCAAGCCGTTGAGGATATCAATGCCAACCCCGATGTGGATTTCACCATTCTGAGCGGAGACGTGACGGAATTCGGCGAGACAAAAGAGTTTCAATTACTCGAGGAGATATTGAAAGGCTTCCGGAAACCCTACCTGCTGTTGCCCGGCAACCACGACGTGAACTGGAGCGAGAACGGATGTACGATGTTCGATAAGATATTCCGGGCGTCACACTTCTGCTATGACTGGCAGGGGGTGCGCTTCGTCGGTTGCGGAGCAGGTCCGAGCCTGCGGATGGGACCGCCCCATATCCCGCGTGAGGAAATCCTCTGGCTCGACTCCGTATACAATGCCACACCTGCGGCGCAACCCGTCATTTTCGTCAATCACTTCCCGCTGAACGCCGATTTAAGCAATTGCCGGGAAGTTCTTCAGATTCTTAAAACGCGCAATACGCAGGCCGTACTCGCCGGACACCTGCACGTCAACCGCTCATACGATGCCGACGGCATTCCGGGAGTGATAGGACGCTCTTCCCTCAGACGGAAAGACCCGATAGGCGGATATAACCTGGTAAGCCTGAAGGGGGATACCCTGCTGTTCCGCGAACGCATCATCAAGACGGAAACCCGCCCGGCATGGGACACTATCGTCTTTCATCCCGCCATCCGGGAAGTATGGACTGTCAAGGATGTTACGGATATCGCTTCGCAAGGAAGCATAGACGGCAACCTGTACATCTATACCAATACCGCCGGAGTGGTGTGTGCGCTGGACGCCGACAGCGGAAAAACTTTATGGAAGTACCGCACCGGGAATAAGATATTCTCCGCTCCTTTCATTACCCCGCGACTGGTAATCGTTTCTTCCTGCGACGGCTGTGTCTACGCCCTGAACAGACAGGACGGAAGCATGCGCTGGAAATACGATACCGGCTACCCGATTGTAGCCTGCCCTACGGTAGCGGATGATACCGTCTATATCGGCAGCGGCAACGGAAAGTTTTATTCCATCAATCCGGCGGACGGTACGGTCAACTGGATTTGCGAGGGATTGAAAGGGTATATCGAATCACGCCCCGCCACAGACCGGGAACGGGTTTATACAGGTACGTGGGGAGCAATGTTCTATGCCATCGACCGGAAAACGGGAAAGAAAGTCTGGGAATTCGACACCCGACGCGGCAGATACTTTTCACCGGGAGCCTGCTGGCCGGTAGTTCTTCCATACACCGCAAACGGCGGAAAGCAACAGGAACAGGTTATCGTACTCAGTTCCGACTATTTCGTACGCGCTTTCCAGCCGTCGACAGGAGAGATTCTCTGGGCTTCGGACGAAGCCAAAGGGCGCGAATCGCTCGGTTTCTCACCGGACGGAAAGACGATGTATATCAAAGGCATCAAGAACAACATCACCGCGGCAGATATTTCAAAAGGCGTTTACACACCGCTTTGGAATACCGCAATGCCTTACGAAAGCAACTTTATCCCTACCCGTATGGAGACGACGGAACAATACGTGTTCATTCCCACGGAGTTCGGGGTTGTCCACGCCGTACGAACCGACGGAAGCGGAATATCCTGGCAGTGGAAAGTGGCTCATTCGGCAGTCACCTCCTTGAAGAACGCAGGAGAAAGGCGGTTGATTGTCATGACGATGGACGGAACGGTTACCTGTCTCAAATACTGAGTCTTCTACCTGTCGCCACCACCGCCGCCGTTGCCCTTTACATCATCATTGCTGATGGAACGGGCAGCCTTCTTGACGCTGGCCTTCAGCTCTCCGATACGGTAGCTGACGCTGACGCCGAAACGTTGGCGGCTGTATTTGCTCCAGTTCTCCTGCATGAAACCTGTACCTTCCAGTGTATCGGTGTTGTTCATGTACTTCTTAAAGAAGTTGCTGGCGAAAGCGGAGAGGGTCAGACGCTTGTCGAAGAAAGACTTGTTCACGCTCAGCCCGTAATCGAAGTAACTGCTTCCTTTACCCTGCAACATAACCCAGGGTGTCTGGCCGAACACGTTCAGACTGATGCGCCAGTCATGGGGCAGGGTCTGTTGCGCACCGCCGTAAGCGAACAGGTTCCAGCCGTCATTCTTGAGGCCGTTGGCGCCTTCCATATACGAGTAACTGCCGTAAACATTGGCGTAAATACGGGTATTGGATGTAGCATTCCAATTGATATACCCGCTTAAACCGGCGTATTTGGTCTTGCCTATATTCTGATAAGTAGAGTAAAGCACTTCCTTGCCGGTCGTCTCTTTCAGTCCTTCGATGTCTGTATCGGGAACCATCTCGGAGATACGCTCGATGCTGTTGTTGGTGAATGAGTAGCGCAGCGAAAGATTGATATTGAACTTCTGCGTAAAGTTACTGTAACTCAAATTGAACGCATGGCTTTTCTCGCTGTCCAGATTGGGATTACCCTGTGTGATATTGGTGGGATTGCTGTCATTGAGATAAGGATTCAGGTACCAGATGCCCGGACGGTAAATGCGCATGTTATAGCCGAGGCGCAAGTTGGACATATCCGTCAGCTTCCAGCCGATGCTGGCGGAAGGGACTACGTCGTCAAAGTCTTTCTTGAAGTTCTCGCCTCTGCCCAAAAGGTATTTCACATTCTGTATGGTATGCTCGTAGCGTACGCCCAGTCTGCCGGACAGCTTTTTTACCTTCAAAGAATAACCGGCATAGGCAGCCAGGATGTCATTCAAGTGCTTGTAGTGCGAACTATGGTCTTCATCGAATTCATAATCGGCTTGCTGCCCTGCGCCACGCTGAAAGCGGTCGTCCTCGGAACTGTTGTTGCGAAGGATATATTTAGCTCCGGCCTCAATGGTGTGCATCTTGCCGACAGGAGTAGTATAATCCGCCTGTAAGGTGTGTTCCGTGGTGCTTTGCGAACCGTCATTATGCTGGTCGAGCATACGTCTCATAAAGTCCTGCCAGTCCGGAGCCACCTTGTCCATATCATACTCATAGCCGGAATAGGAATCCGAGGTCTGCGGACGGGTGTTAATCTTATAAGAGAACGTAAGCATACGCTCTTTTACATGGAACAGGCGCTGATAGTCGATGCCGCCGTCAATGGAATACCAGGAGCTCTTACTGTGGTTGTCGGAAATATAGCTGTACAGCTCGTCGGCGGTGCCGGGAAATGTGGCCGACGCATCGGTTTCCCCGTTACTTTTGTTCTTGCCGCCCCAAAGGCCGAAGGACATGGTTACCAGACGCAATGTATCGATTTCATAGCTGGCTTCCATGCTGCCGGACTGGAAAGTACCGTTTCCTTTGCTCGTTCCGCTATAATCCAGGTCGGACGAACCGCTGTCCGTTTCACCGACCGTACGCCGGTTGCCGCCGGAATAGCTGCGAGGCTGGTTGTTATAATTGTAATTGTAGCGGGCGCTGAAAGTCAGTTTGCCGCTCTTTACCGTACCGAATACGCCGCCACCGGCGCCACGGTTACTTACATTACCGCTAAACGTGGCCGTATAGCCTTCCAGACCGCCGCCTACGGTGACAATGTTCAAGATACCCCCGACACCCTCCGCATCGTACTTGGCGCCGGGATTGGTAATGACTTCGATATGTTTGATGGAGTTGGCGGGCATACTTTTCAAAACATCCGTCGGGTTATTGCTCATCATATTGTTGGGCTTGCCGTTGACATATACCTTGAAACTGCTACTGCCGTTCACTTTGATGTTATCTTCACCGTCTACCGTTACAAGGGGTACTTTACGCAGCATCTCAAGAACAGAGTTCGATTTGGAATCAGGGTCATCCTGTATGTTATATTCTATCTTATCAATATCGGCCTTTACCAAAGGCTTCTGCGCCACGACTTCCACCTGCCCCAGTTCGTTGGAAGCATCCGTAATGTAGATAGTTCCGAAATCCACCAGTTTCTCTCCCGGTTTTACGGAGAAGTTCTTTACGATGCCGCTCCGCCCCACCGAAGAAATCGTCATGATGAAGTTTCCTTTGTTACCGGGCACTTTCTCCTGAAACTGTCCTTTCATGTCCGTTACCAGCATCTTAACGGCATGTGCAGGCGCTTCTTTCTTTACAATCCTGATAGTGGCATAAGGCTCTCCTTCCTGAGTTAACGAGTCGAGCAGGATTCCCTTAATTTGAAAAGAAGAGTTTGTCGCATTTTGTGCGGTCGCTCCGACAGCTATAAAGAATATCGTCAGCAACACAGCCCATTTGATTTTCATGGTGTTCCCCTGTTTTAGTCAGTACTATTGTTTATTGTTCGTATTAGCGGTGGTTTTATCCACCTTTTGTCACGATGGATTAGGCAAAAATAGGGCATTCTTCGGCATTTATCGGAACACCGGAGTTAAAAAAGCGAAAAGTCTGTTGATTTACAGGAAGTAAAAGAATAACAGCAGAAGCACATTGGCAACTATGACGCATCCGAAGCCGCCCAATATCCACGAGCGCAACGAACTCTTCTTACCGGAGAAAAAGAGTGCGTAACACATATTGAACAATAAACTACTTCCTACCGCCTGCATACTGCAAGCCGTTATCAGCGAAACAGGCACGCTGCCCGTACCTTGCAGAAGATTCAGAATGAACGGGGTGATGTCGCTGAAACCGGAAACAAAGGAGAGCAAGGTCAGTCCGCCCTTACCGGCATATATCAGCGTATAATGGGTGGCTATCATAAATACCACAAAAAGTACGGCAAAAATAAGCGCTACCTTAAATTCCAGCGGGTTACTGCCGTCCTCGTCTTCATCGGTCGCTCCCGATACGGCGGGACGCTTCCACTTGGAATGCAGGAACCAAGCTGCTCCGGCGGAAACAGCGGACATAATCAGCAGATAGGGATAGATAACCGTCAAGGTAGCTACGCTGAATATGCCGATCAGTATCAGGAACCGCAAGAACATCATACTGACCGCCAGCAACATGGCGGCCACATATTCGGGCGCTTCCTGAGGTGACGCCTTACGGCTTTTACGCGCCAGCACGGATATGGTGGCGGTACTGCTGTACAACCCGCCGACGATACCGGATACCAAAATGCCGGATTCACGAAAGACGTATCTCTTCAGCAGATAAGAAAGATAGGAAATACCGGAAACCACTACCGTAGCAAGCCATATACCATAAGGCGTAAGGTTGACGTCCGGTATCAGATTTTCGTTGGGCAGCATCGGAAGTATGATACCGCTAATGGCCAGGAACTTGGCGAGCGTAATCATTTCGTCGTTCTTCATCCGCTGCGCCAGTTCGGTGAATGTATGTTTCAACTCCGTAAAGAGCAACACGGTCACAATCACCATTACATAAAACCAAGAAGGCTGCGTAGCGACAATAGGCGCAATGCAATACGTGATGAGCGCAATGACAATGGTGGTAACCCCGAACATGTGGAACTGGGCTTGCTTGACGTAATAGTTCAAGGCAAGCAACACTCCCAAGACAGCCCCGCCACCCATAAACAGGCGGTAGTCCACCGGATCGAGAATATAGAGGAGATAACCCAGAATGCCGATAAAAGTAAAGGTACGGTCTGTACCGAACAAGGTGGTCTCCCCTTCGCATTTCAAACTGATACGTCGCAAGGAAAGACCTATAAGCAAAGAAAATACCGTCACCAAAATAAAAGTGACAAGTTCTTCCGGCAGGTATTGATATAGTTTCTCCATATACGAATTAACAATTACGGGACGCGATTAGTTTACTTCCATTCCTTAAACGGACGCTTCATCAACTGTGAATTGTAATAACGAATATCTCCCGTTACTTCCTGCCCGATAAAGTCCGGCTTCTCAAAAGGCTCGTTCTCCGAGGCCAGCTCTACTTCGGCAATTACCAGCCCTTCATTCTCTCCATAGAACTCGTCTACCTCAAAAACATGGTTTCCACTGCGTACCAGATAACGGGTTTTATCAATAATGCCCGGTTCGCACAGTTTCATCAACTCCCCGGCCTCGGCCAAAGGAATCTCTTTCTCCCATTCGTAACGGCTGATTCCGGATGTATCGGATGCCCCCTTGATGGTAAGGTACCCCTGCCCGCCGCGTATACGTACTCTTACCGTCCGTCCGCGCGCGCTACTGATATATCCCTGAATGATACGGTTCTGCGCGTATGCTTGCGACTTATACTCTCCTTTTACGAGAAACTTCCGTTCTATCTCCTGCGGCATATTTATCTTTAATTAGCCCAAGAAGGAATAACCGACCAACATGGCAACTACCAATACCAAAGCGGCAACTCCGATAATCAGCAATACTTTCTTGGCTTGTTGTTCTTCTTTCCGGCTGTGCATTACTTTCTTTTTACTCTTTCCCATGGTGTTTCTTTAGTTTAAAGTTCAACGATAAACAAAGTAAAAGGAAATTCGGGAAGTTTGCAAGCATTTATAAAAGAAAAAAGCGGTAAGTTAACATCATTGATTATATGATGTTAACTTACCGCATATACGATATTAACTTGTTACCCGCAACCCGGTTAACTTGTTCCGGTCAATGATGTTAACCTGCCGAAGGACTAAATGTTGTCTCCGCCCGCAAACTCCATCAGGTAAGCTTTGACGAAACCGTCTATCTTACCGTCCATTACTCCGTTTACATCCGAAGTCTGGAAATTGGTACGGTGGTCTTTCACGCGGCGGTCGTCGAACACGTAGCTGCGGATTTGCGATCCCCACTCGATTTTCTTCTTACCGGCTTCCACCTTTGCCTGTTCCGCCATACGGTGTTGAAGTTCCTTATCGTATAGGATAGAGCGCAACTGACGCATCGCATTCTCGCGATTCTTAGGCTGGTCGCGCGTTTCGGTATTTTCAATCAGGATTTCCTCTTCCTCGCCTGTATAAGGGTCTTTGAACTGATAGCGCAGACGCACGCCGGACTCCACCTTATTTACATTCTGTCCACCGGCACCGCTGGAACGGAAAGTATCCCAAGAGATACGCGCCTGTTCGATATTCACTTCAATCGTATCATCTACCAGCGGAGTAACGAAAACAGACGCGAAAGATGTCATACGCTTACCCTGGGCATTATAGGGAGATACACGCACCAGACGGTGTACACCGTTCTCACCTTTCAGATAGCCGTAAGCATAATCACCCGCTATCTCAATGGTACAAGCCTTGATTCCGGCTTCATCGCCTTCCTGCAAGTTTGCGATGGTCGCCTTATATCCATGAGTTTCGGCATATCGCAGATACATACGCATCAACATGCTTGCCCAATCCTGACTTTCCGTACCGCCGGCGCCCGAATTGATTTTCAGTACGCAGTCCATCTGGTCGGCTTCCTCACGAAGCATATTCTTGAGCTCAAGAGCTTCTACGGCGGCAGACGCTTTTGCATAGGCTTCATCCACCTCTTCTTCCGTTACCAGCTCATCCTTGTAGAAATCGAATGCAAGTTGCAGTTCGTCCGCCATAACCTTGACTTCATTATAGCCGGAAATCCATTGCTGCAAGCCTTTTACTTTCTTCATCTGTGCTTCGGCTGCTTTCTGGTCATCCCAAAACCCCGGAGCCTGGGTGCGCAATTGTTCCTCTTCGACTTGTATTTTCTTTCCTTCAATGTCCAGATAGCGGTTCAACGCTTCAGTACGTTCCTTGATATCTTTCAGTTGTTCAATGGTAATCATATGCTTTCAATTCTATCTTTTCGGAGCGCAAAGATAGTGCAAAAGTCTGAAAAAATCGCATAAATCCGCTGCAATCAATGGAATAAGAGAGAGGGTGGACTATTCCACCGCTACGTCCCAACCCGAAAGTACATCACCGTAGAAATAGAAAGTAACTTTAAAGACTGTCTCGCTATTCTCATCCGCCACCCGATAGCAACGGGTAGCATCGTAAGATTCCGTTTGCTTATATTCACCCAAAGCCAACGAGGGCAGTTCCTCTGTACCGGACGCTTTGGCTATAATCTGCCGCATACGTTTCTCTATCAACTCCATGACGCCTTTATGGGCAAAAGGATTCGCATCCGCCACATGAGGATAAACAGCTTCAATGATGCCGCCATTAGCTGCACGTACCGCCTTTACGCTGTCTGTATAAGCCTTGAACTGCTTCTTTACTTCAGGAGAACGCAGACCCGCCACCGTAAATACGGCGATACCTTGAGCGCCGCTATTCAAGGCGGCGTCCATACATTCAAACATCTCCGGACCGTCGGTGGCGGTCATACCACAGTACAACACGGTTTTATCATTCTTGTCGCGCGCATTCTCAACGGTACAATCGGAAATGAAGCTGACATCTTCCGTATAGAAAGTATGGTACACCATCGGGAAGACGATATCCAGATTCCATTTACCCCAGTCCTGCCGCACCATGCGTGAAGCCATTTTCGGAGTAGGAAACGGAGATGCCGCCATTGTCTTGCCGTACGAATGTACCACCTCGGCAATCATATTGGCAACTTCCGTTATCCGGTCGCAACGGAACTGCCGCCACTTCACGTCCGATGAAGGGTCTTCCTGCCCACGCGGATCATAACCATATTGTTCCTTGAACTTTTCGAGCATGGCGGGATGGTAACCGTAATCCCACGCGGCATATTCGCGATCCTGTACAATACCGTAATGCGGCCATAACGTGGTAGGAAGCACGACATCCACAAAACGGTTGTAATCAATGTCAATCCCGTTCAGCCCTTCGACTTCACAATACGACTTAATTTTCTCTTTGATAAATTCGCGCACCTCAGGCAGCGCAGGACACAGGAATTTATAATAGTCCACGTATGCCGTAGTATCCGCAAGACTTTTTCCGTTACGGTTCACACTGAACCATTCGGGATGTTCCGCCAGAATCTTGTCGCGGTCATGCTCCAAATTCATGGTCCATAGCCATGCATATACTTCAATGCCGTGTTTATGGGCAATAGGAATCGCGATACGATAATCGTCGGGAGTGGGTGCATTCAGCATTATCCCGTCCATGCCGATGTCATTCATCACTTGGCATACCGAATCAAAATTCATGCAAGGATGATAATCCAGCCATGTCCAGAACATGGGGTATTCCTTAACGGTAACTTCTTTTTCCTGTCGGCATGAAAAAACACTCCATGCTGAAAACGACAATATCAGTACTAATAACAGCTTTCTCATAGTATACTAAATTTTAAACTTAAAAATATCTTTTCCCTATAATATAAACAGTCCACACCGGCACAACCCTAAAAGAAAATAATAATGGAAAAGCACGAACCTCACGGCTCATGCTTTTCCATTGTTAACTTTACTATTAAATTAAATGCAAAATAAAATCCGTTATTTAATCATTTTTACCCTTTTAATATCTTTCCCACCTACCTCTTTCAAGCTAATAGCAACTCCACCACCTGGTGCCAATCTCTGTTTCAAAATACTTTTATCCGTCACTGTTATCCGGCGGATATTATAGCTTTGCGGATTAGAATTCCAATCAGCATCCTTACCATCCTCATAAATAGTAGCAATAAATTTCTTTCCTTTAGGAAGATAATCGAAAGGGATAACAGCAGTACGTGCATTTTCATCGGTAATTGCGCCAATAAACCATTCTTCGCTCTCTTTCGCCTTACGTGCAACAGTAATGTAATCCCCCGGTTCCGCCTCAAGGTAACGGCTGTCTGCCCAATCTACCGGAACATCTTTGATAAACTGGAAAGCATCCATAAAACGACGGTAATTGGACGGTTTATCAGCAGCCATCTGAATCGGACTTGGCATAGTAAGGTATAGAGCCAATTGCTTGACTAAAGTCGTACCGGCCTGTTCCTGCATCTTATCCCCCTTATAATAGCCCAAACGAGTTTCAAAAATACCGGGAGTATAGTCCATCGGACCACCTTTCAAACGGGTAAAGGGAAGAATAGTGGTATGATCGGGATCATTTCCTCCCATTGATTCAAACTCTCCGCCACGAGCAGACTCTTGCGCCAGCCAATTAGGATATGTACGGCATAAGCCTGTGGGACGAACCGCCTCATGGCTGTCCACCATAATCTTATAAGCCGCGGCACGTTCCGCAACATGGATATAGTGATTGTTCATCCATTGCGACGAATGATACTCGCTACGAGGGATAATATACCCCACATAGCCCGTCTTTACGGAATTATATCCATTATCTACCATGTATTGGAAAGCACTCTCCAACTGACGCTCGTAATCGGCGGCATTGGCGCCCGTTTCATGATGCATTATGATACGCACTCCCTTGTCTGCGGCATAGTGTTGCAGTTCTTTCACATCAAAATCCGGATAAGGCTTCGTAAAAAGAAACTGACGGTCTTTACGATAAGAGCCCCAATCTTCCCAGCCTTCGTTCCAACCCTCCACCAAAACAGCATCGATGCCATTTTCTGCGGCAAAGTCTATATACTCTTTTACATGGGCGGTATTAGCGGCGTGACGACCATTAGGAGCAATCGCCGCATAGTTCGTAATTCCCGGCTTGGCTTTGTAATAGTCGCTATAGGCCCAAGTACGTCCTTCTCCTGTAAACATCTCCCACCACACACCGATAAACTTCTGCGGTTTAATCCAAGAAGTATCTTCTATGCGGCAAGGTTCGTTCAAATTCAAGATTAATTGCGAAGCGAGAATATCCCGGGCGTCGTCACTGACAATGACGGTACGCCAGGGCGTGTGGCACGGAAGTTGCAAATAGCCTTTCTTCCCTAATTTGTCCGGAGTGAGGTGCGAACTTAAACGGAAAGCCTTGTCGTCTACATTCAGAAGCATACCGGAATAATCCACCAAGGCGGCTTCGTGTATATTGATGTAAAGCCCGTCAAAACTCTTCATCATCAACGGAGTTTGTACCGTAAAGGAAGTCGCTTGAGATTCATAGCCCTTCTTGCATAATCTTTTCTCCATGCCTTCCTTTATCTCCGACAGAGGAGCCGTTGTATAGGCAAACTCATTGGTATCGTAGTCACCGGGGATGCAAAAGGTTTTGTGATTGCCGGTCAAGTTGAACTCTGTACATTCTTCTTTTACCGTCAGATAGTTCATAGCTTCCTGTTCCGGCAATTCATAACGGAATCCCAGCCCGTCGTTGAAAAGACGGAAACGGAGCAACAATACACGGTGATGCTCATTCTCCTGAGTCAGGGTTATAAGCATCTCGTTATATTGATTACGAATGCGTTCATACTCTCCCCAAACCGGTGTCCATGTTTCGTCAAAAGAGGTGTTCCGAATAGTGCCTTGCGTGAAACCACCGGTCAGTGAAGCCTCTTCCATCTCCAACCCCAAACGGCTGGTGGTAATTACTGTTTTATTTTTATAAATCAGTTGATAGGCAGGTACACCATTATCCAATCGGAATAACAATTCCAAATCTCCGTCCGGTGATGTCAAATGTTGGGCAGACACCAAAGATACCATGCATAAAAACAATCCGAAAAATACAGCTTTTATCATATTCATTATATCCTAATATTTAAGTATTCTATATTCATAGGGAGCTAAACATAATGTATCTGGCAATACGTCCAAAGTGTCTTTACATGCATCTATACATTCGTGTCCTGCCCATTCTTTAGGTAATAAAAAAGTCCGGGCGGCATTACGCACGTTCACAGCAACAAGAAAGCGTTCCTGAGCCAGCTCTTTTTGAAATGCAGCTATATTGCAGTCCGGATAAACCTCCAGGTGTCCTTTACGGATAGCCGGGTAATCATTATAAAGCCTCATCAAGATTTCATATTCCTTTCGGATTTCATTCTTAGCATTCCAATCCACGTGACAGTAATGGAAGAAATCCACACATCCCGGAAAGGCTACTTCCTGTGAACTGTAAATCAGTGCGCCTCCCTGCAAATAGGATGAAAGCACAAATGCTGCCATTGCACCTCTTTCACCACCAAACTCCTTCACAGGAGACATCTTGACCATTTCATCATGATTGGTAATGAAACGGAGTTTTACCTTTCCGACAGGAATTGTATCGTACTCTGCATGCGCTATATCCAATAAAGTAGTAACACAACTATCTTTCACAAATACATTGCGGATGCCTTCTAAAAAATCCCAAGCATAATTCATATCGAACCCTGCTGCAAAGTGGTCTTTCCTTTTGCCTTCCGCCAATAACAACAAAGGATGATGAGGAATTGCCCGAAGAGAATCAATAGCCTGCTTCCAAAAATCGAAAGGAACAAAATCGGCAGCATCACAACGAAAGCCGTCCACTCCGACACTATCTACCCAAAACTTCATAGCGTCAATCATGGCAAGACGCATATCCTTATTGTCGAAGTTCAAATCGGCAACATCTTTCCATCCGGTATTAGCAGGAGAAATTATATTTCCCCCTTCATCCCGTGTATACCACTCTTTATTATGTATCCAAGCGTTATCCCAGGAAGTATGGTTTGCCACCCAATCAATAATGACATGCAATCCTTTCTTGTGACAAGCATCAACCAACCCCTTAAACTCATCCAAAGTGCCGAACTCCGGATTTACCGATTTATAATCCTTGACACAATAGGGAGAATTCACCGAATTCTCCCGCCCAACCTCATTAATGGGCATAAACCATACAACATTCACTCCTAGCCCGCAAATAGAATCCAAATATTCACCTACCGCATTGAAAGAAGAGCTTGGAGCAAATACACGCGGATTCACCTGATACATCACCACATCTTCAGGAGCAAGTAACGGATAGGCTACATTAGTATGGTGTACCCTGCCACATGAGCAAAGCAATGGCAATAATGCTATTAAAAGCAATATATTCCTCATTTTCATTGCAATCATTCTTTTTCCCAAATATAATATTGATAGGGTTCCAACGACAAAGCCATCGGAAGTATTATCACTTCACCTGTCATCAGATTTTTCATATCATCACCGGCACGCTCTATAGGTGTTTTTACCGTTAACATTTCATCGGTGGTATTTACCATTACAAGCAATCCGTTTTCCTCGTTCTTGTAATAGAAAGAAGCTACATTACCCGTTTCATAAGTTTTCAAGATTCCTTCTCTCAACGTTGCCGAAGAATCGTAGATCTGCATCAATTGCTTATATTCGTTTAAATAAGCAGCGTTCGAACTCCAGTCAATGGATGTATATTCGAAAAATGACAATGGACGATCATAAGCAACCTCCTGTGAGCTATATATAAGAGGTGTACCTCCCAGCATGGAAGAAATAACAAATGCCGCCATTGCTCCACGCTCATTCTTATAGACTTCCAATGGAGACTTTTCTGCCGCCAAATCATGATTCGTAGAATAACGTAAGCGTTGTTTACCTGTAGGAATCCCCTTATATTCCTGATTGTGTACCTTATACAAAGCAGATAGTGTTGATTTCCCGGCAAAGACATCCTGTAACTCTTGTGCAAAATTCCATCCGTATACCAAGTCAAAACCATCGGCAAACAAAACACTCTCACCGCCTTCAGCAAGCATCAACAGCTCATCCCCTTTTATAGCTTTTAGTTCCTTAATGGCTTGTTGCCAAAAGTCATGGGGAACTCCTTCCGCATAGTCACAGCGATAACCGTCTATATCTACTGTTTCTATCCAATATTTCATAGCTTCCAACATAGCGGCGCGCATATCGGCATTATCATAATTCAAATCGGCAACATCTGCCCATCCCATGCCTTCAGGAGAGATAATATTTCCGCCGGCATCTTGTGTGTACCAAGTTTTATTCTGTATCCAAGCATTGTCCCAAGACGTATGATTGGCCACCCAATCGAAAATGACACGCATACCTTTCTCATGTGCTTCCGCAACCAACGTTTTCACATCATCCATCGTACCATACTCGGGGCTCAGTTTCTTGTAATCTTTCACACAATAGGGTGAACCAACAGCATTTTCCACTCCTTGTTCATAAATAGGCATCAGCCAAAGAACAGTAGTTCCCAACGACTTTATTTCATCCAGACGTGTTGTAATGGCAGCCAACGCATTGGACTGAGCAAAAACTCTCG
>OAVB01001372.1_pt1 | contig 14978 bp, 10 predicted proteins | sample 1516871 | NCBI WGS metagenome assembly OAVB01 (sample SAMEA2580069, study PRJEB22360) | human gut metagenome | biome: human gut; feature: human-associated habitat; material: faeces | place: Denmark | collected 2008/2010 | reverse complement strand
AGAGCACAACACTTTTAATGTTGGGGTCCTGGGTTCGAGCCCCAGGCGGATCACGAAAATAAAATTAAGCCTCTGATTTTCAGGGGCTTTTTTCTTACCCTACGACTTTACTCCCCCATTATATTTATCAAACGATATTCCTAAACATTCATTCGTTTAATAATCCATTCACGTAAAAAGGAATACCCCTCAGTAGTAGTAAATAGAAACAGATACAATTTGCGCAATATTAGCAGATACAGATTTTCGGAACCAAGCATTAGCATAACACTATTCAATTCAAAGGAATACTTTAGAAGTGTTCTATGAACTGTCACCACTACTAAGCTAAAAGAATGTATTTCAAAAACATACTATCATTATATTTAATTGCCTACCTTTGCAAAAAACAAAAGTACATGAAAGATAATCCTATTATTACAATAGATAGTGAATATATAGAGTGGCTAAAAGCCATCAAACAGCAAATTCGTTCTACTAAAATACGAATGATAAAAACAGCTAATACAGAGTTGATACACTTTTATTGGCGGTTAGGACAAATAATCTCTCTAAAACTGAAAGAACAAAATTGGGGTGATAAGGTAATAAACAAGCTTTCAATAGACTTGCGCAATGAGTTTCCTGATATGCAGGGCTTTTCTCGTCAGAACCTATACTACAGTAAGAATTTTTATGAGTTTTATGCAAGACAAATGCATATTTCACCCAATAATTCAATTGTCCCCCAAGTTGAGGGACAATTACAAATAGCTGATAATTATAAGATTATCTTTGATATTCCGTGGGGACACCAAAAGGTGATAATTAGCAAAGCTCAAAATATAGAAGAAGCATTGTTTTATGCACATCAAACTCTATCTAACAGTTGGAGCAGAAGCATTTTAGAAAATCAGTTCAAGCAACAATTCTACGAACATTACAGACAAGGACAAACAAACTTCTTGCACACCTTACCAACCCTAACAGCGGATATGGCACAGGAAGTAGTAAAAGACCCATATTGGTTTGATTTTGTGTCTGTATCTCAAAAAGCACGAGAGCGGGATATAGAAAAACAACTTGTAACTCACATCACCCAGTTTCTTCTTGAATTGGGTAAAGGGTTTGCATTTGTAGGGGAGCAATATTGTTTGAACTTGAACAATAAGGAGTATTTTTGTGACCTCTTGTTCTATCATATTCCTTTGAGAGCTTACGTAGTTATAGAGCTTAAAAATGGAAACTTTAAACCTGAGCACTTGGGACAGCTAAACTTCTATCAAAACCTTATTAACAATACACTAAGAGGAGAATATGATAATCCGACCATAGGGATGCTACTCTGTCGAGATAAGGATAGAATTGAAGTAGAATATGCATTGCAAAATATATCCTCTCCAATTGGGGTTAGCGAGTTTAATGTAAAGGAGCTACTTCCTGATAATCTGAAAAGCAAATTGCCAACAATTGAGGAAGTTGAAGAAGAACTTAACAAAATTATATAAATAAAACATGAAACTTATAAAACTAATCATATCAAACTTTAGAGGTTTAAAAGGAAGTAATGTTATAGACTTCACGAATTCTAATATTATATTCCTAATTGGACAAAACAATATTGGAAAATCATCTTTTCTAAGAGCATATGAGTTCTTTATTGACCCTAAACAAATAGCAAAGACTGATGATTTTAATAACTATGATTATTCAACCCCAATAGTTATTGAAGGTATATTTGAATTGGATGAAGAAGATTCTGATGATCCTGACCTCAAAGAAAAGAAAGAACCTAATTGGATTGAGAAATGGGTTGACGAAAATGGTTTTGTAAAGGTTAGAAAAACATGGAGTAAACCTGATAGAACATTTGCAAAAGAAACATATTCTCCACGTGATGCAAGTTGGATTGAAAATGGATTTGGTGGATTACACACAAAATTGACTAAATATACCCCAACTCCAATTGCTATCAACGCAATGGAAGATCAAGCATCGTTGGAAGAAAAAGTTAATAAACTCATTCAAGATGATTTTATCAAAAAAGTAAGGTCAGAATATCCAGAAGAGTTTAAAAATTTAATAGATGGAGTAAGAAAATTGCAGGAGCGTATTACTGGTTCTGAAGCAGTCGAAAAATTAAATTTAGAACTCAATAAACATTTTCAAGAAGTTTTTGCGGAACTTACTCTAAAAATTCAACCTGCAAAAGAAGAAAATATAAGACTCGAAGATGCGTTCAAGAAAAACCATTCTATTTTAGTAGAAAGAGCTGGAACAGAAAGAAAAGAAACTTTTCTTCAAAATGGACATGGGGTCATACGGCAAGCTCTATTCAATTTTCTCACATTTTTAAAAAGAGAAAACGAAGGAAATAAGAAACAATACATTATCTTATTTGAAGAACCAGAACTTTTTTTACATCCTAAAATTGCATTTAAATTACGACAAAGTCTATATGAGTTATCAAAAAATAGCCCATATCAAATTCTTTGTGCTACTCATTCTCCACTAATGATAGACATTTCACAACCACACTCTTCACTTATTAGAGTGATAAAAAATACAGATGAAGAGACACAAACCTATCAAGTTGGGGAAACACTATTTGGAAGAGATGAAGAGGCGAAGAAGTGGGTGCAAATGGTAAACAGATTTAATCCTCACATCTGTGAAGCATTTTATGCGGACAAAGTCTTATTAGTTGAAGGAGATACTGAAACGATAGTATACCGTGATCTATTGAATCGTTTTTTTCCTGACGAGGAAATATTCGTTCTTAATACTGGTTCAAAAATGAACATACCTTTTTTTCAGGAAATTCTCACAGCTTTTCATATAGAACATTATATTATACACGATTCTGATGATAAAGAAAAAAAAGCTGCGTGGACAATTAATACCAAGATATGGGAAAATGTACAAGCAAGCAATAATTTATCGAAACGGTATGTACATATTCATAATTTTGAAGACGCACACAAAATAACGGTAAAATCAGATGATGGCAAACCATTAACCGCTTATAATTTTGCTCAAACGATCAAAGATATAAATACGAAAGTTCCTTGTTTAGAATGGTTAAAGGATATTATTTATAAAAATGGTATTATTCACGATCCGCAATTTATTGAGGATAATGTATAATTTTTCAGGAGGTTGTGTCGAAACTCTCATAAACTAAAAATCACCCTCGCCACAGCCTGAACTGCACTCCTAAAGTTTTGTATCCAACTTTTGGGGTGCAGTTCAGGCTGTGGCGAGGGTGATTTCGATAAAAGGGAAGTTTGGACACATTCCCCCTTGAATTTATGTATTCACTATCAGCGATTTGCATAATTCAAAAAGAATGAATACTTTTGAACCCAAGATATAAGCAGACAGGCAATAGACAGAAGTGGACAGTTTTTTAGGAGTAAAACGTGACAGGTACAAAGCTTATAGCTCCAAAGATATTAATTTATAGGAGAATATATCGCAAGGTTCATGAGCCAGGCAGATCACTGAAAAAAGAGGGTGTGTCAAAACTAAAATGACCACTCTAAAAAGTTATAGATTGTAACTAACAATTATAAAAGAGCCATATCAAACTCTGTTTTTGAGTAATGATATGGCTCTTTTCATCATTGATTTAGGGAGTCAAGTTTCAGATTAAAAGTTGTCCTTTCATCAAATTACGTTTTGACACACCCTCTTTTTTATGCCTAAATTATGCCGGTTTATATGGTTCAGTTAAACAGGCTCAGTTTGAAATCTGGATTCTCGTCTTCTCTCCATAATACAAAAACGTTCTGTTTCGATTTCAGATTAAAGTACAGCCAAAGAAAAAGTATAAAAAGAAAATTTTTTATATTGAAAATACACGACACACGAATATATACACAATTAGCTAATTATCAATAAATTATAAAAACCTCCATTTCCTCTACGAGAATCGACTCGATTCTCGTAGACAAACACATCGATTCTCGTAGAGTTCCGAGTCGTTTCTCGTAGAAGAGTGAACTAAATATCCATAAGAGACAACAACCAATGCAAGCAAGAAAAACATATCCGGCCGGAATTTGTAATAAAAACAACTCAGATTTTGATTTAAGACAACTTTTAATAGAGTGAAAATCCGATATATTTGCACATCATCTGCTAATCATAGCATAAATTAAGTGCAAATACTAAAAAAACAAAATTATTATCATATCCCGGAACGCTCAATTGTATTATAATTAAGAGACTTTCAGTTATCCACAGAAAGTTAACGGCAATAAAGCTCAAACGAAATTTGATTTTAAATATATACTACATGAAAATGGTAAATCACAAAAACACACTGTATGCAGGAATTGCATGTATATTGATGTGCGGTAATCTATCGGCGCAAGAGACTAATTTCGATCTGTCTTCCCAACGTTCAGAAAAACAAGATGTTTTGGCAGTGCCCGGGGAAAAAGTAGACCACCGGGGAATAATCATTAATCCTACTCCCCAAAAGCTGGTATTTAACGGAAATAGTAAATTGAATATTTCCCAAGGATTCATATTGAAAAACAAACAGAAAAAATTCACAAAAGATCTGGAGTTTGTTACGCTTAATAAGAAAGGTATAAAGTTGTCTATTGATTTTGGAAAGAAAGTAGCGGCAGCACAAAATGTAAAAGAAGTATCGGGAGCTTATGCCTTAACTATCAGCTCTAAAGGTATCTCCATTATCGGTTATGATGAAAGAGGTGCATTTTATGGTATTCAAACCTTACGGCAATTAGCAGAAAGCCCGGCAACCGTAAACGGACAATTGCCCTACCTGGAAATCAACGATTATCCGGACTTGCCTAATCGTGGAGTAGTAGAAGGATTTTATGGCACTCCATGGTCACACGAAGTACGGATGTCTTTAATAGACTTCTACGGAAAATTCAAGATGAACACTTATCTGTACGGTCCAAAAGACGATCCTTATCACAGTTGCCCTAACTGGCGTCTCCCCTATCCGGAGAAAGAAGCCAAAAACATCCGGCAATTGATTGAGGCCTGTAACCGGAACCGCGTAGATTTCGTGTGGGCCATTCACCCGGGACAGGATATCAAATGGAATGAAGAAGATTATAACAACTTAATCAACAAATTCAATGGGATGTACGATCTCGGCGTACGCCACTTTGCTATTTTTTTCGATGACATCTCAGGGGAAGGAACTAACCCGTTGAAACAGACTGAACTATTAAATAGGTTGACCGATGATTTTGTGAAGGTAAAAGGTGATATCACTCCACTCACGGTATGCCCGACTGATTATTCCAAACTTTGGGCAAATCCGACTCCGGAAGGAAGTCTTGCCATTTACGGTAAAACATTGTATCCGGAAATAAAAGTATTCTGGACAGGCGATGTAGTCTGTAGCGACCTGACAAAAGAGACATTGGAATTTGTAAACTCACGAATCAAGCGTCCGGCATATTTCTGGTGGAACTATCCGGTGACAGATTATGTGCGCAATATTCTTCTGCAAGGTCCGGTTTATGGCCTAAACACCTCATTAACAGAAAAAGATGTTTGCGGAGTCATCAGTAACCCAATGGAACATGGCGAGGCTTCCAAACTGGCACTATATGGTGTAGCTGACTACACTTGGAATATGGCAGCCTACAATGCAATCGACAACTGGGAAAGAGGGTTGAGCGAACTAATACCGCAAGCAAGAGAGGACTACCGGAGATTTGCCATCCACTCAAGTGATACGGAAACCGGTTATCGCCGTGACGAATCTTGGGAAACAAAAACATTCCGACTTACTGATTGGACGGAGGAAACCGCACAAGCCTTAGAAGAAGAATTCAAGAAGATAGAAAACGTACCCGCCAATCTGGAAAAAGGATGTACCAACAAGAAGTTACTGAAAGAATTGCGTCCGTGGTTGACAGAATTCGGCAAATTGGGAACGAGAGGAAAGCGGGCTATAGAACTTGCACGTATCTATCGTTCCAACCAGGATGACGCACTCTTCTGGAGTAAATTCGTACAAAACCTAATGACGAAAGAGGAACGTAAGAACTACGATGCTCATAAGTCGGGCACCATGAAATTACAACCTTTTTACGAAAATACGATGGATGACATGGCACATGGATTCCTGAAAAAACTGAGCGGTGAGATTCCGATGGATTACAAAGGTATCGGTTCGTTCGCAAATTCCGGTACAATCCAGACCAAATTGATGCTTGACAGAGACACCACTACTTATTATACTTCCGGTATGGCTCAAAAAGCCGGAGACTGGATTGGTGTCGATTTAAGAACCATCCGTGATGTATCTGAGATATCCATCCTCCAAGGAAGAAATTCAGTGGATGATGTCGATTATTTCGACCACGCTATATTAGAATATTCAGAAGACGGAAAGATTTGGAAGCCTTTGACAGAAGAGTTAAAACAACAATACATTATCCAATGGCAAGGAGAAGCTGTAAAAGCCCGTTATGTCCGGTTGAGAAGATTGGATTCCAAACGCACAAACTATGCTTCCATCCGCTCGTTTGAGGTAAATCCACTTCGCATAGAGGATTTAAGATTCAAGTTGCAAACAGAAAATCCAGAACAGGCACTTTATGCATTTGATAAGAACTTAGGTACATCATTCAAATCCAAGGACCAAGATTGCCTGGAATTCGAAGTAGCAAAAGGCACGAAAGCATATACTCTGCTAATGAATGAACTTCCGATGCCACTGAAATGTAAACAGTTTGATGTAAAAGGGAAACTCGTGTCAGAAACATCAATCGACTCTCCTTATGCCAAGATTGAGTTATCCGGCAAAGATGTAGCAAAAGTCAGCATAGAGGGAGCGGCAGAAATATTCGAGATTATTGCCGAATCAGAATAATTAAAATAGAAAAAACAATAGAAGATAATCAAAAAAGGGGATGTTTAAAAACTCCCCTTTTAACACACCTTCTTCCTCTAAGAAATCAATTTTAAATACTTCTCCAGTATTGGCTATATCTTCTTCCCAATGTAAAACACATACCCATAAAATTCCTTATATTTATAATACAATTGAGTTTCATACCGCTGATTAGCAATAAAATCTTCAGCAACCTTATTACCAGCGTATCTCCTTAAGAATATTTCTTGTGCTTCCACTTGAGGAGCATAAAAATGTTCTATCCAGCAGTTTTCCGGTAAAATAAAATTAGCAACAGGAACATAACCGGCTTTTTGCATCTGACCGGCCTTATTGGGAATAGTATCAATCTCGGGATAGGCATCCATCCAAAAGTCGTTAATTTCCGCAGGACGCCAGTCGGTAAACCATGAAACTTCCGAAACAGCTACGTAACCACCTTTCTTCAAATATTCCCGCCATTCATTCAGTCCACGCTGAGATTGCCCCTTCCGACCAGATTAAGTCCAACGTCTCTTTTTCAAATGGCAGATCGTCCATTGACCCGACAATGCCTTTTATCCGATTTTGCAAATGGTGCAACCCTGCATTGCGATTCAAAATATCAATAAAATCGGGAAACAAATCCAGACCAAAAATCTCTCCCGGAACATGCTCACCCAACAGGATGGTTTGCCAGCCGGTACCACAGCCAAGATCGGCAATACGAGAATGCTCATTCAGATTATCAATAAAGCTAAGAGCCTTGAGAGTCACCTCCCGGCTACCGGGTCCCTGCCGTTCGACACTGGCAAAATATTCACAGATTAAATTAAAGTCGAATTCGTGAATTGATTTATTTTCGTTACTCATGATGTTTTAATTTTATAATTAAAAAAATAAAGGACAATACCCACGTAGGGTTATTGCTGATTAATTGATATATAAATATGAAAATAACTCTGACAAGAACATGTCTGAGTCAAATAACGGATAACCTTAAGCAGAAAGCACAAAGGTTATTTACTTCACGGAATCCTTCTTAAATTTAAACATCCAAACTTTTTTAACTGTCACAAAGATAAGAACCTTTTTTATTCCAGCAAAATCTAACGATAAAAGTAGAAAAATTTAGTTCCTTTAAAAAAGACATTCCGGAATTTGGTTGTCACGAAAACAATGCCCAACTTTGCACCGCAAAAATAAAGACAGACATATAATTCCTCATCGGAGGGCATTATCACAAGAGTCATAGTGCCGGATAAGATGAATGGTGGAAAATCATTCGTCTTATCCGGCATCATTTTTTAGAATAAGACAGAACGGTATAGAGTAAACTGAAAATTAAATATTTAAAGAAATGAAAAAGGTAACCAGTAACAGTACAACACCTGCGAAGCCAAGCTTTGCCTTTGTAAAAGCAATGACTGTCAAGTTCATTCCAAGCTTCTATACGTCCTCATGTATAACGATCTAAATAATGTGCTATGACTATCCTATACTTCGTCGCATACTCCTTTTGCTACATGGTATCCCTACTTCCCTTCTGGGTATTATACCGGATATCAGACCTGTTTTATGTTCTGCTTTATCACATTATTAAATATAAAAGAAAAGTAGTCCGTAACAACCTCCGCATCTCTTTTCCCCAAAAAGGAGAAAATGAGATTCTCGCCATAGAAAAGAAATTCTATGCTTTTTTGTGTGACCAGTTTGTCGAAACAATCAAGCTATGCTCCATCACAGAGAAAGGAATAAACAAACGTATGGCTTTTGAAGGATTACCCGAAATGGTAAGTGAATTAGAAAATGAAAACAAAAATTTCGCTTTCCTCTACATGGGACATTACGGCAATTGGGAATGGCTGTCACTGTTGGCCACTAAAGTACAAGAACATAACTCAAAAATGGTCAATGGCTATATCTATTATCCACTAAAGAATAAGATTTTTGACAGAATCCTTTTGAAACTACGAAATCGGTTAGGTGGAAAAAGCATCGCTATAAAAGATACGATCCGCCGGATCATCGAGTTGGAAGAGAATTCCCGGAAGGCAATAATCGCCTTTGTATCCGACCAGGCACCCCTGTGGAGTGGAAAATATCATTGGAGCTATTTCTTCCATGGGTAAACATGTGGATGCACTTATCTTTTACGCAGAGATGGAACGTACCCGGAGAGGATACTACCGATGCACAATCAGCCGTATGGTAAATGATATACAACAGCATGCCGATTATGAAGTCACCGACTTATTCATGCGCAAATTGGAATGTACTATCAATAAAGCTCCCTCCTACTGGTTGTGGACACACGACAGATGGATACGGACACGGGAAGAGATCATAGTTTGGTATAGACAATTCACACATAAGAAAGAGTAAGATTGATGAAAGAGTTAAATCTGACACAAGGAAGCGTTCCAAAGGTATTGCTCCAATTTGCAGTACCTTTCTTAGTAGCCAATATCCTCCAGGCACTCTATGGAGGAGCAGACCTTTTTGTTGTAGGACAATATGACGATTCGGCAGCCGTAGCGATCGGCAGCCAGGTGATGCAAACCATTACAGGTATCATCCTCGGCATCACAACAGGTACTACCGTACTGATTGCCATAGCAACCGGTGCCAAAGATAACCGGAAAGTGGCTTCAACCATCGGATCCTCCATCTGGCTGTTTTCAATTACCGGTATCATACTGACCCTGCTCATGATACTTCTTCACAGTCAGATAGCGGAATGGATGCATACCCCGACAGAAGCGATGTCCGACACTAAAAGTTATATCTTAGTGTGCTCCACCGGAATACTGTTCATTATAGGATACAATGTGGTATGCGGTATCCTGCGTGGATTGGGTGATTCAAAAACGCCCCTTTATTTCATAGCGTTAGCATGTATCATCAACATCGTTCTCGATTTTATATTAGTCGGGTATTTCCATCTCGGAGCCACCGGAGCAGCAATTGCCACCGTGACGGCACAAGGGGTCAGTTTTGCCACCGCACTCTGTTTCCTTCACCGGAAAGGTTTCCATTTCGAATTTACACGCCGTGACATCCGATTGAACGGTGTCTTATCCAAACGAATCCTGGCGTTAGGTGCCCCTATTGCATTACAAGATGCACTGATCAATGTCTCCTTTCTGATAATCACTGTTATTGTGAACCAGATGGGAGTCATCGCATCGGCTTCTTTGGGTGTTGTCGAGAAAATTATTGTTTTTGCCATGTTGCCCCCAATGGCCATATCCTCTGCCGTAGCCACAATGACGGCACAAAATTATGGTGCCGGACTCATACGGAGAATGAACCAATGCCTTCTTTCCGGCATCGGGCTCGCTCTCATTTTCGGAGTTACGGTCTGCCTGTACTCGCAATTCTTGCCGGAAACACTTACAGCCTTTTTCTCCAAAGACCCTGCGGTAATATCGATGGCAGCAGAATATTTGAAAGGATACAGCATCGACTGTGTCATCGTCAGCTTTGTGTTCTGTATCAATTCTTATTTCAGCGGGCAAGGCAACTCACTGTTTCCAATGATACACAGTTTGATAGCGACTTTCTTGTTTCGTATTCCGCTTTCATACTGGTTCAGCCAAATAGACAGTTCCTCACTGTTTATCATGGGATTTGCACCCCCGCTCTCAACAATCGTATCACTCCTGATATGTATATGGTATTTGAGATACACAAAAGATAAAAGATCAACAACTCATCCTTGTTATTCACAACCCAGTTAACAGGGTTGTGAATAACAAACAAGAAAACCAATAAACAGACAGAATATCAATAAATTAACCTGTTGATAACTTTGTTTAAAGAGAGACTTTACCTTGTAATGATTCAATAAGTAAACCGATCGTTACGAAGTCATAAATGATTTTACAAAAAGTCCGCATATACCCAAAAGCTCCGGAAACTGAACTTTCTCCATACCCGACATGTTATAATAGCATAAACAATAAAAACATTGAGGTTATGGAAAAATATCTAATTCACAGTAATGAGCTGCATCTGATTGATAAAGCTAAAATCCATCAAGCAGTAGAAAAGATGGTAGAGTCTCTTGATATGGCAGCCGGGTCTACCTCTTGTTTCGACCTTTACAAAGTGGTGGAGACTTATTTTACAGACTTGGAAAAAAGAAAAAAGATGAACCAACTTCTGGGCATAACAGATGCAACAGAAGAGATAGAAGAAGAGTTCGGCGTGTGTTAACGTCCTAAAACAGAAAATATAAGTTGTCATAAAGAAGGGCTCCCCCCTTATTTATTTTCAAAAAGATGGAGCCACGGAGGTTATAGCACCTGCCGTGGCTCCGTCTTTTATATATACAACAAATTTAATTTCCCTGATGAACCGTAAGTTGCGGGAACGGGAAGTTGATACCTTTTTCGTTGAAAGTATTATAAATAGCCTTATTCGTATCAAAATAAACACCCCAGTAATCCCCGGTCTTTACCCATACGCGAACAATCACGTTCACACTGCTTGCATCCAATGCATGAAGGGCAATAAAAGGCTCCGGAGTATTCAATACCCGGCTATCGGCTGCCAAGACTTCACGTATCACACGTTCCACTTTGTCATAATCCTCACCGTAATCCACACCGAATACCCATTCCACACGGCGGGTTTCCTGCGTATTATAATTCGTCACCACACCACTGCTCAATGAACCGTTCGGTACATAAACCAGTTTGTTATCTCCTGTAGTCAGAATAGTATGGAATATTTGTATCTCCCTCACAGTACCCGAGAAACTCTGGCTTTCAATCCAATCGCCCACCTTATAGGGTTTAAACAACAAGATGACCAACCCTCCTGCAAAGTTCTGAAGATTACCCGACAAAGCCATACCGATGGCCACACCGGCAGATGCCAACAATGCAGCAAATGAAGTAGTCTCTACTCCCAATGCACCGACAACCGAAATAATCAGAAGAACTGTCAGCAGGATATTGACAAGGCTTTTGACAAATGTCTTGATACTTATATCCACATGTCGCTTATCCATCATCCGGGCGGTCAGCTTGTTCAACATCGAAACAAGGAAACGACCTACTATGAAAACAAGTATCGCCTTTAAGATACTTGCACCGGCATGCACACCGGCATCGAGCAATTGCTGGGTGATAAGAGACAACTTATCAAGGCCATCCGCATTCGCAATAGCCTGATCCAAATTGTCGGCTGCAACCTGTAAAGAGTCGGCAACAGCCTGAGTAACTTGTAATAGTAGCATAATTTAGTTTATTATTTTAAGTAAATAAATCGTGATTTTAATTCAATCTTAACAAGTTGCAAAGTTACTTTGTTCCAAGCAAATATAAAAGTTTTTTTGCTTTCTTCGTCTGAAAGCACTAATTTTGCCGGCGATTTCACGAGATAGGGGGTGCCTTAACATGACGGGCTGAGAACATACCCATAATACCTGAACCGGGTAATGCCGGCGTAGAGAACGAATAAACTGCAAAATGAAAAAGAATTTATCGGCTGCCGTCTTCCTGTTGGCAGCCAGCGCAAATGCCTTTGCACAGACCAGTGCCAAAGACAGTTTGAGAGTAGTCAACCTGCAAGAGGTGCAGGTAGTATCCACCCGTGCCACTTCTAAAACTCCGGTGGCATACAGCAACATTTCCCAAAAAGAGATTCAGAAACAGAACTTCGGGCTCGACCTTCCGTTTCTACTGACGGCTCCCCCCTCGGTACTCACCACATCAGACGCCGGTAGCGGAGTAGGCTATACCAGCATCCGTGTACGCGGAACAGATGCCACACGCATCAACATTACCGCCAACGGGATCCCGATGAATGATGCCGAGAGTCATTCCATTTTTTGGGTAAACACACCGGACTTGGCTTCTTCACTCGAAGACATGCAAATACAACGTGGAGCAGGAACTTCAACCAACGGTGCAGGAGCTTTCGGCGCCAGCATCAATCTGCGTACAGCCGGTATCCCCTCCAAAGCCTATGCCGAAGTTTCCGGTTCTTACGGTTCATTCAATACACATAAAGAGACCGTGCGTGTCGGTTCGGGATTGTTGGGCAATCATTGGGCTTTCGATACCCGCATATCGAATATCCAAAGCGACGGATACCGCGACCGCGCCACATCCGACTTAAAATCCTACTTCCTGCAAGGAGGGTATTACGGTGAAAATACCACACTGAAATTGATCGCTTTCGGTGGCAAAGAGAAAACCTATCATGCCTGGGACGGTATCAGCCGGGAACAACTGGAAACAGACCGGACGTATAATCCGAATGGAGCCATCAAAGACGACAACCTGAACAAAGGAAACATTATCGGCTTCTATGACGACCAGACTGACAATTACGAGCAGACGAATTATCAATTGATATTCAACCACTTGTTTTCACCGGAATGGCATCTGAACATCGCTTTGCACTACACCGACGGATTCGGATATTATCAAGAATACAAAAACGGACGTACACTGGAAGAGTACGGATTAAAACCGTTCTATCTTCCGGAAAATACAGAAGCCCAAACCAAAACCAATCTGATACGTCAGAAACTGGTGGACAGTGGTTTCGGCGGCGGAGTATTCTCAGTCGATTATAAAGATGAAAAATTAAACGCTTCTTTAGGAGGAGGATTAAATCATTACAGTAATGACCACTACGGTAAGGTAATATGGGTGAAGAACTACACGGAAACATTGAACCCGGACCACGAATACTATCGTAACAATGGCAGCAAAACAGACGGAAACATCTATGCAAAAGCCAATTACCAAATTACAAAAGGACTGCATGCCTATGCCGACCTGCAATACCGGTACATCAGTTACAAGATAGAAGGAGACAATGACAAATGGGATTGGACGGCTGATCCGGGACACCTGCAACGCCTGAACGTAAACGAAGACTTCAGTTTCTTCAACCCAAAAGCCGGTTTGTTCTGGCAATTCAACCCGAACCACAGCGCCTATGCTTCCTTTGCGGTCGCGCAGAAAGAACCCACCCGCAACAACTATACCGACGGGCCCTTCGACGAGCTTCCCCGTCCGGAGAAAATGCTGGATTACGAGCTGGGATATACTTTCCGCAACAGCCGTTTTACTGCCGGTGTAAATCTCTATTATATGGATTATACCGACCAACTAGTGCTGAACGGAAAAGTAAACGACATCGGTGAGGCAATGGCGGAAAACGTAAAAGACAGTTACCGTATGGGTATAGAACTCTCTTTGGGCGCCCGCATCACAGACTGGTTACGCTGGGATCTCAACGGAACATGGAGCAAGAACCGGATCAAGAATTATACCGGCTATATGAGCGACTATAACCAGAACTGGAAAGAACTCTATACACAAACGGCCATCTATGCCGGCGACACTCCGATCTCCTTTTCCCCGTCGTTCATGGGGAACAGCCTGATCAGTTTCAACTACAAAGGCTTTGATGCATCTTTGCAATCACAGTATGTCAGCCGCCAGTATCTCGATAACTTCGGTATAGACGAGAATTCTCTCGATCCCTATTTTGTAAACCATCTCAGTCTGGCGTATAGCTTTAAACTGCCATCCGTGAAACAGATCACCGTAGGTGCCACAATCTATAACCTCTTCAACACCCGATATGAGACGAACGGTTATTCGCAAAATGCCGCCGTCTACGAAGGAGGCGACAAGAATCAGAAAGCGGTCATCTCTTACGACCCTCGTTTCTATCCAATGGCGGGAACCAATGTATTGGCGCACATAACCGTCAGATTCTAAAACCTCCCGGTATGGCAATGAATTATCTTGAAATCATCGGTACCATTATCGGACTGCTCTATCTGTGGTTGGAATACCGGGCAAGTATTTATTTATGGATAGCGGGCATCATTATGCCTGCCATCTATATCTTTGTATATTATAAAGCCGGATTATATGCCGATTTCGGCATCAACATCTACTACCTGCTGGCAGCCGTCTACGGGTGGATAATCTGGAAATACGGCAGCAAGAAACAGGAAAAAGCAGAATTGCCGATCACCCGTATCCCATTGAAATATCTTCCGCCATTAACAGCCGTATTCATAATCGCCCTTTTGGGCATTGTCTGGATACTGATAAACTTTACCGACAGCACTGTTCCCTGGCTC
>OAVB01001364.1_pt1 | contig 15104 bp, 13 predicted proteins | sample 1516871 | NCBI WGS metagenome assembly OAVB01 (sample SAMEA2580069, study PRJEB22360) | human gut metagenome | biome: human gut; feature: human-associated habitat; material: faeces | place: Denmark | collected 2008/2010 | reverse complement strand
TGTGCAGGTAGTCGGCTATTCGTATGCTTTTAGCTTCTTCTATTGTCATTTTCTTGCGGATTTGTTGGTGAATGAAAAAATGATGATTTGATGAATTTGGAATTTAACACACTGTTAAACAGCGTTATATCGGCTCATCTTTTTCTCATCAGATTGCTTGCCAAAAGAGAAATGATGTTTTCTTTTTTCATCAGCAATCGTTGTTGATGAGTGTTTGATGAATACATATCTATCTGTAAGGCAATATATTACTTCCCTTATTCATCATTTCATCAAAATAATTAGATAGCGGTCAGTTGTTCTTTCGTGACCGTATAAAACCGACCAGTTTTCCTTTTCGGCTCATAGTGGCACTCACGATGGGGTGCGAACTCATAAGCGGTGTAGGATAGCGAATTGTGTGCGGAAGTAAGTTTCCATACTTCCTGCACAACTTTCCTCACTTGATACTTTTCAACCTTGACCTGTGAATAGAGTAGCAAGGTTACAAGGTCGTTCAGGCAGAATGATACGCTTTCCACGTTCATGTTCGACATGATGTCAAGCAACAACTCGGTCATTTCTATTTCCAGTCGGTTGCGGTTGCTTCGGATTATTTTCTGCAAGGCTGCGGTATGTGTCAGTCTTGGGTTGAACCACATACGGCTTTCCTGTGTTGTGGATAGTTCCCTTTGGGTCAGGAAATAAAGAAATGCGGGTATTTCCGCTTTTAGCTTTTGCAGAAAGTTGGTATCATCACTCTGCAACGGCATTATCTTCCGCACCCAGTAGCGTGTTTCTCCTGCGTCTATGAGTATGGGCAGATATTCGTTGTTGGAACATAGCACGAACTTGGCGAAGAAAGCAATCTCCGTTCGGTCTTTGCCTTTGGCTTCCACCTTGTAGGTGAAAGTGGTGCTCAGGTTTTTCAACCGTTCGCTGTCTTCCCTGCGGTTGAGCAAAACTTCGTCCACAACGATTAGCAGCTTTCCTGCCCAGTCGGAATTGAATTGGCTGCGGAAATCTTCGTTGGTGTTGAAAGTCACGTTGTTCTCAAACACGGCTTTCAGGAAGTTCAAGAACGTGCTTTTGCCTGTGTTGCGTTCTTCTGAAACAAGTAGGACAATAGGCAGCTTCTGTGTCGGCTGTAGATACAGCAGTTGCATATAGTCCATACCCAGCTCGTATTGTTCCCCGAAGATGTGCCGCATCAAGGATTGGATGTGGGAGAAGTCCCCCTGCTGCGGTTTATGCTCTATAGGCTCGTAAAGGTTCAGAAATCCCTCAATCTCCTTTTGGTAGTTCAAATGGTTGGGAACGGTGCAAAAGCCGTCATACTTGGGGACGGTGGCAAGATAGTTCTTTCCATAGTCCTGCCGTAATGTGCTGTTGTTCCATACGACACGTTTCTTTTCATAACCGCCATTAGCGCATGGCTGATTGACCACCTTGTACAAAGTTGTTCCTACGCGCATATATTCTTCCTCCTTCATAGGCTTAGATTAAAGGGTTGTGTTCACCTAAAATTCTCTGAATGTCGGATTGTCGGTATCTGACCTTGTTTCCAACCTTTACAGGCTTCAGATAGTTTTTCTTAGACCAGTGCCAGAGTGTGGTATCACAAACACCGCACATCTTTTTCACTTCCTCTTTGGTTAGATACTTCTCCTTTCTTGCTTCCGCAATGGCGGTAGAAAGTTCATGCTTCGCACGGCTGATTAACTGGTTGGAGAATAATAGCAAATCTTCTCCTGTTACTTCCAACTTGATGTTGCCGTTTCCGTTTTGGATAATTGCCAATATGTCTGTCATAGGCTTCTTGAAACTGCCGGTTGTAAGACTTCCCGTTTCGGCAGTATTATAAACGAAAAGCCACTACCCCGATTAGGATAGTGGCGCAAATATATAATGAAAATTAATTGTAAAACAATGATATTCAATTCGTTAAATTCGTAAAAACGAAAAGCGAATTAAACGAACTTCAATTGGATAGATAGGCTTTCAATTCCTCGATGGCTTCATGGTCTTCACCAATGTCTTTTACCAGTTTCTTGCTGTTTCCAAACGGAGAAGTGAGATTTCTGTATGCTTTCTGGATACCTCTTTCGTGGATGATTTCTTGTTCCTTGAACTGCTCGTACAGTGCGTTTCTGAAAGTCTTGATGGGACACTTCCTCATGAAACGGTATTCTACCAATGCGATAAACAACCGTGCTATATCTGTTTCCGTAGCATGGGTTTTCAATCGTGTGCCAATTCTTTCAATCAGTATGGCATGTCTTTCTATCAGAAGTTCAGACAGTGTGCGTGTGTCGGCTTTGCGTCCTGCGGTCTTCGGTTGTTCTTCTGATAAGGTATCTGTGTCTTCCTCGTCCGTATCTTCATCTTCTTCTATTGCCCATTCCACAAGAGTGTTCTCTTCTATGGCTTTCTGTTGCTTCCTGAAAACTTGCCAGTCCTCTTTACTTCTCATTCCATTGGTGATGCTTTTTCTTATAATGAACTTGACCATGCCGGAAATAAGCCATTTGTACAATTTAGGTATATCCTTTCTTTGGGTCAGTTCCTCTCCCTGTTCCACCATGCATTCATAGCTCCGTCCGTAATACAGCCATGCGAGCATGGCGGGGACAATACTTTTCTTGTTTGGGTTATGAAACTCGTTCACTATTTTCTCGGCAAGGTCTGAATGCAAAAGGATATTTTCCAGTTCTTCAAAGTCGGGTGTTCTGTCATCGCCTATCCTTTTACGTGCGGCTTCCTTGTATTTCGGTGCTAATTTCGTGGCTATCTTGAAAACTTTGAAGAATCCTTTAAACTTCTTGTCGTTCATTTCCTCTACGAAATCGGCGTATTCATCCGGATGGTTGTCAAGCCATTCCTTTATCAGTCTTTTGAAATTATCATATTCTTGTTGTCCCATACAAGTTAATTAGCAATGCAACCTCTATTAACTTTCTCTTGTATGCGTGAGAAATGTATCGACAATTTGAATATTAACATATAGAAACCATAATCGCTTAAAGAAAATAAGCGTTGATCTTCTAATGTGTCTCGGTTTATAAAGCGATTGTCAACATGATAGATTTTATCAAGAAAAACTATTGAATCTTCCATTTGGGAATTTGCAGGAAGAAAGATTATTTGGGTTATTTTTTGTTGTTTGAGATCTGAAATGTGGTTTTCAATTTTGCTACTATTAACACCTTGTTTTTGAAGAACTGAAATATATGTTGTGAGATTTATAATAGGAGCATACATGATTGAAGCAGGAAACATACGAGAATTAGATAAATCCATATCACAAGTGTTTGATAAAATCAAACAGCTTACATTTTTTACACCTCTTTCGATGTTAACTAAATCAATTATAGGCATTTTTTTTAAGCCATCTCCTTGAAAAATGACATTCTTGTCAAGCATAGAAGTGTACATCCTTCCATCTATGTTATAAGGGAAAGATTTGAGTTCTGCCAAAAGGGTCTTGTAATTTTCTTCTGACAAATATTTGGGTAGATATTTTTTTAATTCATCTTCTGTAATCATAGCATATCCCAAAAGTGGTCATTAATGACATTTTGAATTTCTTCATCTATAGGAGTTGCTTCCGTTAACATCTTATTCGCAAAAGAATTGATTATCTCAAAATCTTCATGCTCGGGAATATTAACATGAATGGTCTCTGTTGAGATAGGAATGTCCTTAATGGAATAATTTGTATAAATATTTATTGGATTGACAGGAGTGTTAATAGACGGTATTATAGCATCATTATATGTTTGCCTACTTGATAAAGAAAGCAATTCCGTGTCTGTTAATGTCATACATGATAAGGCAGACATTAATAGGATATTGGTATTTATGTAAGTCGTTAAACTATTCATTTTCAAAAACAGGTTTTAGACTATTTAGGAAGTCTGGTTTTAACAAAGAGAAAAACAACTTTTTTTCGCATTTATGAGCCATATTTATTTCTTGTTCTATATTAGAAGTGAAATAGTTGTCGGAATATTCACGAGACGTATCAATATCAATTAATGAGCCTACCACTTCTATAGAATTAGGATGTGGTTTGTAGTTTGCATTATTTACAAATTGTAGGGTGTTCATAAAATTACCATCTTTGACATCTGTCCGTATCAATAAGTTTTCAGATGTGTATTTTTCTGTCATGGAAAAAGACATCGTAAGACCATTGGTAATATCTCCTTTGAAGAAATTAATATATCTATGTCCTATTCTTGATACACGCTTTATTATTCCAGAACTAATAACCTTGTTGATTATTGAAAATGAATGTTTAGAAAAATCGCTCCAACCTATATATGGCATTTTTGAGCTTATGCTCAAAACATCATATCCTATTTGAATTACAAATCTTTCGTTTTCAATTCTGTATAGGGGCTTAAATTTTAAGTTAGGGTCAACCTCCCTAATTTGTTCTGGGATTTGTAAAATGGGCAAATTAATGACATTTCCTCTATACTCTTCTTTTATGAGATTGTATATGATGCCAAAAACTGCGCTTTTGGTAATAGCTGCTTCAAAACGGAACTCAATTAAAGCGTCTATAAGTGGGCATGCTTCTATTCTTATTGGCAACAATCTATCCATAATACAAATTTTAAATTTATTTTCTTGCAAAGTTAGGAATTTCTTTTATTTGTTTCTTGATTTTATACGCTAAAAAGTTTAAAGTATATTAATCTAATAGTTTCACAAGGTCTTTTTTCATTTCTTCGTCAATATCTCTGTATCGCCTGAAAGCTTTGCTTCCCTCCTTGTGTCCCGATAGTGCGGAAACGAGGTTCGGGTCTTTCACCTTTTTGTAGATATTGCCGATAAAAGTACGCCTTGCCAAATGGCTGCTTGCCACTTCATAAATAGGTCGTTTGACTTCGTTATGAGTCAATGGGTCTAAGATAGTTACGATTCGGTCAACTCCAGCCAATTTGAATATCTTTTTTATGGCATCGTTGTACTTTTGTTCGGATATGAACGGTAACAGTTTCCCTTTATATTCTTTATGGCGTTCAAGGATTTCTTTTGCCTTGTCATTAAGAGGGACACGTACCGTGACCGGATTCCCTTCTTTTGTTTTCTTGGGAATGTATTCTATGGCTTCATTAACCACATTTAGTTTGGTCATACGGTATAGGTCGCTCACTCGACAGCCTATCAGTGTTTGGAATATAAATATATCCCTCTGTATTGCCAGTTGCGGAGTGGCTGATAGGTCGGCATTGAAAATTCTGTCCCTTTCTTCAAGTGTTATATAATAAGGTGTACCGTATGTACATTCTTCTATCGGAAATTTGTCGAAAGGTCTGTTTGTGGTATGCTTGTTGTCGAAGCACCATAGGAAGAACGTGCGTATCCTTGAAAAACAGTCAATCAGTGTATTCTTGCTTCTTGGTTGTGGTGTTCTCTTTTCGGGGATGGTTTCATAAATACTCGGATAAAGTTCATAGTATTGGTATTCGTTCTGAAAGAAATCCCACATATCCCGAAGTGTGTCTGGTGTTACCAAATCCACATCGAGGACAAAGTCTTTTTGTCCTCTCTTTGTTTCCCTTACATAGAGTTCATAACGCAGTAGGGCTCTTTTGACAACTCGGAAATTTTTCTTTCGCACTTCTGATAAAGGGTGCTTGTTTAGAAATTCATCGAATAGTTCTCCGGTGGTAGGTTTGATAACCACTTGCTCTGGCATGAAGTATTTTTCAGGATGGTAGAATTTATCAAGTGTTATTTTTAGCCACTCTTTGTTTATGGTTTCCTTTTCCTGTTGATACACCTTTTCTATATAGGTTTTCAAATGGCGTATCTCTTCGTTTATATGAGTACGCATCTCTTCATTGCAGACTGCTTTTGTTTTTACACATTCATCTTTATCATCCCATAGGTTAGGATTGATAGCCAACTGGGTAGGAGCAACGGAGTCTAATTGCCTGCCGTTTCTAAAGCGTACATAGATTGTAGCCATTGATTCTGTATCATATCGCTTGGCTGCTTTTTTAATGATAAAGGTTACTTTCATGGGCGTACGGGTTAAGTTTCTATTCTGATACAAATATAGATATTTTCCCCACATTTTCCCCACATCTGCTGAATATTTTGCAATTTGATTAACCGAGATTAAAATTTAATCTAATTGTAAATGCTTGAAATATAGTTGGATTGCTGTGTTTTTCTGCGCTTTTCTTTTTACCCGCATTTCCCCCACTTTAATTATTTCAAATGCGGGTCTGGGTACCACAAAGAAAGTCAAGTATTGAATAATCAATTACTTGGCTTTCTTTGTTATAAAGTGATTGTTCCTAAATTATTCCACCACCCCTTAAACAAAAACTTTTCTTTAAATAAATATGTCGTTTGCTTTTGTCGGAGTATAAAATCGGAGTATTTTGGGGAAGAAGATCGAATTAAAGATAGCCTATTATGGAAAAGAGTATTTGGCAGGAGATAGAAAAACTGTATCAAGAATTTCAGAAACTCGGTATCGGTCAGTCGGTAGACTATGAAAAGTACTACCTTTATTCTCTTATTACTCATTCTACAGCTATTGAAGGTTCTACACTCACTGAGATGGATACTCAACTTCTCTTTGATGAAGGAGTGACTGCCAAAGGAAAGCCATTGGTTTATCATTTGATGAATGAGGATTTGAAGAATGCATACGAACTTGCTAAAGAAGAAAGTGTGCAGGGTGTTGATATTACTTCTTCCTTGTTACAAAAGCTAAATGCTACTCTTATGCGTACCACTGGAAGCGTACATAATACAATAGGCGGTTCTTTCGATTCTTCCAAAGGCGAGTTTCGTTTGTGTGGTGTTACGGCTGGTGTGGGTGCCCGTTCTTATATGAGTTATCAGAAAGTGTCTGCAAAAGTAGAAGAATTATGTTCTATATTGCAAGAACGGCAAAAGTTAATGAATACACTTCGGGAACAATATGAATTGAGTTTCAACGCTCATCTTAATTTAGTAACTATTCATCCATGGGTGGACGGTAATGGTAGAGCGGCTCGTTTATTAATGAACTATATTCAATTCTGCTATCGTCTTTTCCCTGCAAAGATATTTAAGGAAGATAGAGCCGATTATATACTTTCTTTACAGCAGTCGCAAGATGAGGAAACCAGTCAGCCTTTCTTGAACTTTATGGCAACACAACTGAAAAAATCCCTTTCTTTGGAGATTGAAAGGGATCATACTTTCCGGGAAAGAGGATTCAGCTTTATGTTTTAGTTGTTAGGTTTCCAGTTTATCCAGGTTGCCTTTTTCCATAACCACTCTAATGGTCCCTGACGATGTGAGCGAAGCCACCAATTACAGAAAAAGTATTGTAAAAAGAATACGCATACACCAATAAGAATGCATGCTGTAATGCCTGTATGCAGATAAAGACCTAATCCCCAATTGTAAAACAAGAATCCTCCGATCAAAGATTGCGATAGATAGTTTGTCAGACTCATGCGGCCATAAGGTGCAAATTTATGAAGGACATGTTTCAGTTTTGTCAGGTAATAAACGAGTATAATCCCTGCAAACATGATTCCGGTAAATGCAATATTTGAAAGTGATTTCAGTAGAAGGACAGAAGGTACAAGTAGTGCCTCCCTGCTTATAAAGTCGGGAAGTATATCTATCAAACCATAAAGAGGGAAAAATGCTGTAACGGCTATGATGAATACTTTAAGCCAGATTTTTATATTTTTTTCTGAGTAGAGAAATACATTGCTGCGTCCTATGATCATACCTACCATAAATAATCCTGCGGTTTGGGTAACCCTTCCATGTAAGAGCATCCACCCCATATTAGCAACATTACCCGTCCAAATGGCAGTTTTGCACATTTCGAGGAAAGAACCTTCTTTCTGAGCAGCATTGACTAACTCCCAGTATGGAGCATCAAGATCAGCATTAATCATATAGTCGGGATTGATGAGTGCATAAGTTATTTGTCCCAATTCAATAGGTTGAAGTAGAAGAATGACTGCTATGATCGTGACTGTTCGGGTAGAGAGTCGGCAGACTGCGATCAGTACATAACCAAGCAAGGCGTAGAGTACCAATATTTCACCCGGAAATAAAGCCGAATTAATACAAGCTATAAAAAGAAGTAATACTAACCGCCAGGCAAACCGCCCACGAAAATCTTTCCCTTTAAGTTTTTGTGAATTGTCTTGAATAAAAAAACTAAATCCAAAAAGCAACGCAAAGATGCAGTATGCCTTACCGGAAAAGGTGAAAAATACACTATCCCAAATTATCCTATCCGTAAATATCAGAAAGTTACAGGTCTCTTCCGGAAAGCTATTGAGACTAAACCGTTCGATAAAATGGATAAGTGTAATTCCCATTACAGCGAACCCACGTAGCACATCAGCTATTTCTATACGATTATTATGGGGTAATGTGTTAGATAAATGCATACTTTTTAGAATTTAAAGTGTTAACGTACTTTTTCAGATGCAAATTTAACGTAGCTCTTTTATAGTTTTGGAAAAATACTGTTCAATAAAGAGCAAAATATGACCTTTATGTGCTTTATATGATTGATAATGCTGTTTGTCTTTTATAGTTAGCCTGTTGATAACTTCTTGAATATTAATGTAAATAATGAAATAAAATGCTATGTTGGTCTTATTAAATAGAAACAACTTGTACTGAATACATTTCTAATGAAAGGTATACATGCTATTGTTTTGTTTAATTTGTGAGGGGTTAGTCCAAATTTAATTTTGTAGTGTGGGTTAATAAAGTATAACTGTTCATTGACGATTTGATAATCAGTCTGTTTTACTACTCTTCGAAACATTTCTATTGTACATCGGGTGTATTTGATAGTTAATAACTCTTTGACTGTGCTTTCTTGTTCGCTGAATAATTCCAATATCCATTTATACAACATACGAGGTAGTAAATGTATAAATGGCATATGAGAGATAATCTTACTTCTTGCAATCTGCTGATGTCCGCCGAATGGCATTTGCCAGGCAGGAAAAGCAATGAAGATCATTCCGTTAGGCGATAGATATTTTTTTAAGTTGCGCAGAAATTGCTCCTTGTTGTCGATATGTTCTATTACATCATGTATGAGAATAAGCGGGAAATGTTTCTGTAAATCTTTTAATAAGAAGATATCAGAAGCGATGAAAGTTCCTTTTTGCCTTTTAGTGATGAAGAAGTTTTGTGCTTGTTCAATTCGGGATGCGGCAATATCAATTCCAATGACATCACAACCTAGCTCGGCAAAGGGAAGCAGATTCCCTCCTTCGCCACACCCTACTTCCAATACTTTGTTTGGCAGATTTCCAGTATATTCTTTAATATAAGGAATATAATAATTTCTCGTAGTCTGAGCTTGTTCCTCAAAATAACGTTCACGGTTTGTATGTCGTTTCTGCATCTGATTTGTCTATTGTTTCTAACTGTTCTATAGTTATGATAAACTATCAGCCGGAAGACTGCATGGAGAATGAATTTTTTACCAAGAGAAACGAATGCCTACAGGAACAGAGAACGTAACCGGATGTTCTTTTCGGATTGTGCGCAATGAACTTCCATCGGGAATATAGTAATTAATGGTTGGCTCTATATAGATGCTGGTGTGAGGTGTAAAGTGGTATTGTACACCTGTACTCGCATTGATTGACCATTGCAAAGGTACATCTAATGACTGGTAACCCCAATTAATGGGGACACTATCTGTGACATGAGAAGTATGCAGAGTTCCTTTTATCGGGATTTCCATTTGTAAACCGGCTGTTGAGTAAAATGAGAATTGTTTATAATTCCCAAAACGGTAGGAAATACGGAGAGGAATACCTATGTAATGGAGCTTCTGGGTTTCCTGAATCCGATATTCCTTTCCTGTGGTGAACTCTGATTTTAAATAAATATATTGTAATCCGGTTTCTATACTCCAGTGGTTATTCAACTTTTTGTTCAATGCTAGTCCGATAGTGATGGGGCTATTATGGTGTTGATGTTCTATAATTCTTCCACTGTTGTTCTTGGCAATTGTCATTAGCGTAAGCGAGTCTCCTAAGGTTCCTTCCTGATTGCGGGTGTTTAAATAGTCATAATATTCTTCCCAAGTATTGACTTGCTGGGGGAGACCGCTTTCCAAACCGTCAGAGTGTGGTGTTGTCATCAACTTGTATAGGTTTTGTGCCAGTTGTGGTCCGACTGACCCTGCCAACATCATTTTCCATTTCCCTATTTTCTTTTTGGGGAGTGAAGTGAATTCTTGGCTTGAATATGAGAATGTAATAATTTTCTCTGCATGCTCCCATGTAAAAGATGGTTTGGCAACAGGCTGTTTCTCTACTGAGTCTTTTATTTCAGAAGTGGTAGATAATCCTGTTGCACTTGTGTCTAATGCTAACCGGGGGAGGTTTGCTAAAGTAGTATTAAAAGGGGGTTCTTCTTTGTAGTGAGAGATATGTCCGGAAGAGGTAATGCTCTCATTTTCTTCTTTCTTATCTAATTTCACTTTCCGAATGACATTGTTAGACCAATGATTATCTTTAGTCTCTTTTCTTTTCCAGTATAGATAGTCGTGTATCGTTGGGAAAAAAAATAAAATCACTAGTATAAGAATCAGCCTGTAATCAGAAATCATCTTTTTAAGTAAGACTTTTGCCCTGAATAATTGAGAAGAGGAGGAGTGGGGAGCTATATTCAACAGTTTACCTATTTCCTTGTGAGATAATCCCTCCAATACAGCTAACTTGAAGATTTTGCTGTATCCTTCTGGCAATTTCTCTACCATTTCTGTTATTTTATCATAAGGAATAGAATCAGATGATAGCGAATTGTCAATAGGCTCCTCGTTTTCAGGGATATCAGATAAGGGAATTGCAGAGTTTGTACTCTTTTGGTTGAGATACCTTAATGAAATATTCTTCATAATTATTCCCATCCAGCTTTCCAGTTTTTCGGGAGTACGTAATGTCTCAATCGAAGTGAAAATGACAATGAATCCGTCGTGTAGGAGATCTTGTGCGATTTGTTTATCAGGTATATAATGAAGGCATATTCCCATCATCTTTTTCGAATAGGTTTTATAAAGTAGACTTAATGCCTGCTCATTCCCTTTTTTACATAAATCTACAAGTTCTTTTATATCCATGTGCGTGTATTATTTTAATATGATGAATAGAAACCGAAAAGACTGCATGCTTTTTCGGTTTTTAACATCTTGTTTTTTGCGGATATGAAGAAACTTTTTGTTGATAAATTGAACTTGAATCCATAAAACTTTGACGAACTTTCAATTATTATGCAATCTTTGTGCTCTATACATTTTTTATTTCCAGACAAACTGCTAACTTTATCATCATTATTATAATGACATGTGAATAGTCGGTTGTACCATTATTTAAATCTCGTTTATGGGTAAATACAAATTTATAGAAGAAAGAGTGGAAACAATGTCTTCGTCGGAGCTTAAGATATTCTTGAATATACTGAAGAGCAGATCTAAGGAATTGATGTCAACTCTGGAGTCAGTAAGGGAAATAAAAGATTTGGAGGCTGTTTGTAAATCAACTCAGAAACTAAACAATCGTGTTTCTGAGTTTGACGGAGGATCTTTTCTTATATTAGTGGTTGGACCCGTGAAATCGGGAAAATCTACTTTAGTAAATCTCATAGCACATGCTCACGTCAGCCCCACTCATTTCTTGGAGTGTACGGTGCGTCCGTCCATTATTTCAAAAGGACAGGAGGAATCCATTACCCGTATTTTTTCTGTTGCTGATAAAGCCAGAAAGGTAGAACAGTTTGATTCGGTTATTGATAGCCTGCGCGGATTTGAAAAACTGGAAAACATTTCCGAGATAAGCATTGAAAAGAAAGAATTGAATGATGCTAATCTGGAGGAGTGTGTTTCGTTAGCTTTGGAAGAAAGCGTGATAAATACAGATCATACGCTGGTGACATCCATAACAACTTCCGGTGGGGAGCTTTTGAAAGATAATATATTTCTGGTGGATATGCCCGGGCTGGATGGCGGGTATGCGAATTTGGATAATCCTATTTATGAAACGATCTCTCAAAGGGCAGATTTCGTGATATTTGTGCAAAGTTCAAATTCTGCTATATCGAAGGTTTCCAATCGTTTTCTGAAGTTGCTGCAGGAGAATAATCCGAAAGTTCCGGTTTGTCTTCTACATAATGTGTTTGAAGCGGCTTACTGGCATTCGGAAGAGGAGAAGCAGGCTGTAATTAAGGCACAGGTAGAATTTGCCGAGAATGAAATGGGCAGACGTAACTTCCAGTTGAAGGAGAATATATATAGTTTGAACTTGGGAAAAGTGGCGGATGCTGCCAGCTATGAGGGAATGGAGGATCTTCAGGAAGAAGCTGCGAAATTTCAGAGATTTGAGAAGGATTTGTATGGCAAGGTGATCTCCAATAGTACTGATATACGTCTGAGAAGCGTAATCGGAAGAACGCTGAATCAGTTGGAAAAACTGGATAATTTAGTCGGAGAATCAATTGACCAACAGGAAGCAATCGATATAGAATATCAGGCTGCGGCAACTTCGTTTGACGAGTTACTCCGTCAGGCGAGTGAACTTAGTTACGATGGGAGCGATTTTAGAAAAATGGTGCAAGTCTATATGGATGATGATTTGAAAGAGTTTACTGAAATCGTTAGGGAGTATTATGATTCCGGATGCAATTCCGCATTTGCCGGTGGAGCGAAGGGGAAAGATGCGACACGCAGCCTTGTTACAAAGTTTATGACTGATTCGTCAGCGGCGATAAAAAGTAAATTCCTTGATTCCCATGAACATAGTCTGGCCCGGCAGTATTTGCGGAAACTCTCTAACTTGAAAGATGATGTGGCTTTTATAGAGAAGATGAATACTTTTCTGAAGCAGAAAGGTTGTGCACCTTTTGACTCAGTGCCGCAAGTGACGGATTTTCCGGTGGTCGATTTTGATTTGCAGGGAGCTTTTGATGTGAAGAATATTAATAATCCGACTGTTCCGCATATCGGAATACCCAATCCGTTCGGGACTTATTCGACAATGGAAATTCAGAGTTTTCTGAGAAAAGCGATGGAATGTATCACCGGAATAGATCATACGCATACCGGGAAAACGATTAAAGGATATCTTCAGCTGACTGTCGGGAAGAGTATATATAAGGCGGCTAATGACCTTTACGATCAGTATGTGCCTGTACGCAAACAAAGTATCATTGATTTTTTGGAACAACAAAAAACAATGTATCTGAATGCGCTGGTGTCTGATAAAGAAGAATTTGACAGGAAGGATGCGTTGCTTCGGTCAATAAATGCACAAGTTCAGAGTTTTAAGGATTCAATAAGATAAGAATAAGCCAATGAAACGAAATTTATTAATTATCACACTCCTGTTTTTGGGCTCTTTTGTGATATTATTGTTGGGTAACATCATTATTATTGGTGAGAAAATAGCCTCCTTATCGCAGGTTGCGTGGGCAGAGTATGCTTTTTACACCTTGATTCTGGTTGTATTTTATGCCGTCGTTATACGTCCGGTCGTTCGGGTGCATCGTGCTCCGCAGATTCCGGCTTTGTCTATTGATGGGGAGTGGAATACTGCACAACTTGTTGCGTTTGGACATAAACTGGCGGATAACTGCAATTATATACCTAAGGATAAGTCCTGTCCTGAGTTAAGAAAACTGCATCAGCAGAGGTTGCGTGAAGATTTGGAACGTTATGCAACGAGCAGGGAAGAACTGGTGCAAATCATAAGCGAGGAGCTGAAATTGCGCATTGAAGGGGGAGAACTGAAAGAAACTTCAGGTCCGCGTATAGAGGATATGTATTCGGTTCGTATCATCGGTATCAATCGTCGTATTATAGAATGGGCAAAATCTGTCTTTATGATTACGGCTATTTCGCAGAATGGAAAGCTGGACACGGTATCCGTGCTTTATATGAATTATAAAATGATAGAGGATGTGATTATGGCTTTCTACTTTTCGCCCTCCGGGGGGGCCACCCGGTATTCCGGCTTCCGGCCTACGAGGCAGCAGTTGTTCCGGCAGTATGTCAATATCCTGGTTACTTCATTAATGACATTCGTTGCATCCGAAGTCTTTAAAGATATGGGTTCGGTTACCCCCTTCGGTTCATTAGCAGATCAATCTTCGGATGCAGCGTCCGATATTGACATTTCCGATGCTTCTGTTGACGCTGCCGATGTTGATTTGGATGACATTGGTGATACCGTTTCGGGAGATACCGGCTTTTTGAGCATTCTGTCTAATGTGAAAATACCGGGTGTAGTCATCGGCTCGATATGCGATGGCATCGTGAATTCGTTGATGACTTTGCGTATCGGTTATGTGACGCGTAACTATCTGATTGATGGAATGAATTCATTAAATGGAATCAAAGCCAAAAGAAAAGCAAAGCGTGTAGCCGTGAAAGAGGCGTTGAAGTCTTTGCCCAAAGTTGTCGTGGTAGGTACTTCTTTCGTGGGAAAGGGGGCTATGAACATTATTCTGAATATTATTGGCGGGAAGAAAGTGAAGGAAACTAATGAAAATTGATTTTCCTCTTTCAACCTGTCACCACCTCCTGAAACTCTTTATTCATCAGTAATGTATGCTGGTGATAGGTCGCAGACCATCTGCCACTGATCTATCACCTATCACCGTCTGCACACACATATATTTATTCTCTTTTTGCTTTAATCCGTACCACCCGATACACATTACCTCGTTTGGTATGCACAGAAGGCACCCGATTCTTTTGTAATATTCTTCCGAACTGAATAATATTGCAATCGGATACGCGAATCTTGCTATCATGTTGCACCTGCTCCAGAATTTCGATGGCAAGGAATTGTTCGCATTCTTCTCCTTCTGTAGCTGCCCGGAAATACTCATGGAATAATTGTTCTGCAATTGGCATCACTTGGAACTCCTGGTTACTTTCATTCATCACCTTCTCATCTTCCGGATCAAACCAATACCGTTCCCCCTTGTATAGATCATGCATCGCCTGTGCATAGAGCTGTTCGTAATCAATTGGGGAACAATCGATTGGTCCGGTCACATCGACAACAATATAACGGCGGCTACCGGAAGTGTCCGTCAGCAGGTCT
>OAVB01001344.1_pt1 | contig 15286 bp, 14 predicted proteins | sample 1516871 | NCBI WGS metagenome assembly OAVB01 (sample SAMEA2580069, study PRJEB22360) | human gut metagenome | biome: human gut; feature: human-associated habitat; material: faeces | place: Denmark | collected 2008/2010 | reverse complement strand
GTGTTGCCAAAGCATTAGGCATCAACTTGGAATAAGCTTTGAAAGCCGACAGATAAAGTCAAAATTAAAGTGTATACTCTTGTCATACAAAAGTATACACTTTTGTATAGTAAAACTATATACTCTTACCATATAAGAGTATATAGTTTTAAATTATAAAGCTTTCCACAATTTCTGGAAGTCTTTGTATTTACCGTAACACACCAGTTCATCCCCTTCCAGTATCTTATCATTCTCCGGTAATTCATTTATAATCTTACTATCAGTCAACGATATACCAAGACAATTTTCTATTTTTTCCGCACGCTTCAAGCCTATGATCTTCAAATGAAACTCTTCGTTCAGCTTCAACTCATTCACAAAATAACCGATAAATTTCTCCGGAACACGGAACTTGACGATATAATACTCTGCATCTATCCGGAAAACTTCCATAAAAGTACCAAAATCAAACAGACGAACCAAGCTACGGGCCGCATCTTCTTCCGGTGTCAGAATCTTATCCAAACTGAAAGCTTCCAGAACTGCTTTATGTACATTATCAATGGCACGCGCATAGATATGCTGCACTTTTTTTTGCTTCAACAAAGCCACCACGCGGATAGAAGCACCAAAATTTTCACCAATCGCCACAATCACCACATCCACACTGTTCAATGGAAGTACGCTCAATGACTGCTCGTCCGTAGCATCAATCACAAAAGCCGTAGCCACTTTATCCTTAATGCTGTCTACACGACTCTCACTAATATCCGCCCCTATCACTTCATGCCCCAAAGCAGAAAATTCTTCCGCCAACACATGCCCATAATTTCCTAAACCAATAATAATGTATTTCATATCCTCCTATTTTTTCAATTAACCACTGCCTTCGTCTGCACATGACATTTTTCCCATTATTGCGCAGCCAATCGGCACATTGGCATATCGACACATCAGTTAATTATTATATCATCACTCGGATAACGATATTTCGTATTCTTTTTCTGTTTCACAATTCCTAACATCAAGGTTATCAACCCTACACGCCCCACAAACATCAACAAAGCCACCAACAATTTGCTTTCATCGCGAAGCAGAGGAGTAGCGTTCAAACTCGAACCAACCGTGCTTAGCGCAGACACACACTCAAATGTAAGTGTCATGACCGACATTTTCGGTTCTAATATACTCAATACGAAAATAAACAAGAACAATACCCCGAGAGACATCACCACCGTTGCATTGGAACGCCGGATAGAATCGTGGGAAAGTTCGCGTCCGAACACCACGTTCCGTTCCGCGTAGAACAGCTATTAAATTGAGAACCACAACTGCAAAAGCGTTCACCTTGACACCGCCAGCAGTGGATTGAGCCGCACCGCCAATCCACATTAGAAATATATAAATCAATATAGTCTGCACACTCAAGCTCGTTAAATCCACACTACTGAATCCTGCTGTTCGCGGACAAGTGGCATTGAAAAAAGCCTGTGTCCATTTGTCGGCTACGGACATTCCGGCAAAAGAACCGTTCCATTCGAAAGCAGCAACCGCCAATGTACCCAATACTAACAATAATAAAGTCACAATCAGCACAATCTTCGTATTCAGGTTGTATAAATGTTGTTTTTTATGCCTGTCAAGCTTCAGAGTACGCACAAATTTCCAGAAACGACGTAAATGATAGAGTACTATATCTTTGAAATTCACCAGAATAGGAAATCCGATTCCTCCTAAAATAATCAATAAAGAAACTGAAATATAAAGAGAATTGTGCCCGGTCATCACCATCGGATTGCCTAAATTTCCGGGAAGCGTAGAGAAGCCCGCATTGCAAAAAGCGGAAATGGAATGAAAAGCCGAGAATGCCAGTTCTTCCTCCAGACTCATCCCCAACGTGCCGTGTATACCCAGCCAGATAGATACCATTCCTGCACCTTCTATCACCATGGTAAAACCTAAAATATAAAGTAAAGTAGACAGTAAAGATCCCAGAGAATTGGAACTTACCATATCACGCACTACCAATTGATTATACAACGAGGTATTTCCCATGAAGAACATCGCAAAGAAACTGGTCAATGTCATGACTCCCAAACCTCCGACCTGAATCAAGAGAATAATAACCGTCAGCCCCATCGGCGTAAACGTTGCCGATACATCCACGGGCACTAAGCCTGTTACACATACGGCGCTTGTCGAAGTAAACAAGGCATCCACCCACGACAATACAACCCCTTCTACTGTGCAACGAGGCAATAACAACAATCCCGTACCAATCAGAATTATTACGAAGAAACTCACTGCAAGAATCAATGACGGATTGGTTCTCCGCCCCAGCAAACGTACCAGTCCGTTTGATAAATTAAGAAAAGAAAAAAGAAGCAAAAGAGGAATATGATAAAGTTTGCTACCCAAAAAATCCCATACATACAAAATGGCTCCCTCTTCATCGGGACGATGGAATATAACGGGAACTAACGTCAGATAAAGTAGCCAACTCAATATCCACGCCAACTTCCGGAAGTTTTTCTTTGTTCCTTTATATTCAAGAAAAATATGTAATGTAACATCTATCAGGAAGATGATCCATACCGCTTTATACAAAATTTTCAGATGCGAAATATCGGTTGCAGAAAGAGGAAAACCATGTTCATAAACCACACCCACAATCAAAAGTAAGGAAGCCACGTAAGTAAGAACCGCCATCATCCTAAGCAAAACACGTACATAGGGTTGTAGTAGTTTATTTTGATACAGTAGTATTTTATGATAAATCTTCATAATCAATAATGTGTTAATGTGCCAACATACCCATATACCAACCGGCTATGCAAAATAATGTACCCATGCATTCACTTTCCAATTCGTGCACAATTAAGTTATCCCATGGAATCCGGGGCATTAACAGATTGCCGCATTGACACATTATTTCAGTTGCAAACTTAAACAAAATAACAATTAATTCTATTCTTTGTTGCGTATTTAATCACCGTATTAAAAATTATGTTTATTTTTGGCAACTAAAATATCAAAAACCACAATATTATGAGTAATAAAACTAAAAGGTATATACTACCCGAAGATGAAATTCCACGCTATTGGTACAACATTCAGGCTGACATGGTAACCAAACCGATGCCTCCCTTACATCCCGGTACCAAACAACCTCTGAAAGCCGAAGATCTTTACCCGATATTTGCAGAAGAACTCTGCCGCCAGGAATTAAACCAGACAGATAAATGGATCGAGATTCCCGAGGAAGTGCGCGAAATGTACAAATATTATCGCAGTACTCCTTTGGTACGCGCTTACGGACTGGAGAAAGCACTGGGTACTCCGGCACATATTTATTTCAAGAACGAAAGTGTAAGCCCGATGGGATCACACAAACTGAATTCTGCCATTCCGCAAGCTTATTATTGCAAAAAAGAGGGTGTAACAAACGTTACAACAGAAACCGGAGCCGGACAATGGGGTGCGTCACTGGCATATGCCGCTAAACTTTTCGGACTGGAAGCGGCCGTATATCAAGTAAAGATCAGCTATGAGCAAAAGCCATACCGCCGCAGTATTATGCAGACATTCGGCGCACAGGTTACCCCTTCTCCCTCCATGTCTACCCGCGCAGGAAAAGATATACTGACTGCCCATCCGAACTATCAAGGTTCATTAGGTACCGCCATTTCCGAAGCGATCGAGCTGGCACAAACAACTCCGAACTGCAAGTATACCCTCGGTTCGGTGCTCAGTCATGTGGCTTTACATCAAACCGTCATCGGACTGGAAGCTGAAAAGCAGATGGAGATGGCCGGAGAATACCCCGACATGGTGATTGCCTGTTTTGGAGGCGGTTCCAACTTTGGCGGAATTTCTTTCCCCTTTATACGTCACAACATCCTTGAAGGAAAAAAGACACGTTTTATCGCAGCAGAGCCGGCTTCTTGTCCGAAACTGACACGCGGAAAATTCCAATACGACTTTGGAGACGAAGCAGGGTATACCCCCTTATTGCCCATGTTCACTTTAGGCCACAATTTTGCTCCGGCAAATATTCATGCAGGCGGCCTTCGCTATCATGGTGCAGGTGTCATCGTTTCTCAGTTGTTGAAAGACGGACTAATGGAAGCGGTAGATATCAAGCAGCTCGAATCCTTCGAAGCCGGTTGCCTTTTCGCACAGGCCGAAGGTATCATTCCCGCTCCCGAATCCTGCCATGCCATTGCCGCCACCATCCGTGAAGCCAATAAATGTAAGGAGGCCGGAGAAGAGAAAGTGATCTTATTCAATCTTTCCGGTCACGGCCTCATCGATATGGCATCGTATGATAAATACCTGGCAGGAGACTTGATGAACTACTCGCTCAGTGACGAGGATATTCAAAAGAATCTGGATGAAATAGGTAATCTGGCGTAAAGTTTTCAATTATCACTCTGTTTATAATCCCCTCTCTTGCCATCGACAAAGTGAGAAAGGGGATTCATATTTTTCACATAAATACCCGTACAACCCAGTGGAGTACCTGTATCTTTCCCACATATCACAGGCTTCAAATTCCTTTCCGATCCGTGGCATAACCAAAATTTCTTCTTGGTCTGCATGAAAGAAACATTTATGGGTTACTCCTTGTTGTATCAACGGGAATTTATCTATCTTTGTAAACCAAACCAAGTGCTTGAAAAAGCTATGATAAACCCCATTAAAGAAGGAACGGATCAATGAAAAAGGATACCTTATCCCATACATCGCCGATGGAAGGACACTCGTTAAAGTCGGAGTCAACTTCTCACAAAAAGAACGTAATATAGAACATTGGATTATAGAATAAAAAAAGAAACTTCATGAAATATATCGGAGCACATGTCAGTGCATCGGGTGGTGTAGAAAGCGCTCCCGTCAATGCACACAAAATAGGCGCAAATGCCTTTGCACTTTTCACTAAGAACCAACGCCAATGGGTAAGTAAGCCATTGACGGAAGAGAGTATACGCCTTTTTAAAGAGAACTGCGCCAAGTATGATTTCCAACCGGAATACATCCTTCCGCACGACAGTTACCTGATCAACCTCGGACATCCGGAACCGGAGGGATTGGAGAAAAGCCGCGCTGCCTTTTTGGACGAAATGCAGCGTTGCGAACAGTTAGGACTGAAATTGTTAAATTTCCATCCCGGCAGTCATCTGAACAAAATTTCTGTAGAAGATTGCCTTAGCCTCATCGCGGAAAGTATCAACATCACTTTAGAAAAAACGAAAGAGGTGACGGCAGTCATCGAGAACACCGCCGGGCAAGGCAGTAACCTCGGTAATGAGTTCTGGCATTTAAAGTACATCATCGACCGTGTGGAAGATAAAACCCGCGTAGGGGTCTGCTTGGATACCTGCCATACTTTTACCGCCGGCTATGACCTGTTGGAAGACTATGAAAGGGTTTTCAATGAGTTTGAAGAAGTGGTCGGCTTTCAATATCTTCGCGCCATGCACCTCAATGACTCGAAGAAAGCATTGGGTAGCCGCGTGGACCGCCACGACAGCATCGGAAAAGGTTTTATCGGATTCCCTTTCTTTGAGAAATTGATGCGTGACCCACGTTTCGACAATATGCCGCTTATACTTGAGACGATAGACGAAACACTATGGCCGCAGGAAATCGCATGGTTAAGAGAGCAGTCGGAATCCAAATAGAGTTTCATTCGACAAATGTACAATTGCAAAAGGAATAACTCGAAAACCCAATGCGATGTAACCGGCAGTGGAATGAAATGCAATTGATAGTAGAAACGCAATCGGATTAAGAAAAAGACGTAGCAGATTCTCGCAAAAGACTTCCGTCTTTCCCTAAAAGATGTAGCAAGTTAAGAAAAAGAATGTAGCATCTTTTTTTAAAATCTGCTACATCTTTTCTTTTATAGTTTAAAATTACCTTTATAACAGTCGGTATCCAACATATTCTTCCCGTCTTCACCACCTTCACCTTTTTTGCTCAATCCCTTTATTCATCGGGCAGACAAAGTGAAACCCCGCTAAAAAGAAACGACGCGGCATGTCAACAACCGTAAGCAGGATGCTTACTTCCTCCGAGCACTATCCATACAGTGTGAATGCACCGTTCTTAGAAGAACTTTGCACGGTGCACAAAAGACCGAGTGCCCCTTCACCCTGTATATCCGATGAATAAGGGAATTGAGCAAAAAGGTGAAGGTGGTGAAAGGGGTAAATTCTCAGTGGTATTTTAATAAAAAACACACTATTCCATCTATTTACGTGCAGCCACAGCCAAGAATATGCCAAGCACTACCCCTAACAGAGCAGCAAACAACACACGAGCATCACCGGGCAATAAAAACGTAATCGTATGGGCAGGAAACCAGAAAAAAGGAATGGTTTTCTTAAACACGAATCCCCATTGCACTTTCCAATTCAACCCCTGCAATATTTTTCCCATAGGGATGGGAGTAAAGAAACCTTTCAACGTCCCTCCGGTAGCCAGAATATGGGTATCGGTAACCTTGTGCAACGTCATAAATACCGGCCCGAAAATAGTATTCATAGTCACAGAAATGGCCAATGCAAGTAATACCTTATCCAATGAAAAAGGACCGGACATAATACCGGAAGCATCCTGCACTCCCAAATAGGAAGCAAATGCGGGAACTCCCGCCGAGAAAACCACAAAAGCCATGTTTATCCCCAACCCAAGCAAGCCCCAGACAAAGGCACGCGGCAGAATGCCGAAACCGGAACGATGATAAACACCGGTGCTGATACGCAGACCGATAACTTCGCCCAAAGTGGAGAGAATGGCAAACTTGATAAAACTCATCACCATGCCGTGGGAGGCATTGAACTGCTTATAAGCATCATATACTGCATCACTCAAGAAAAAAGGGAGGAAACAGACAAGCACGCAGAGAAAGAAAAGAGAATCGTGTTTTTTCATCTCAGTAGGTGTTATTTTTAAGTATGGCTGCAAATATAGACAAAAGAAATAGAAAACAAAGAATTATTAGTAAAAAGCATCAAAATAGCCTATAACTATTACAGTTTTGCTCACCATTCAAGCCTTTTCAATAAATATTTGCCATACTAACCAATGGTTCGTATAACTTTTCAATATCCTGTGCATCCATTTCTATCTGCACCTGATCACCCGGAATCAACCGTATTCCATCCGGTTTCAGATCCTTTCGGTCACGGTGTACATTGATGATGATACAGCGTTCGGGTAACCGTAATTCATCAACCTCTTTGCCATCCAGATAGGAACCGGTCATGATTTCAACGGAAAGAGTATAGCGTTTCTGCTTCTGAAAATCCGGAGTATGAATCATATCATCGTAAAGAGTGACGTTGAAAGGCTGTATCTGAAGCAATTCCGTAAAATAGTAAGTCAATCCGCCCACCACCACAGAAGGATAAAACACTTCGAAATGTCCGGTGATTTCAGTGATTAAGACAATAGCCGTCAATGGCGTCCGGATAACGGCCACCAAGAAAGCGGACATACAAATCAGCATCACATAGCTCACATTCTCCTGTGCGATGAAACCTCTCTGCACCAATATCAAAGCGATCACTTGCCCGAACAATCCTCCAGTAACCAAAGTAGGAATGAAATTTCCTCCCGGCAATCCGGAAGAAACGGAAAGTGCTGTAAACACAAAATGAAGCATCATCATAGCTACCACCCACATTATTTGGATGCTGCCATTACCGGAAGCCTGTTCCAGCAAAAACTGCTCCCCCGTCAGATTTACCTGTACCAGCGAGATAGAGTAAGCTACTACCAGCAAATAGAGCATCTTCATATATGCCGGATGCTTTACACCGGTATAAACTTGCTTAAAATACAAGGTCACTTCAGAATAGAACTTCCCAAAAAGAGAAATCACCACCGCCAGCAATAAAAACAGTTTCAATTGGGAAAGAAAAGGGAGCAACGGCTCAATGGCATCTATCAGATGGTAGGGATTGACAGGAAACAGCCAACTGGCCACCCCTCCTGCCACAACACCCGCAAGCAATGTAGTGATGGCAGTTTTTGGCGCATCAAAACGCTCAATAGACTCGATAACCAATAATGATGAGGCCAACGGAGCTGCAAAAGCGGCTGCCAGCCCGGCTCCTGCCCCGGCAGCAAGAAGCTGTTTACGCTCTCCCGAAAGTACCCTTGTCCATTTGGAAACAAGACACCCCACATAAGAACCGATCTGCACCGATGGTCCTTCACGCCCCAAGGACAAACCGGCTGTAAGTGCAAGTACACCGCCCGCAAATTTGGAGACCATCTCGATGAAAGGATGTTTATAGGAAATACGGCCGTTAATCACTCCGCGTGTCTGCGGAATACCTCCCCCGGTAATAAGCGGCATTTTGCCGACCAGCCAAGCGACAAAAATAAGAATACCCCACAATGCCAAAAACAACGGAATATGCCAATACCAACGAGGGTGAGCATCGAAAAAAGTACGCCGGGTATCAAAAAAGAACTGTAACAGATAATGATAGGGTACGGCAACAAGTCCCGTCAGTAATCCCACAAAGATACTGACGAAATACAATCTGGCATCAATCAGTTTTAATTTCCAAACATGCCATCCTCTGACTCCTTTCAAGCTTTTCCAACGTGCGAACATACCCCGATATATGTTTTGGGGGTATAACAACCAAACAGCCGGAGATGTTTGTGAGGATTACCAAAACTTATTATGTTCGGGGCTGTATTCAAAACCGACAGCTTTCAGCCGGCCGATAATATCGTCTTTATCAATGTGCAGATCATCACACAGTTCATCCAATGAAGAATAATGATCACGAAGTTTCATATTGACAACGCTGAACAGCATCATCGGGTCTTTAGGTAATTCCATATCAAAACGCTATTTTACAATCGGGCACAAAGATACAGTTTTTCAGAATAAATGGATATGTATACCATGAAGTTTTAACAGCGCATTTCTCACTGCCATCCGCAGCACTCTGCTTATCCGTTCATCTCTAACAAATGAATCAATGCCACACGCTGAATGGAAAAGGTGTTCCCCGCTTTCTGAACATATTTCAACAACTCCATCCCCTCCTGCCGGAGCTTGGATTTCTGTAAAAGATGATCGGCATCCGTTTCATCGGACATTTTCAACAAAGTCATGGCAGCCAGCTCTATCTTCCCCATTCTATCAGGATCGCCTTCGTATTGCTCAATCAGTTCCTGCATATCCATACCTATCAGTTGTTCCGCAGGAAAGCCCAATATCTGTCCGGTCAGACAATCATACTCCACCCACTCCTGCTGACGGATTTTCTTTTTATTCAGTATCGCATTGGCTATCAGCGAAATAATCTCCTGAATCATACGTAACAGATAATCTTGTTTAATCATAACTTATTGTTTTCAAAAGTATTGCGTCCGGATTATAGCTCCCCGAATCTCCTCCGTTCTTTCCATGTCACCTCAAAATATATAAACCGAAAATACTGGAAAAGATGACTACAAAACTAATGAATATTTTCGGAATATCTCTGATAATAAGATGAGTTATGATTCTCCTACAAGCTCATCTGGATTCTTCCGGATGATCGATTTGCTCGATCTTTAATGCCACTTTTTCGATAATCCTGCTCAGTTCCTCTTCCAATGGAATAACATTGAAATCTTCCCAAAAACGTTCATCGTATTTGAAATTCATGTCCGAAAAAACCGCATGAGTAGGTATCCGCTCGGTACGGGAAAAACGAACGACATGCTCTGTATCCACTCTGCAAGTCACCATCTCAAACCAAGTATGCAGTGTAGGGTTACTGAATAATACACGCTTCTTCTTCATTTTGAAATACAGATCGCCGCGAATATGATGGATATAATACGTTCCGTTCCATGGCTTATAAGAGATGGTATATACTACCTTCTGGGTAGTCAAGTTTACATTCTGCGCTTGCCGGACAACAAAAATCCGCGTAGCCCTCTTTATATATCGAGGTTGTACTTCAATACGGGCCTTCAGCAATGCACCATTTTCCGAATCGATATACAACTCGCCACAATAGAGCGGTTCTTTGACTCCCGGCTTTTGCCCGAAGCAGACTACATTGACACAACGATCGTCCAAAAACGTAATACCGCCGGAAGTATATACATATGGGTTATCCTCCGAATCGACCGACAGAAAATCGGGTAAATCCTTCATCACATCAAGTTGCAGGCAAGCCTGGATACCTGCCCGTATTTTAGCTATCAAACTGTCGGTATTTTCCCGGTTATTCATCCGGTTCATCTTCAACAATTTCACTTGGTCCGGCATCTCGGAGTCCAGCAAAGAACTTTTATATACTTTGAAAACTGCTTCCGTCAAGCTTTGAAATTTACCTTTCAATTGAACTCCTTCCCGATAGAACGTTGTCAGATAGACAGGATTCAACGAATAATTTTCTTTCCGGCACTCGATCATTTCCCGTAACAGCTTTCCGGGTTCTACCAACCGAATCAGAAGTTCCTGTAAAGGAACAACCTTCGGTTCCAGACTTAGTATGTTATCACGGTCAACCAAAACAGCCGCTTCAACATCCTGTGCTACATATCCCAGATGAGAAAAGGAAAGAGTGCAATGTCTTAAAGAATCCGGCAGATGAAGCCGGAACCCGCCATCTTTATTCGTAACATTTCCCATTGAAGTTCCCTGAATAGCGACAGATGCATTTACGATAGACTCTCCCGTCTCTTTGTCTCGCAATCTACCGGAAACCGTAAAATAGGCTGGATAAGACAGTCCGGTTTCTTTCTCTATTTCAGTTCTTCTGCCATCGGCATGTAAAATAAGGATATGCTGCCCTATCACCTTAAGTTCCAACGTTTTATTGCCTATTATCCCGTAAATGGCCTGTCGAACCGTACACTCTTTACTCTTTATCCTTACCACGGCATCATTGTTCACAATTTTACTATCGTAAACAAAAAGGTATCCGGAACATTCCGAAACCTTGCCTAATAAAGCATATACCGTACCTTTCATCTTAGGCAACCTGATGAGGCGATCAAGCACATCGTCTCCGTCTGCTCTCAGCGTACCGGCAGCAATGAGAAACAATCCCAAGAAGAACATAAAGAGACGGCAGTATTTCATAATTCTATATTTAAGAAACCGTTATTTGCCTATTATTTAGAGAGATCATCATCCAGCCTTATTAAAGATATTATTATCCGAAATGATTTAAAGAATTCTCATTCGGACAGTATCAATTTGCCGTCCTCGCGCGAACACTTCAAGCCCAATGCATAGCAGATCAATTCAGCAACCACTTCAGGAGAACTGTCCGAAAATTCAATAGTCAGTCTCCGTCGGTTTAAAGCTGGAGAGCCGACCTGTAACCGTAATGCGGAATTTTCATCATTCACCACCCGCAAAATATCTTCCAGACATTCATCCTTAAAACGTATATTTCTTGTATAACGTCCGGACTCGCCAGACTCCCGGGTATCACTCAGTTGCAACCGCTCTTCCTGCAATGTAACTGTCTTCCCGGCATCTACCAGTACACTGTGTCCTCCCTGCTTCATCGAAACCCTTACCCTGCCCCGTCGTACAGACAGGCAGAAAAGACCTTTTTCGTTACTGCGGACATTAAAAGCCGTACCCAACACTTCGATCCGCACTTTCTCTGTTTCGATCAGGAAAGTCTGTTCATGTTTTCTGGTCACATCAAAAAAAGCTTCTCCACGGAGATTTACTTCCCGCTTATCCGCAGCAAAGTGTTCGGGATATTTCAGAGTACTTTGTTGTCCTAAATAGACAATAGAACCGTCTTCAAGAGTTGTAACCAAAGTAGATGCTTCGCGATTTTCCTGTATCACCAAATTCAAGCCGGTATGCCTGTTTCCCGGTGCAATCCACAGAACCGATGCCAAGCAGACAGCCCCTATAAACACAGCCGCAGCCACCCTTCCCCATTTCAAGAAAAGCCTACGATGTATCGTCTCTTCTCCGGTGGCCGGAAGCAGATTATCTTGGTTCAAGCGGCTATATAAACGTTTCCACGCTACATCCGTCCTTGTACTATTTTTGTTCACTTCAATCATTTCGCTAAAATATAATTATCGATTTCTTTTCGTAAAGTACAGAGTGCTTTCGTCATCTCCGCCTCCACTGTCTTCACTGAAAGGGAGAGAGCCAGGGCAATCTCGGCATACTTTTTACCTTCCATACGATGCATCTCAAATATACGAAGCCGGCGTCCGGGGAGTTTGTCAAGCGTATGCCGAATCAGTGCCTGCAATTCTTCATACTCCAAATCCCGTTGGGGATCCGTTCCCTGCCCGAAAGTATCGGTAGCCAGTACGTATTCGCGATGCCGCTCTTCAACTTCTTTATGGCGGCAATACTGAAGCGCTTCATTGCACACTGCTTTGTACAGATAACTTTTAATTGACCGGAATATCTGTAATTTTTCCCGATCCTTCCAAAATAGATAGAATAGTTCTCCTACTATCTCCTCTGCCGTCTCCATTTCACCCGTAATGCCTGCTGCATACCAGCAAAGAGGAGAATAATAACGTCTGAAAACATTCTCAAACGCTTTTATATCACCCTCTTTTATCTTAGCCAGTATGAACAGTTCATTCAGCATATACCGGAATTATTGTGTTGGTATCAAATATAAGAAAAACTATCTGAAATCTAATGAGATTGCTTCTTCAATTTATCTACGGCATGTTCTAAAGACTCGGTAGGTTCAATAATATTATACTCTTTCCAGAAGTCTTCATTCCAATATTCGTTTACCAGGTCATAAAACACCTGTTTCTCTTTAAAAGCATTCTTATTGGAAATAGCCGTAAAGCCATCCTCTTGCCGGTCCGTCACCACCATTTCGGAAAATACCGTATAGCCGGAAGAGAACAGGCGTTTTTTCCAGTCGCACTTGAAGCGAATCGTATTCCAAATATAATTCAAATAGGTCTTTCCGTTCTGTTCCTTATAAGTCACCAGATAAGAAACCTCTTGTGGTTTGAACCGTAGCCCAAGAGGTTTCCGATGGAGAATAGCTTCTACGGCTTTCGTCTTATTCCGCATATCCAATGAAAACTCCGCACGAGTGAACGACAGCTTTTCAAAGTCAATATAAAATTTCCCGTAAAACAAAGCATACATTAAATTGACTCTTGGATGGAAGCTGACCACATAGTGCATACGGTTATCGAAATTCACCGGCTCTTCAAAGTAAAAATCGTAGAAATCTAAATCTCCTGTACTCAATAGTGCATTCTGGTTCTTCACTACATCAAGATAGATTGACAAACTGGGACCACCCACCACTTTTACAGCAAGCGTATCACTCGTCTTTTGACTCAACAGGCGTCGTCCTTTTTGGAGTTGTACCCGGTCATTAGCCGCTTCCCGGGTGGCATAGCTCGTTTTGTATACATCGATCACGGCTTCCGACACACTGATATAGCGACGCCTTTTTTGTACCGTCTCCCTATAAAATGCCGTGAGCATATTCGGACCCGATGAATAATTCACCGGTATTTTTCTGATAGCCTCTTCTACAATGGCACGCCCGTTATTGCCAAAAATCACAATTTCACTCAACAGATTAGGAGCCGGTATCATCCAGATAGTCAGATCGGATAAATCTTTGTTCCCCTTCAGAGAAATCTGGGTATTCAAATATCCGATGTGAGATACTTCCAACCCCCAGGCGCTTTCTGCATCCTTTATCTTCAAGGCAAACACTCCATCCGAATTCGTAACAGTACCTATATTCGTACCGGGAACAGATACATTTACATTTTCCAACTTTTTCTTATTTTCCTTATCTTTCACAACTCCTGTAACGGTGAAGTAATTTTCCACTTCTTCCTGTGCTTGCAAGGGAGTAATACCCAGTATCCCCCAAAGCATCAACCAACCGATTGCTATTCCAACTCGCTTTTTCATCTCCGTATAGTTTAAAAGGTGAATAATTCTTGTTTCTACCTATAAGATGGTTTGGAATTGGAAAACCCTATCAATATTTGGTAAAAAAGAAAATAAATAAAGGAAAGATTTTTATTCATAAGCAAGTTAATGTAAACACATAAAAATCATAAGAAAACAGTAATTTTAACAGAATATATGATTTTATCCTTACCTTTGTGTACATTGAGTTATCATACTCGAACAACAATCAAGAAAACCATACAGATACATAACAAGTTCAAATTATAAAACAACTTATTATATTGAATATATGTCAATATGGAGCAGACTCATAGGAATCAAGAAAACTGAGGACACAAACAATGTCATCGGTAATAAAACCACATCTGTACCATACGATACCTCACACTATAACTATACTATAATAGATATTGAGGTTAGTTTGAAGGAACATAAGATCCATGACATTGGAGCACTTCGCTACGATGGCGCCGCCTATCATAAAGCTTCGAAAGAAGAATTATTTGAATTTATTAATGAGACAGACTATATCTGCGGCCACAACATTATTCATCATGATGCTAAGTATCTGTTCGCAAACAAAACATGCCGTTGGATTTTAGTCGATACACTTTATGTATCACCTTTATTATTTCCAGAACGTCCTTACCATAGGCTTGTGAAAGATGACAAACTGACAAGCGAACAAATAAACAATCCGGTGAACGACTGCGAAAAAGCGAAAGCACTACTATTAGACGAAATAGCGCGCTGGCACTCATTGCCGAACGAAAAGCGCAGGTTATTTGCATCGCTGCTGAAAGATAAGAAAGAATTTAAGGGGTTCCTGAGTATGGTGGATGCGGAATATACCAATGAAGGAATACCTGAACTTATAAAAAAACTTTATGCAGGAAAGATTTGCCAACATGCCGACCTTGACATGCTTATCGAACAATATCCATGCGGATTGGCATATGCTTTGGCTTTGATTGATACTACCGATTATCGTTCCATCACTCCCGGATGGGTACTTCACAATTATCCGGAAGTGGAATTTATTGTAAAACTCCTACGTCACACCAGTTGCCAGAAAGGCTGTAACTATTGCAATACGCAATTAGATGTGCACCATAACTTAAAAGTATTTTTCGGATATGAACAATTCCGGACCTATGAAGGTGAACCACTACAGGAACAAGCAACTCAAGCTGCGGTAAAAGGCAAATCACTGCTGGCGATATTTCCTACCGGTGGAGGTAAATCGCTTACCTTCCAATTACCGGCACTAATGGCAGGACGTTCTGTACACGGACTTACGGTCGTCATCTCTCCCTTGCAGTCACTAATGAAAGACCAAGTAGACAACCTTGCCGACAGAGGCATTACAGA
>OAVB01001343.1_pt1 | contig 15316 bp, 14 predicted proteins | sample 1516871 | NCBI WGS metagenome assembly OAVB01 (sample SAMEA2580069, study PRJEB22360) | human gut metagenome | biome: human gut; feature: human-associated habitat; material: faeces | place: Denmark | collected 2008/2010 | reverse complement strand
TCGTTAAAAACAAATTATGAGGTCGCAAAGATAGTGATTTGTAAGGATAATGAGGCAGAAAGTAAGAAATATTAAGTAACAGAAAGGTGATTTACTTTATCTTATGTCCTTTTAGGGAAACAGTGGAATCACTAAACAGTATAAACAACGGTAGGTATGAAGATACCAATTTTGTGTCTTTTATACCAAGCAATGAATCATTTGTTGGTCAATAATACTTGCGTTGTCAGACATTAATAGCTGACTTCTCAACTGTTAATACCTGACATGTCAACTATTAACATCTGACATCTCAATCATTAACAGTTGAGAAGTCAGTTGTTGCTGCTTGATGTGACCGTTGTAAATGACTGATATGCAGTGCGGCCGTTCTTTGATGTAGCACCAGCAAATGAATGTTTAGTGATGATGATGATGTTCACCGAGAACGCGGTGTGGCAACGTGCCGTGTCCCAGCAGTTCGATAGGGCAGTTGAAATTTCTTTCCAGCCATTCTGTGGAAACGCCTGTGTCAGGGTGGTAATCCAGTGTCTCGTTGACGCAGGCGATGGATTTCACTTGTTGCAGTACAGTGCCAATGTCGTGACTGACAAGGATGATGGCGCATTCTTTGTTAATCTCCGCCAGCAGTTCGTAGAGTCGGGCTTCAAAACGTTTGTCGATATACGTGCTGGGTTCGTCAAGAATCAGTACCGAAGGGTCGGAGATGATGGCACGTCCCAGCAGTGCGCGTTGTAGTTGCCCGCCGCTAAGCTGCCCGATGGAACGGTGTTCGAGTCCTTCGAGTCCCATACGGGCGATGATATGCTTGCCTTTTTCTCTTTGCTCGGGAGTGAAGCGGGAGGTGAGGGATTTCTGGATACTTAGTCCGGAAAGTATCACTTCCTCTACCGAAATCGGGAATTTCCGGTCGATGGTGCTATACTGCGGCAGATAGCCGAGGGAAAGTGAAGAATTGGAAGTGGAAAGTTGAGAGTGGGAGGATGCTTCTGTAGGGGCATGGAAGTTGATTTCTCCGGCTGTCGGTTTCAGCAGACCGAGGATGCACTTGATGAGTGTTGTCTTACCGCCTCCGTTCGGACCGATGATGCCCAGAAAGTCCCGTTCGTAAACGTTCAGGTTGACGTCGTGGAGTACGGTACGGCCGTCGTATCCGGCAGCAAGGTTCTTTATTTCGATAATCGGTTTCATATTTGGAGAATTACTTCGTTTATGTATCATTCGGTCATTAACGCTATGGAGGCCCGTTGTTATTCGGGGCCCATAGGGGTGAGAGCTTTGGCTACGTTCAGCATTTCTGTTTCCCAGTCGTAGCTTAACGGGTTGATGGGGACTACCTTTGTGCCGGTTTGCTGTGCGATGGTTTCCGCGTTGCGCTTGTCGAACTCCGGTTGGACGAAGATGACGCTTACTTTCTCCGATTTGCACAGGTCTATCAGTTCTTTCAGATGGGCGGGCGAAGGTTCTTTGCCGCCTTCTTCGATTGAAATCTGATGCAGGCCGTAGTCACGGGCAAAGTAGGAGAGAGCCGGATGGTAAATCATAAAGGCTTTGGCCGATTCCGGAGCGGAAAGTTGCCGGCGGATAAGGCTGTCGGTGTGCTGGATACGTTGGCAGAGGGAGTCGTAACGTGCCAGATAATATGCTTCGTTGGGCTTGTCGAGCATACAAAGTGCCTTGAAGGTGTTTCCGGCAAGGATGAGGGCGTTGGCGGTAGAGTTCCAGATATGCGGTTCTACGGCGTGGTTGTGCCCGTCGTGGTCATGATGTCCTGCTGCGTGGTTGTGCTCACCGTTGTTCAGAATTAGGTCTATACCTTTCGAGGTGTCGAATACTTGGATATGAGGGGTGTTATTCATCAGTCGGTCCATCCAGGTCTGCTCGAAGCCGATGTAGCCGATGCGGAGATAGGCTTTGCTGTCTCCCAGAGAGACAAGTTGCTGAGGAATAGGGTCGTATGTCTCCGGACTGGAACCTTTCGGGACCATGCTGACTACCGTGAATTTATCACCGGCAATCGCTTCCGTGAAGTAGCGCTGCGGTTCGATAGTGACGGTAATGACCGGTTTCGCTTCTTCGCTGCCGCTTGCTTTGGACGTGCGACCCGTGCAGGCTGCCAACAGGAGGCAGGAGCCGAGAAGAAGGAGTGTTTTCAAATCTTTTAGTTGTTGTTTCATGACTATTGTATTAATATCGGGGGTTGATTCTGTTCCAGTTTTCGGGCACGTAGTATTTCCCGCTTTCCTCCCGGAGGACCGGGAAGGCGCTCTACGATAAAGCCTGCGGCCTGCAGCATACGTCGGATGACTCCTTTGGCACAATAAGTGGTGAGGATGCCTCCTTCATTTAATAAAACATATAAACGGTTAAATAGTTCCTGCGACCACATTTCCGGCTGCTTTTCCGGAGCGAAAGCGTCGAAATAGATAATGTCGAATGATAATGGAGAATGGCTACGCTGTGTAATGGTGCGGTTTATTGTCTGTTGTCCATTTTCTACTCGTTCATTAACCCATTTATTGACGTCGGCTTGTACTTTGCAAAGAGTGAAGTTGGGGGTAAAGGATATTTCTTCTTCCCACGGTGATGTATGAATCGCTCTGAACAGGTCGGTGGCTGCTTGTTGTCCGCTACTGCTTGCTGATTGCTCATCATTCTCTTTCTCTATATATCCCAGTTGCTCCACCATCTGCCATTCCAACGGATAGAGTTCAAGTCCTGTATAATGTACGTTACGTCCGCTTCTTTCTGCTTCTTCAAGTGTAAGCCAAGCATTCAGCCCCGTTCCGAAACCGATCTCCAGAATATGCGGGGAGGGGGCAGCGGAGGCTTTCAGTCCCATGTTGATGAAAATATGCTGGGACTCCGTACGTGCTCCTTTGGTCGAATGATAATGTTCATTCAATTCCGGAACAAATAGGGTGGCGCTCCCGTCATCAGTCTTTTCAATCACTCTTTTCATCTCAAAAAACTTATTACCTATTACCTGTTACTTATTACCTATTATTTCATCCTGCAACGACATTCCATGCGCTTTCCAGTACGTACAGAAGCAGAATGTAACGTATCAGTTTGCCGACAAACATGGAGGCGGTGGTAAGCCATATATTACTTCGCATAAATCCCAGTGCGATGGAGATCACCTCTCCGATGGCCGGCAGGAAAGCGAAGAATGCCATCAATGCTCCTTTCCCTTGCAGGAATTTCACCATCTTGTCTACTTTCTCCTTCTTTACTTTGAAGTATTTCTCAATCCAGCTTATTTTGCCCAGACGCCCCATATAGTAGCAGGTCATTCCGCCTGTACGTACTGCCCCCCCCCCCTGCCTTTTTGCCGGGGGGGGCAGCCAATATACAGGCAGTGGGTGGCAGTCCGAGTTTTACCAGTGCTACCAACACCAGTTCGGAACTGAATGGTACAATACTCCCTGCGAGTAAGGCCGAGATAAACAATCCCGGAAGTCCCCATTCGATGAGGAGTTGTATCGTTGAGTCTATAAAAGCGTCCATACGTTAAAACCAAATAAAAGGATGAGGCAGACCGTGGCAACAATGAAGAATATATTCGATGTTTTGTTGTTGGTCAGCACAAAAAGGTGGCCGATCAGTATGCTGTTGCTTATCATGAGCAACGGCAAGAGATTGCTGCATTGTGACGGCTGTAGCACAATCAGTACGAAGAGAAAGAGTGTCACGTCTATGAGAAACTGTAAATAGGCGCGCGTGCGTATCTTATCTTCGAATCCGGCAACGACGCAATGAGCGGCGCTGACGATGAACAACACAAGCAGATAACCGAGAGTCGCCAGTTCCCACGGCTGGAGTATCTGTAGGTTGAATATGTCTCCAAAAGTGGCCAGCTCTTTGAAAGGATGATAGAACAGCTCCATCTGATCATAGAAGAAAGCGTGTCCGAACAGCATCCAGTAAGGCATTGTCCATCCTATCAGTGCGCCGCAGAAACTGCGGAACGTAAGTGACTGAAAGCGATGCGCCTCAAACAACCAGAGCACCGAGAAGAAGGTGAGCTGGGGAAAGAGAATGCTCCCTGCACCGATAAACAGGAACGAGTAGAACAGATATCCTGACGCCTGCGACTGCTGGTAACTCTTGAACAGGAAATAGATGGAGAATAAAAAGGTTATGGCGGCAACGTTTCCGGCATATAGCAGGTGCATCTCCGGACAGACGGTGACCAGCAGAAAATAGATGGCTGTCTGCACGGAAGCCCGCATACGGATGATACTGAACCGGTTGTTCAGCTCGATCAGGAAATAGCCGATAGCCGCGTAAATCAAGAAACTGACAAGATGCTCCGCCCATGCGGGGAGCAGCAACGTGCGGGCAGACTGCCAAAGCACGGAACCGCCTTCTTCGCCCGCTGTCATGGTGAGTTCGGGCAATAGGGCAGAGGTCAGCACCCAACAAAGGGTGCAGATGAAAATCGCAGCAGGGAGTGTCCACCGCCCTGCTGTGACCAGACCTTGTAGTCTCTTGTTTCTCATTATAAGTCGAATCCGATGTCGCGACGGAAATATTTCTTGTCGAAATCGATCATATCTGCCACTTTATAGCTCTGTGCCAGCGCTTCTTCCTTCGTTGCGCCATAAGAGCAGACAGCGATCACACGTCCTCCGTTCGTTACGATTTGTCCGTCCTTCATGGCTGTTCCGGCATGGAAAATGATGCTTTCGGTAGCGGCGGCCTGTTCCAGACCACTGATAGGGAAGCCTTTTTCGTATGCTTCAGGATAACCGCCGCTGACAAGGATCACACAACCTGCCGAGCGCGGGTCCATGACCAGTGTCTTTTCATCGAGATTGCCTGCGGCTGTGCCTTCCAGCAATTCCACGAGGTCGCTTTGGATGCGGAGCATCACGCTTTCCGTCTCCGGGTCGCCCATGCGGACGTTATATTCAATCACCATCGGTTCGCCTTTTACCCGGATCAGTCCGAGGAAGATGAAGCCTTTGTAGACGATGTTTTCTTCTTTCAGTCCGTTGATGGTAGGTTCGATGATGCGGGTACGTACTTTTTCCATGAATTCTTCGTCGGCAAACGGAACCGGAGTCACGCTGCCCATACCGCCTGTATTGAGTCCTTTGTCGCCTTCACCGATACGCTTGTAGTCTTTCGCTACGGGGAGGACTTTGTAGTGTTCGCCGTCGGTAAGCACGAATACGGAACATTCGATACCGCTCAGGAACTCTTCAATTACGACTGTGGCCGATGCGGAGCCGAACATACCGCCAAGCATTTCCTTGAGTTCTTTCTTTGCCTCGTCCAGTGTGGGGAGGATCAGAACGCCTTTTCCGGCACAGAGTCCGTCAGCTTTCAGCACGTATGGGGCTTCCAGCGTTTCGAGGAAAGCCAGACCTTCTTCGAGATTTTCGGCTGTGATACTTTTATACCGGGCTGTCGGGATTTGATGACGCATCATGAAGCCTTTGGCAAACTCCTTGCTGCCTTCCAGTTGCGCTCCATTAGCGGACGGACCGATAACGGCGATATGTTTCAGTTCGGGACGATTCTGGAAGTAATCGTAGATGCCTTCTACCAACGGGTCTTCGGGACCTACTACCACCATTTCGATGTTTTCTTTCAGAGCGAAAGCGCTGATCGCTTCAAAGTCGGTAGCTTTGATGTTGACATTCTCGCCTACGGCGTTTGTTCCGGCGTTTCCCGGAGCGATGTACAGCTTTTCAACTTTCGGACTTTGGGCAATTTTCCATGCCAGTGCATGTTCGCGGCCGCCCGAGCCTAGTAATAATATCTTCATAATGAGTATTAAGTTATGAGTTTTCAGTTATGAGTTTTTCGGTGTGATGCTGTGAGCTGTCAACTATAGGTTGCTATAGATTCTGCTCAAAGTATCGGGTGATTTTCTCGTGCAGATGTACACGGTCGCGGCCTGATACGTTGTGCTTGTGGCACGGATAGATAAACAGGTCGGGGTAGGTGCGGGCATCTACACAGGCTTTCATGAACGACAGTGTGTGCTGCGGTACGCAAGTGTCATCGTGGTCGTCATGGATAATGAGCAGATGACCTTTCAGTTGTCCGGCAAGGTTCTTCAGATTACATTCTTTGTAGCCTTCCGGATTGCTTTCCGGAGTGTCCATATAACGTTCGCCGTACATCACTTCGTAATATCCCCAGTCGATGACAGGTCCGCCGGCTACGCCTACCTTGAATATTTCGGGGTAGCGGAGCAGAAGGGCAGTGGTCATGTGTCCTCCGAAGCTCCATCCGTGTACACCGATGCGGTTTCCGTCTATGTAGGGGAGAGATTTCAGAAATTCAATGCCTTTCACCTGGTCTTTGCCTTCTTCGATGCCGAGGCGGCGGAAGGTGGCGTTTTCGAACTCCAGTCCACGGTTGGCACTGCCGCGGTTGTCGAGGGTGAACATGATATAGCCTTTGTTAGCCATATAGATATCCGCGGGAGCCGTTCAGCCAGCCACCGGTGACGAGTTGTGCGTGCGGGCCGCCGTATACGTAGACGATGACCGGATACTTTTTGTTCGGGTCGAAATCTGCGGGTTTGGTGAGGCGGTAGTATAGGTCGGTCGTTCCGTCGTCGGCTTTAATAGTACCGGTTTCGATGGTCGGCATCTCGTAGCCTTCGTATGGGTCTTTGGCTGTCAGCAGGTTGACTGTTTTCAGGCTTTTGGTGTCCACGATGTCAATGCGGCGCGGAAGGGTGGGAGTCGAATAACGGTCGATGAGGTAGCTTCCCGATGCGCTGAGCATTCCGTTATGTTCTCCTTCTGTGGTAGAACGGAAGCTGAACGGGAGGCTGCGCTTTCCTGTGTTGACATTTACTGCAAAGTTGTTGGAGCCTGTGCCATCCACTCCTTGGAAGATGACTTCTTTCCTCTTGGCGTTGAAGCCCAGAATGTCGCCTACCAGCCCATTTGCCTCGGTCAGTTGCTTCGTCGGGACGTATTCGATGTGCTTGCCGCCTGCGGCATCGCTTTTCCAGTCGCCTTTGAGGCTGGAGGTGAGGTCGCATAAATATAGATGGTTATATCCGTCACGCTGGCTCTGGTAGATGAATTTGCTGCTGTCCCACGGTAAGAATACGATGGGGTGCTGAGGCTCTACATATTTGGGGTGCGTTTCTTCCAGCAGTTTGCCCAGTAACTTGCCTGTCGTTGCGTCATATTGGCAAAGTACGGCATGGTTCTGGTCGCGGTTCAGTTCGATAAGGTAGATGCTCTTTTCGTCCGGTGACCAGCTGATATTGGTGAAGTAACGGTCGGTCGGATCACCTGCATTCAGATAGATGGTCTTACCGGTGGAGGGGTTGTAGACGCCTACTTTTACTTGGTGGCTGGTCATTCCTACCATCGGGTAACGGACGTTATTCACTTCTCCTACACGTGCGGTGATGTCTACAAGCGGATATTGCGTCACCATGCTTTCGTCCATGCGGTAGAAAGCGAGCAGGTTGCCTTTCGGGCTCCAGAAGGTACCTTTATTGATGCCGAACTCATTGCGGTGGACAGACTGCCCGCAGACAATGCCTTCGGGTTCGTCGGTGATTGCCTGTTCGTTCACATACAGGTTGTTGTTGACTGTGTAGGCTACGTTTCCGTTGGCGACGCAATAATCTTCGTTGGCTGCTTTATCTTTCAGCTTCAGCGTGCTGACAATCCGGTTGTTCTCGAAATCGTATACGATGTACTTACCGGATACTTTCAGTAACATTTGCGGTTTGTCCGCCCACGGGTAGCGGATTGAGTACGGGGTCGGCAGCTTCCCTGCTTTATTGTCTGCCAGTACTTTGTTGATTTGTCCGAGGGTAGTCAGCACTGTCTCTTTCCCTGTTCTGGGTTGAACAGTGTAGATGGTGTCGGTACTCGGTTTGATACACACGTCTCCCCACCATTGCAGGCCGTACAGGTTTTCTGCATAACGGTAGGTCTCGCCGCCCGGAATCAAGTCTTCCAGTGTCAGCTTTTTGATTTCCTGTGCCATAACATTGAATCCGATTGGTAGCGCCAGCAATATCAGAATGGCTCTTTTTCCAATTTTACTCATTGCTTTTATTTATCTTTATTGGTTTTAAATCCTTCTATTTTACCCTGTTCAGGAGAGTTGTCTTTCTCTGTCGGATGATACGTCTTTTTCGAGATATTCAATTCGCTTTCTTACTCATCAAATGATAAGATCGCAAGATGCGACCTTATATTGTCTATCAATAAGTTAATGGCATTTTTTTAGTGAGATGCCATTAACTATCTATGAAATTACTCTTCTTCCTTCTTTGGTATCCTAGGCTCACGGTTTCCTCTGAATTCTCTCGGAGCTCTCGAATCTCTTTCCCCACGGAACTCGCCTCTAGGCTTTCTGTCCCTGTCATCCCGGGTAAAGCTTCCTTCTTCCCGTCTCGGCTTGAAGTCTCCTTCTTTACGAGGTTTGAACTCCCCTTCCCGACGTGGCTTGTACTCTCCTTCTCTGCGTGGCTTGAATTCCCCTTCGCGACGAGGTTTGAATTCCCCTTCGCGACGAGGTTTGAATTCGCCTTCCCGTCTGGGTTTAAATTCTCCTTCTCCGCGCGGTTTGAATTCCTTTCTTTCTCTGGGTCTGGAAGTATCATAGTTTCCTTCAGTCTCTTTCTTCTCTTCTCCTTCTCCCTCCTGACTCTTGAACTCCTTATATTTCCCGTCGAAAATCTCGTATTTGCGGAACTCGCATTCCAATGCGCCATTGAACAACGGTACTTTCTTGCTTGGTTTCAGCCCGATCTGATCGAAGCATTCTTCTCTATAAGAGAGTACCCAAGCCTCGTTTCCTACAAATGCGTGCTTCAGACGTTCGCCAATCATCTGGTACAGTCCGAGCAGGTCATTGGTGGAGATACGCTCGCCATAAGGAGGATTCATCACAATGATGGACTTCTCCTGCGGCTGTTCGAATTGTTGGAACGGTTGCAATTTCAGCGTCACATCTTTGGATACACCCGCTGCCTTTATATTATGGGTTGCGATTTCATTTGCTTTCGGATTGTTGTCGTATCCGTATATCTTGTGAGTAAACTCGCGCTCCTGACTATCGTCATTGTAAATCTCATCGAACATCTCCGAATCGAAGTCCACCCATTTCTCGAATGCGAATCCTTTGCGGAATACTCCCGGAGCGATGTTTCTTGCGATCAGCGCAGCTTCTATAGGAATCGTTCCCGAACCACACATCGGGTCAATCAGGTCACATTCACCGCGCCATCCTGTCATCAGAAGCATACCGGCAGTCAATACTTCGTTCAACGGAGCATCTACCTGTTCCTGGCGGTATCCGCGACGATGAAGCGACTCTCCGGAAGAGTCCAGAGACAACGTACAAGTGGTATGTGCAATATGGATATTGAGCAGTACATCCGGGTTATTGATGCGTACCGACGGGCGTTTGCCTGTCTTTTCACGGAAATAGTCCACGATGGCGTCCTTTACCTTATACGAGACGAACTTTGAATGGCGGAATTCTTCGCTGAATACAACCGCGTCTATTGCAAACGTTTTGTTCACATCAAGATATTCTTCCCATGGAATGGCCTGTATCTGGTTGTAAACTTCATCAGCATCCTTTGCCGTAAAATTCTTGATCGGTTTTAGAATGCGGATAGCAGTACGGAGGCAGAAATTTGCCTTGTACATCATACGTTTGTCTCCTATAAATGAAACCATGCGACGTCCTATCTGGATATCGTTGGCTCCCAGTGTTGTAAGTTCTTCAGCAAGTATCTCTTCCAGTCCTTGGAAGGTCTTGGCTATCATCTCGAATTGTTCGCTCATATATAGTTTATTGATTTTATTTCTTTGCTTTTGTCTGTACAATCTTTGCTCCGGCGGGAATGTTTTCCGTTACCCAGATATTTCCTCCTACGGTTGCGTTGCTTCCGATAGTGATTCTTCCAAGGATGGTAGCGTTGGAGTAGACTATGACATTGTCTTCCAGTATCGGGTGGCGGGGGATACCCTTGATCGGTTTTCCGTCGGCATCCAGCGGGAAGCTTTTTGCTCCCAGGGTGACACCCTGATATAATTTGACATTGTTCCCGATGATGCTTGTAGCACCGATTACGACACCCGTTCCGTGGTCTATGGTGAAGTGACTGCCTATTTTCGCCCCCGGATGGATATCGATACCCGTCTCGCTATGAGCCATTTCCGTGATCATGCGAGGAATCAGGGGAACACCCAGTTCCAGCAGTTCGTGCGCAATACGATAATTGCTGATTGCCTTAATGGCGGGATAGCAGAAAATTACTTCACCGTAGCTTTTGGCGGCGGGGTCACCGTTGTAGGCGGCTTCTACGTCCGTAGCCAGTATTCTTCTCATGGCGGGTAGTTTGCTGATAAAGTTCGCAGCCAGTCGGGCGGCTTCTTCTCTTCTCGACTCCGAGCAGACGTTGCAGTCTCCTTCTGCCGTACTGAAACATAGTCCGGCCAGGATTTGCTCTGTGAGCAAGTCAAATAACTTTTCGATATTTACACCGATGTGATAATTGATTGTCCGGCTGTTGATGGTGGAATTTCCGTAGTATCCGGGGAAGAGAATGGCACGTGAAAGCTCGATAATTTCATACAAAACTTTAGCAGAGGGCAATGGTTCGCCATCTTTATGTTGATGAAACAGCCCTTTGTAAGATTCGCTTTCCGATAGCTCATCGACTGCCTGTGTCAGAATGTGGGTAAAGTTCAATGGACTCATTAGGTCAGTTACTCATGTTTATATGGGGACAAAGGTATTAAAAAAAATAATAAATTTCGTTGAGATTCAATATAATTAATGTATTTTTGTGGCATTCAAAATTCAACACGGACAAAGGGGATGAATAAAGCGAAATCTACTATGAAGCTATTTGGGTTGATAGGGTTGTTGATATTGTGGAACTGCAGTTGCGTGGATAGGCACCGCAGTCACGCTTTGTGTGAACAGTCACTTATTGATTCTTTAGAAGTCCGTGCACAGGATTCTTTGTTTTCCAACTTACCTTATTCACGTTCTTTATTGCGTAACGCAATGCGTCAGGCACAGGACTCGATGAGTTATTACCGCTTGATGGGATTGTATGGAAAGACTTTCTTCATCTCGTCCGATTTCGACTCTATCCTCTATTATAACCGCCCTGTAAAAGAGTATGATAAGTGTGCAGCTGCCTGCCCGCGATGGAATGATGTGCTTTCGGATGTGTATAACATTGAGGGAAATGTCTGGATGCAACTCAATCAGCCCGATTCGGCGGTTGCCTATTATGAGAAATCCTATGCTTACCGTCTGAAAGGAGAGAAGGGACATCTTCTCTCAGATATCTGTATGAATCTGGCGGATGCCCATCTGCATCGTGGCGAACTGGCACATACCGCTTCCTATTACCGGAGAGCATTGTTTATCTGTGACTCCCTGCATCTGTCGGAACATTCCAAATTTCCGGTCTATTGCGGACTGGGACAGACTTACATGGATCTGCGTGATTTTGATTTGTCCAATCATTATTACGAACTGGCAGGACAGTTTTTTGATGAAATGACAGTCAGCGAAAAGTGGGTGTATCTTAATAATCGGGGAAATCATTACTATTATAAGAAAGATTATCAGGAAGCCCTGGTCTATATGCGGCAAGCAGCGGAGCTGATAGCGGATTACCCGCAAATGGTATTCGAAAGCAATCTTTCGAAAGTTAATCTGGGCGATCTTTATCTGCTGACGAACCGGCTGGATTCTGCCGAAAACAATCTGAATGAAGGTTACCGTTACTTTTCGGAGATAAAGAACAACTCCGCCATGCACTACATTGAAACCCTGATGATTGGGCTTTCTCTGAAAAAAGGAAATATCGCTCGTGCCAGGGAAATGATAGCACGGACTGCTTCTACCGGACATGTGGATGCCAATATGCTTACTATACGCAACCAGTATCTGCAACATTATTATGAAAAGGCAGGTGACTACCGCAATGCGTATGAGTATCTGAAACGTGACTATCAACTGAATGACTCCATCCGTAGCGAGCGGATTCGTACCCGTGTAGCTGAACTGGATATGCGCTACTGTCAGGACACGATCGTATTGCGCAAGGAAATGCAGATTCAACGGCAGGCGGGTGAAGTGCGTGTCTTGAAACTGAGTATGTATATCTGGGTGCTTGTCTGCCTGTTGCTGGCAGCCGGAACGGTGGTGATCATCTGGTATATGCGGAAAAAACGGGAGTTTCTTCGTGAACGTTTCTTCCGGCAGATAAATCGTGTCCGTATGGAGAATTTGCGGAGCCGGATTTCTCCCCATTTCACATTCAATGTGCTGGGACGTGAGATTAATCAGTTCAATGGATCGGAAGAGGTGAAGAATAATTTGATGGAACTGGTCAAATATCTCCGCCGGAGTCTTGAACTGACAGAAAAACTAAGTGTATCTTTGCAGGACGAACTGGATTTTGTACAGTCATATATTGGCTTGGAAAGCGGGCGTGTCGGCGAAGACTTCACGGCGTCGGTCGTAGTGGAGGAGGGGCTGGACGCAAAAAGTATAATGATTCCTTCCATGATTGTACAGATTCCGGTAGAGAATGCGATTAAGCACGGGCTGGCCGGAAAAGATGGTACGAAGGAGTTGACTATCCGTATTTCCCGTGATGGAAAAGGAGTCCGTATCGTGATTTGTGACAACGGGCGGGGGTATCTTCCGCAAGTGGCTTCTTCGACCAGAGGAACGGGAACGGGGCTGAAAGTGCTCTATCAGACGATACAGCTACTCAATACAAAGAATAAAAATGAGAAGATACATTTCAATATAGGTAACCGAAACGATGGGCAGACCGGTACGCAAGTGTCGGTGTATATACCGTTTCATTTTTCTTATGATTTATGATGAATGCAGAAGATAAATATAAAGTCGTTATTGTAGATGATGAGCGTACAGCAATCGATGCTTTGCGCAGGGAACTGGGCGCCTATCAGGAATTTGAAATAAAAGGAACTGCAAATAATGGCGCAAAAGGTAAAAAGATGATAATGGAACTCCGTCCGGACCTGTTGTTTCTGGATGTGGAACTTCCGGATGTGCTGGGGCTTAATTTGTTGAGTGAGATGCGCGATGAGGTGCTGTGGGATATGAAAGTTGTCTTTTATACTTCGTATGATAAATATTTGCTTCAGGCCCTGCGTGAGTCCGCCTTCGATTTCTTACTGAAACCTTTTGAGACGGAAGATCTGAAAGTTGTTATAGAGCGCTACCGGAAGGCTGTAGCTTCGATACCGGCAACTCCTTCTTCCTCTTTTTCTTCTTCTGTCAGCGCTTTGATGCCGCAACAGGGAATGTTTATGATCAGTACGGTGACAGGATTCAAGCTTTTGAGACTGGAAGAGATCGGTTATTTCGAATATCTGAAAGACAAGCGGCAGTGGCAGGTAGTCCTGTTCAATCAGACCCGATTGAATCTGAAGCGAAATACAAAAGCCGAAGATATCATTGGTTATTCACAAGCTTTTATCCAGATCAGCCAGTCGGCTATTGTCAATGTTAATTATCTGGCGATGATTGATGGGAAGTGTTGTCAGCTCTATCCGCCTTTTCATGATAAGAGTGATTTGGTGATTTCCCGAAGTTTTCTGAAAGGGTTGCAGGACCGGTTTTTTGTGTTGTGACAATGACTCCTTAAGATAGATGCGAAAACGCCGTTTCTTCATCAGGAACGGCGTTTTCTCTTTGTTAGAATATTAGAATGAGAGAGTATGTTGTTAAAAAAATGCTGTTACAAATTAGTATTGTCCATGGTCACTGTCATTTCCGGAACTAACACGTAAGCGCGTTTCTTATTGTTCCATTTATAGTAATTGGTTGTTACTGTTTTTCCTTCGTATGTATAATTGATGCGGAGATCTTTTTCCCATTCCTCTTTGGTGCTGTTCCATTTCAGGGTCTCGCTTTCAATCATGCGCTTGTTGTCATCGTACTTATAGTTGTACTTCATATAGTTGGCAAGTGTACTTCCGTTCATTTTGTAAACGGTCTGACCTACCATTACTCCATTTTCTTCTACTGGATTATAAACCAACTGACCATCATAACTGCGTGCAGAAGCAACAAAAGAGGTCATGAGAAGAACTACGGATAGAACAAACATTTTTAAAGATACTTTTGTTTTCATGGCTATTTGATTTTAGTATTATTCTTTCATTTGTCTAGTAATACTCTTGTATTATGCTGCAAAGTTATATATTTATTCGGTATTTATGCAAATATAAAGCTAAAATAATACCAAAATGTCAGATGATGGCTAAGGTGATACCTTGCTTTTTGCCAAGATTGGTGACAAAAAAATATCCGGCAGTCAACCTGCCGGATATAGAATGAAACACTTCGTTGGGGAAGTGATCTTTTTCCTAGCTTTCTGGATAGTGGGTTAAATAATGTTATAACTCATCCTCTCCATTATTTAGCTGATTTATCCTGTTTTGTTATGGCAGGATAAACCTTGTTTTAGTGTGCTTCGAGCCAGTTCTTGCCCCAGCCGCAATCTGCTTTCAAGGGAACGTGCATACGGTAAGCGTGTTCCATTTCCTCAATAACGATCTCTTCTACACGTTCTTTTTCGTTGACGGGCACGCTGAAGTTCAATTCATCGTGTACTTGCAATATCATTTTAGCTTGTATGCCTTCTGTCTGGAATCGCTGATAAATGCGTGCCATTGCTACCTTTATGATATCTGCGGCGCTTCCCTGAATCGGTGCGTTGATGGCGTTTCGCTCGGCATAGCCGCGTACAACGGCGTTTCGTGAGTTAATGTCCGGCAAGAAGCGTTTCCGGTGGAAAATCGTTTCTACATACCCTTTCTCCTGAGCTATCTGGATACTCTTCTCCATATAGGCTTTCACGCTTGGATAAGTTTCGAAATAGCCGTCGATCAGTTCTTTGGCTTCCTTCCGGTCTACGTTCATTCGCTCTGCAAGGCCAAATACGGAGATGCCGTAGATGATACCGAAGTTGGCGGTTTTCGCTTTGCGTCGCATATCGGAGTCTACGTCTTTCAGGTCGATCTTATATATTTTGGCAGCTGTAGCTGCGTGGATATCATGATTGCTGAGGAAGGCGTCGATCATATTCTTGTCTTCGCTGAGATGTGCCATGATACGAAGTTCTATCTGCGAATAGTCGGCAGAGAAGAACAGGCAGCCTTCGTCAGGGATAAATGCCTTGCGGATTTCCTTGCCGTTCTCGTCGCGGATAGGAATATTCTGCAGATTCGGGTTACTGGAGCTGAGGCGTCCGGTAGAGGTGACGGTCTGGTTGAAAGACGTGTGTACTCGTCCC